>JAABUP010001827.1_pt1 | contig 43513 bp, 69 predicted proteins | sample 5559201 | NCBI WGS metagenome assembly JAABUP01 (sample SAMN10711887, study PRJNA513373) | rock metagenome | isolation source: Antarctica rocks | place: Antarctica
CGGTTAAGGGCAAGATACGTCTACGAGTTACCTTAAGTACCCAGAGCGAGTCGGCGGCATTTCGACGAATCTCGTTGATTTCGTCGAGTGGCGATTTGTGATGTGGCGTTGTCCATGACGGTGTCAAATGGCCCCAAATACCCCGAATGGATCATACGAGGGCCTCTAATTGAGGCTGTGCGGACCTTCACCAACCAGGGGAGAGTGCCTATAGTCATGGAGGAGAATTCGCGCGTCCCATAACAACGAATATTGCGACTTGACTCGAAGGGACTTGGGGTACCGGCGACTCTTTCACCCACCTTCCTCTCCTGACCTCAATCCCATCGAGAACGCATGGTCCGAGCTCCAGGGGAGGCTTGCGGATTTCCCAATTCATGCCAGAAACGGGGACGTCCTATGGGGACAGGCAGACAGTGCTTGGGAGGCCATCCCGATGAGTTATATCAACACCCTAGTGGATTCCATGCCGAGGCGATTGGAGGCGGTTCGGGCTGCACAAGGAGGGGAGACTAAGTACTGACTATTGTTTGCTAGGTATTGCAAGCCTCCGTGATGATATGAAGCATTAGAAGTTACTCTAAGACAAGTAATGGGACTAAGACCGCAAGAGGGTGGGTGCGAGAAAGAGAAGTGCCACATGCGGAATTAATCGGCGAATCGCCAATTAATAACGGCGACACTGTAGCTAATGAGCTAATTGAATGTCCGAGACGAGGGGGAAGCTACCAACTAGGCCTGCTACCGGGAGAAATAGGCGGTCCAGTTACACGCCTTTCAACACTTCTTCTTGCTCACGTGACTGCTACCCAACGTCTCTCTATCTGTCTTTCTCGTTTTCATCCGCGGTCATGTCTCTCAATGCCTACAACTTCGCTCACCTCACTCACTGTTACGATGAGACCCGACTCTGGCGACAAGGGAGACGATGAGGAGAGTCAATGCTCCAGCGAGATAGAACCCTTCGATCACTTTCAAGCCAGGATACTATACCACTTCTCCCGAATCATCACTGCTACCAATCCTCCTTTAATCATCCCCAGGAAGGGTGGCGGTTTCAATCACATCACTGAATTGTCCGTGGCTGGCGAGAATCCCAATCACGGCCCCACGATGAGATACATTTGGCGATCTCCTCGATTTAGAGGCGACGATGTGACTCGTACGGCACTCATGTTACGATATCTTCACGTCCACACCTGTATCCCTGTACCGAACGTATTGTCTTTCTCAGGCATCAACAAGTCGATCTCGGATCGATACATCCTCATGGAACTCCTTCCAGGTATCGATCTCGCTTCGGTGCTGGATATCTCCTGCTGGAGCTTGAAGCAGAGACTGGATTTGGCGGCGAGCATGGCCGAACTGATTGCGGACATCCATGCAATTACGATACCCGGTCAGGAGGGTTTGATTGGGAACGTATGCGTCGAGTACAGCGGCGAGGGCCGGGGAGGCGATGATCAGCATCAGCACCCGAACGAAGATCAGTATATGGAGGATGGACTCCTCGTAGTCAAGACCTTCCCCCACGATCACTCCCTTGACCACGACTCTTACTTGTCCCCAAATGCATCCGATCAACACCTATCTACCCCTCATACCCTCCGATCCTTCATCCTCGCTCGACTTCAGCTCCACCTCGATTACGCCAGAGCAAGAAAGAGCGAGTACTTCGAGAACCTCTATCTTCGATTGCTGGCCGTCGCACACACATTACTGGATCCGAATCGGACACCGTCGGTGGACGTGGTTTGCAAATCGGTATTTGTGCACACCGACCTGATGGCGAGAAATGTACTCGTACAGGTTGATGGTGATCGTGGTGGCGATGGCGATGGCGATGGCGACTCGGGTGAGGCTGATGGCGGTACTACCAAAACAGGCATCGTCAGGATCACTGGCGTCCTCGATTGGGATACGAGCGAAGCAGCCCCTCCACTTGCCGCTTACGTCTCTCACAACTGGTTGTGGGACTCTGAACCAGACTCCGGCAAAACATTTTCATCATGGAATGAATTCGATCGGGACCCAGACGAAGGCATCGATGTAATGAATCCAAACAATGCCCTTATTCGACAGAGATTCATCTCATCGATCGAGATGCGCATACCAGGTTATATCGAGACCATCAGACAAGGTCGACGGATCGGAATAAAGACGTTGATGGGTTTCGCTAGATCGGTAATCAGGACCACTTGGGAGGCGAGCTTTGTTCACGATTTGGAAACGTTGGCGGAGAAGACGATGAGAGAGCGTTAGCGATGCAGGGTCGCTCGCCTCCATTGCCAGAGTCTCGACTTACTGTCTCAGATGACCGGAAGCTTCACCGATTATCACAACGCCAGCATGGTGGTAATGATCCGGGACAAAGAATTCCAATCTGACTGTGAATCCGTGTGCGATGTATCATCCGTTTGCGATGTATCCCACCTTCATGCCGGGGGCTGGACTGGAAGACGAGTCAGCTGAGGTCGAGACCCGTGGACGGATAAGTTTATCGTACTAAATGACTGGGACTAACCTGGAGACTGACCATGGCGACACTGACGAGATAGCAAAGGGGCCGAAGTTGATCCATCCTTCCTGCATTTCGGTCGTCTCTCTCCTCCGACATCCCTGTGATCTCTACATACCAATCTTATTGTTCACTTGTCAGTGCCAGGGTTTTCCTAAAGTGATATCTACTTGGAGCTATCGAGCGATTTCATGCATTCCAATTGCATTTATTGACGAGCTTCGAAATCTTTTCCCGATTGCCCAGCCCACTACCGCCGGTCAAAAACGGAGGATCGGAGAACGCGTGTCACTGTGAATCGTCAGAAGCTTGCTTCTTCGCGGCTCGCTTACCTTGCCCAAGACAAAGTCTTTGGTCCTCCTGGATGCTGTGGTCGGATATTCCAGTGTATCGTACGCTCAGTACCTAAACGACCTGTAAAACGCTCCCTCAAGACCCACAAGCACCGAAGAAGATCCGATGCTATAAGACTGGAACTGCACACGACGAGAAGACCGGGATGTGAAGGAAGCACGGACCTGTTGAATCGGTCGCACTGCACGCCCTCCATCTTTTCACCTCTGCGCTCCACCACGCTTCGCTTGCCCAATGATGAAGTTATGGCAGTGCCTTTCGTCTCGACGATGATACTCACCCCAAAGGGGAGGCTGAGGGAGAGTGAGCCGTTACAATGGGAGTCTTTTGTGGAGGAGGCGAGGCGATCACAACAAATACAGTCACCGGACAATGTCAAATCTAGGAGGCTTTGTCCCCGGTTTATGACTGATTTGACTCAGCTTCATGAGGGGTCAATGACAACAGCTGTTACAAGTGGGTGGAAAAGCGATGCATGTACTCGACTATACTAGCCGCAGTCTTATTCAACTCTGTACAACGCGTCATCCGTTCTGCTCCATCCCGCGCGGGTACCTGATGACATCCGCCCTGCTACCCTGAGAGCAGCGTACGACTATCCCGGCGTAACAACAGCGACTGGGATAGAAGAGGTAGATGCTCGAAGGAAACTTAGGACCCTCAGTACCCGCTATAGCCAAGACGAGTCCCAAAAATCCTATCTCACCGGATGTTATGGACGAACCAGGCAGAGAGGATTTGTCTCGTCAATACGCTGAAGCTGGTCCAACGCGATAGGTGTGATGGAATCGTTGAAGGTGATGTGGGGACGCGGAACAAGTCTGGGATTGACATGGTGATGGTGAACGAGGAGAGAGAGAGAGAGAAGTGGAAAGAGGCGTGGGATCCCGGAGATATGCGGTTGGTTTTTCGATGTGGCACGCCGGGGTTTGGCGGAGGGTTAGGGTTTATATTGTCTGCATATTTTTTTACTGAATTTCGTCGCAGTGAAAGACTGACTCAATCACAAACTCGTTCCAGAGCCCAGCCACTCTGCTATACAAGAGCTTCCGTTCTAGACCCGGGAACCTGAGGTTTCGTACAATCAGACTCAAAATCCAAGTCCACAGAGCGCTGGTTGCGAGGGGGATATCAATGTGGAGTTCGTCATGACAAGACACTACCGGTTCTGCGCGTGATCACCTGATGGTTGGATTCGAAATCCCGCTAGAAGTCGCATCACTTTTCCAGCATGTAATGAGCACCTAGAGTATTTCGACCGCATGAAAACCACGCCGAGACTTCTGTATCATAACCCCTCAGCCATCCCGTACCCCACCAATACCTCCAACACCCTCTTAACGATCCGTTTCCCCACTGCTCTCCGCATATCATCCATCCGCATCTCTCCCGAAGGCGTCTCCTCTTTTACTGGACCAGGGTATGTCGCTTTCCTTTGCTATGTCGCTGATGAGCAGATCAACCTATCCCGCAGAATGGACCGGCAGGGTTTTCCTCAATCTGTCTCCGTCGTCCCCAGTCAATGCGCTCGCTTCGACCGAGATTCGGGTGGTGTCGGCGGAACATGATCTCGATTACCCCTTTGATATGCCAGAGGGAGTGAGTTGTGTTGCAACGAATCGTCCCTAGTATCATGCTGATAGACTCGGATTGACAGGTGACGACCCGGCTCCTCATACTCGAGTCGCCCGCTGAGCGAGTCACACTCTCCATCTACGGCTTCTCCCCCACTGCGGACCAAAAACCTATCCTTACTCCCCATCTCCATACGGCTGTGGAGTTGGAGAAGGAGGACTGGGGATGGCTGCATTCCTGGGCAGGTGGAATCCCATCCCTCCTAGACCTGCTGAACGACGATACACCACCTTCCACTCGAGACAAAGCCCTAGACACGCTCGACCTCTTCACCGACATCGAAACCATCCTTCCCCAAATCCTGGATCATCCCACAGCTCTACCCTTCCTCCTGTCTTTACCGTCCTATCCCGCTCAGCCCCTACTATATCGACTGTATGCCGATCCCACGTATGCGCTACATCCGAACCTCCGACATCACCTCCCGCATTCCCATTCGCTGAAGAAGCTGGTCCAAGGTGGAAGGAAGGAGGCCTGGAGGAACCTCCGTCTCGGGCGAGGAGCTTTGGCAATACTTGCTGAGGGCTCAGGGGAGGACTTGCTGGCGATTCGGAAGGGAACGGGGAGGTCGAACCTCTCTTCTCTCATGGAGCACACTCAGCTGTCGGCTACGGGGGACGATCAGGAGTCGAGGAGAAGCTTGGAGCTAGCACTGGATATTCTCGATACGCCATCACTCTATGACGACCCTATCGCAATCTCCTATCTCGCTCAACCCCTCCCCGGACTGGCGGTGATATCGAGGACCCGTGGCTCTAAGCGGATGCTCAACATCCCCTCATCTCGCAACCGACAGGTGGTCAAAAGTTTACTGGAGGAGTCGACGGCAACGGTGGATGGCCAGTCCCGTTGGCCGGCAGCATCGGCTCTCGCTCAACCCTACCTCGAGCAGCTCAATCCCTCCGAACCACTTCGCACCGCATTCACAGATTCCCAGCGAGATCAAGCGGATCTATCATCACCTTTCCCAGATACACTCGACGGTCGACGTCTCTCTCGCCTGTCCCATGCCCTCTCTCGCTCTTCTCGGTCGCCAGCAGACAGTGTTCCACCTCAAGTCGCTATCAGCTCTATCCACCACGAATCCACCCCCGCCGAATTACTCTCCATCATCGCCCCTCACCTTCTCCAAACAATCTCGACCGCCCCTATCCCACCACTGGGAATACCCTCCATCCTCAACCCCACACCAGAGAGTCAAGCATCAGCATGGGCAGGGAAAGTCTACTCGTCACACGAGTTCCGGGATCGTGAGCGGGAAAGGGAGAAGGAGAATATGGGACTTGGAATCGCGGCGGGACTGTGGAGGGGTTTGTCGGCTGGAAGAGTGGGAATTATGGGAGCTGCGATGGGGGCGAGACCTGCTAGTCGGCATGTGGATGAATATGCTTAATGTGATTTGATGAGCTACGCCGCAAAAAAAGACGAAAGAGAACAGCGGGGTGTCGACCAACTGCCTCGGATCCTCGGAACCAATTATAGACATCCCCCACCTCGGCACCTCGGACCCCACCTGACTCTCCTCTCAGAATCACCCTAAACGCGGCATGAGATGGAAGCGGGGCCTAGCGAGTATACTTGTACGGCTCCAGACTGCGGCAAGTCGTTCACTAGAAAGGTAGGCATCTTTCATCACGGTCCCAGCATCCTGCTTATCAAAATTGATACCATCCCAGGATCACCTCGTACGGCATTCCGCCAACCGTGAGTGCCCTTTGCATCATAAATCCCCTTTTAACTCGATATCCCAAGACTTCATCATCAAGTCTCGCTGACCCGAGTAGACTCCATACCCAACTTCCACTGCCCGACATGCTACCGTCCCTTCAAGCGCCTCGACCTGCTTCAGCGGCACGAGAAACGGGGTATCTGCGCCGATGAGAACTATCACAAAAGACGCCGTACCTCCGAATCCGATGACCTCTCCCAATCCCATTCCCAAGGATTCTCCTTAAGGTCGGAAGATCCTCCCATCCTCCCTCCACCCGGTAGCATGCCGGAATTCGCGATCAGCGATAATAATGATTGGGGGTTCGGACTTTGGCCGCCGGATCCGTGGGAGGCGTTACTGCATGATACGCTGGCCCCGCCGTTCAACGAGCCGGCGTTGGCGGTGGAGATGCCTTGGATGGGAGGAGGGAATGCGGGGACGCCGAGGATGCAGGAGAGTGCGGAGAGGGGGGAGGTCAGGGTTGGTCAGGGGTTGGTCAACCGGTTGCAGGTGGCTTTCCCGGTAAGTCGAGGTTCCAGCATCTCCTGAGGGATATGCGCGTTGAATGTGTCGAGGAAGCTGACGTGCTTTAGGACCTCGAGATCACTCTTGCCCATCTTACCGAGTCTCTACATCATTACTGGACAGAGATTTCCCCCACCTTCCCCTTCATCCACCGCGGCACATTCGACCTCCTGTCCTCCCCACCCGAACTAGTCACCATGATGCACATCGTCGGTTCCACCCATCTCTCCTCTCGACCCACCCTATCCCACCGGAACGTCGTTCAGCGAATCCGAGGTGTCCTCGTCCAGGATTGCGGACTCGATATGCCCATCTCCACCCTTCAAGCATTCTGTCTCTGCCACGTCCATGATACGTGGTACTCCACCACCGAGAGCCAGTTCGTCGCACAGTGCATGTGGCCCGTCATGGTCGCTCATTCACGGAAGAAAGGGATCGGAGTGGTAGGGCGGCCCGAAAGAGAGGCTCAGGAGGAAGAAGCCTGGGCTGCATGGGCGAAAGATGAAGAACGGAGACGAGCGGCTTTCTGTGTTCTCCTTATCGATACCCAGCTATCGGCATTCTGGAACCAACATCCCAGTCGACAACTCAGTATATTCGCGCATAATATCAACCTCCCATGTCCTCGGAATCAATGGGAAGCCACCTCCGCTTCAGACTGGTTCCGCGTCCGTGATCCCCCTTCCCCATCAGCCAGTATCGCCAAGAAACCCCGCTCGGGTTACCTCCCCGGTCTCCATCCAGAATTCCAGGTCAACGTGGTGAGCGAGGGGTACTCGTCGTCTATCCTCTCCGCTCTGGCTGCAGAACAGAAGTTACCCTTCCAAGTGGATCTGGAGAACGCGTTGGGCGTGGAGATGATATTGATCGGGCTGATGGCGATAGCATGGGATTGCCGGACAAGGGGAGGGATGGGGATCCGGTTCAGAGAAGGGACGAAGCATTGGAGATCAATCGTCTTGAATGGTGAGGAATAGACTGGAGGTAAAGCTGATATGGACTAGCGGTGATCAACCTTCGTGCGGCTTGGGAGATTGGGTTTAGCCATGTCCAGCCGTCGACCGAGACGAGGGATATGAGGGATACTTTTGCGATATCGATCATCTCGGTGTTATCCGACATGTGAGTGTTCTTGCATGTGTACTTTCGGTCTCTTGCCCATCTTCTCGCTATTTTTCGCGGTGCCTTGCTCTTCTTTCTCAAGCGCTGCTTTCACTCTTCCACGAATTCGTTTCTGGCTTCGATTCCCCCTTGCGCAGCTCTGTCTCACTTCGAATTATCGCTAATGGCGGGGACAGCCCGATGCTCCAAGTCGCAGCAGGAGCCACCTCGATCTGCGGCGCCGCCATCGGTCCTCGCCAATATGCCGATGCCAAGCGCCGTCTCCGTCTCTGGTCTCGGACGGAAGACGCCTGGACCTGTCTCTGGCAATCTGCACGGTATCTACGGCAAAGCTTGTTCGCGGACTGGGGTGTGTATTCCCCCTGGGCGGTATTCCTGACCTCGGTGAGTCCTCCCATGAAAGGTTCTTGAAGGACTATTTGAGTCCAATCCGCCATGAAATACAAGCTGATGCCCAACCAGCTCGTATGCTGGGCATACGCATGGGGCTCCTCAAAAGACGACCGCCTCCTCCAAGCCTCCGAATACCCCTCGCACCTCACCACCATACTCCTCGACACCATCCTCGCCTCGCCCACCCGCCTCGACTCCCTCGACGTCGGCGTCAGCGACCTCATCGCATGTACTGCAGAACGACTGAGCGGGGGCGAGGAGATTGAAAGGGACAATTCGGGTTTGATGTGGAGGTTGATCGGGGCGGGTTTGCATCGGAGTGGATCGGCCTTCGCTTAGTGGACTTCATCGATTTAGTATCTCTTAGTTATGGTAGCGCTGTCTGGGTATATGCCTCGATCAGCGGTAGTGAGGGCATCGGCGCACCGCAGGGGCATGCATTTGTACTCGGCCGATATCGATATCTCGGGTGTAATGGGCCGGAACACTCGCTCCAAGTTCTGGCCCTCAGATCATTCCAATTGGCCCATGGGACGGGATCCCTTTACCGCAAAGGGTCAATCAATCCATTTGTGGCTCCCCTACCCTGACCCCTGGCGATGTCCACTGATCACTCTCGGATCAAAGGTGGGTACGGAATGGGTAGAAGGCCTAGCTCTCTGCCGTTTCGTTTCCTCTATTTAACCTCCAACATCAGATCAAGTGTCGAAATAATCGGTCACCAGATCAAACTCAGATCGCCATGCTGACCAGCGTGTTGGAGATCGTTGTCATGCTAGGACTAGGTCGAGGCTTGAACGAAGCCAACCCTTTCCCGCCAGGGTTGGCTTCGTTCCACCCGAAACGGTCGGACCACTCACTGTCTCCTGTCATCACTAAGCAGGGCCTTGAGAGCATGGTATCAAAGAGATGATGTACTGTTCGAAACTACAAGAAGCGATTCACGCCAGATGACGTGTGATGTTGACATGAATGAAATGAGCATCATGTGTGACGTATCGGAATATGCAGTAGACACGTAGATTTGAAATGAGATCTGATGGAGATCCTCCATACGTCTAAAGACTGACTCAAACAGCTTGACATGCATCGCGGTCCTTATCGCTCTGCTGCGTCCCATGAATTATATAGTGAATAGGCAGGCGCACGTGAACTCGCGATGACTTCGGACAGCCGGAAAATCCATCGTCGCCATAGCAATGTAGTTGAATGGATCCCACTTTGCATTCCGGCTCTATCTTCGCCTCGCGCTCCCCCAATACTCCAAAAAACCTCTTTTCTCCACCCATCCCATCCCCTTGACCCTCCTCACCCGCCCCGTCTCCGCGAGCACCGTCGCACATGCCTCCCTCCATGCTCCCTTCCCATCTTTACCGACCGATTCCAGTCCTCCAGGCGCATTCGCCAGGATCTCGGAAGGGAGGAAGGACGGGGACGAAGGTGATGCTGAAGGATGGAGGGTTCTGACGGTCATGCTTCGCGCTGGCATGGGCGTTGGTGTCCAGAGAAGGGAGAAGAGGAGATGTCTCATTGGCGTGGCGACGGGACATGTTGCGCTGGCAGCGAAAGGCGTCGGAGCGGAATGTCTGCCATGTCAACGGGGATCGCAGATGTTGGCGTACCTAACGTATTTCACCCAGATGATCCCCTCTTGATCACCGCCAACATCACTCTCCCCCAAGGTCCCTTCTCCGAATCTTAGTACCGCCCTCCCGTTCCCCGTAGTCCCCTCTGGAAACAGCAATATAGGACCTCTCTCGTTTCGCCTCGCCTCTTGAAGCGTCTTGTACATCCCCGCCGGAGGGGTGATGTGCGTTTCGGGAAGTGAGCCCGTACGAGCGAGTAAGGCGGGAAGACCGATCGGCAAGTAACCTAGTGAAGGAGGTTGTGCGAGGTGTTGTGCGATGGAAGCGGATCCGGTGCCCGTATGGCGGCCGAAGCTGGTCTTCGCAGCATCGGGGAGAGAAGAGAAAACCGGGAGAAGGAAGGTCGGGTTGTGCCTGCCGTGAGATTCAGTCAGGGATGGTGGACCTACCGAAAGGCGAAGTATAATACATCGATATAGGAGGTCCAGTTGGCGATGATGAGATCGCCTCGTTTGGGAGACAGATTTGAGATTTGCGAAACGCCCTGCGCTCTATTGTACCGTGAGCATGATCAGCCCGCCAAGGTTCGCTGCTTACCCTCGCTTTGGCGAAGCAGTCTCCGTCTCGATCCACCAGTATCCCATTAGGTACAGCGCCAGTCTGCACGTGAGAGCGGTGAAGATGCTGGTCGATAGTCGGTACAGGGGCGAAATCGGGATCTGGCGTTCGCTCAGCTCCGGCAAAAATACACTGACCGGCCTCACAAAGATCAGACAGATCCCTTGAACGAGCACGAGATATAGCAGTGCATCGATCCCAAGCAGGAGAGCTCGTGCGAGCGCATGTAATGCGCTGAAGGGTGCGAGGAGGGCGACGAAGATGGGTGAGGCAGATGAAGCGGGGATGATGGGAAGGAACGGCTAAGAGTAGAAGACGGGTCAGGATCTGGGCATATGGGAAGCTATCTGACCTCACCTGTATGCCCGTCGCAGGATCCTACAGCAGTCAATGTGTCAGTACCAGCGTGTAAACACCGGAAAGATCACCCTGATCCCCATGTTCCGCTTCAAGAAATGCCCATCGGATTTTCAACCGGACTCATTCGGCTGCACATCCCAAGCTAGACGGATCGATTCGCTAGACTTACTCGCCATTTGGAGAACCTTTCCATCTTTGATGTCAGACTCGGGTCGGAGTAGGGGTGACACCGAAAAGTCATACAAAACTCTCCCACCACCTCGTGATTACGTCAGCGTGTCAGCGACGTTGCTTCGGTTTTTTTCGCTGTTTCACAATATCGTCCAAGCGCTATTATACCCCGCTTCACTATGGGTTATACCCTCATCATTGACAACTATGATTCTTTCACCTGGAACATCTACGCCGACATCGCGACTCTGGGTGGGAACCCGCTTGTCCGGCGAAATGACAAGATTACCATGGACGAGATTGAGGTGAGTGACATGCTGTTGGCAACTTAGCCATCCCCATGCATGGTTCATCTCTTCCGAATGTGCTTATGTTGTGAAACAGGCGATGTTTTCAGCAGGTGACCTCGACCGGATAGTGATCTCCCCTGGACCCGGACATCCTCGGACAGACTCGGGCATCAGCCGGGAGATCATCACATGGGGTATGGGTCGATTACCTATACTCGGGGTATGTATGGGTCTGGAGTGTTTGGTCGATGCCCTGGGGGGTGAGGTGAGTCCGATTCGCCTGGTCATCGCTTCATGACAGATCGCCTATGCCGGCGAGATCAAACATGGCAAGACATCGCTCGTCCAACACGATTCCCTCGGCATCTTCCATGGCCTCCCCACACTCCTCTCCAGCACACGATATCATTCCCTCTCCGCACAATTCCTTTCTCTTCCCCAGGTATTACAAGTTTCCGCGACGACCAGCGAGTCCGGCGTGATCATGGCGGTGCGCCATCGGACGGCCTGCGTGGAGTCTGTGCAGTATCACCCGGAGAGCTGTATGAGTGAGGGCGGACGTCCGATGATGGCGAACTTTTTGAAGTTCAAGGGAGGAAAGTGGGGTGGGGAGAATGCGTGGTGTGGTGTTCCAGGTGACGGCGAGGATGTCAAGCCGAAAGTAAACGGAGCGAACGGTCATTCCCCTTCACTACCCACTATCCTCAACCAGATTCAAGCGCAACGCCTCCTCGACGTCCAGACGGCTTCCGCATCTCCCTCGAGCACTCCAGCAAACCTCCTTACTTCCCTTTCCCTGCACACCGCCCCGCCGCTCATCAACTTCCTTGACCGGTTGAACAGCACGCCTCATACAGCCGTCATGGCCGAGATCAAGCGCGCTTCGCCATCCAAAGGGGATATCGCGTCTCTCACATCCGCGCCTGCGCAGGCACTCCGCTACGCCCTTGCTGGAGCCAGTGTCATCTCCGTCCTTACCGAGCCGAAGTGGTTCAAAGGCAGTCTCACAGATATGCTACTGGTCCGACAAGCTCTCGATTCCCTGCCGAACCGTCCGGCAATCCTGCGGAAGGACTTCATCCTCTCAACATACCAGATCGACGAGGCCCGACTTCACGGCGCAGATACGGTTCTCCTCATCATCGCAATGCTAGAACCGGATCTACTCCGCGAGCTCTACCTCTACTCCATCTCGCTCGGTATGGAACCTCTCGTCGAGGTAAACAATCCCACTGAGCTCTCCCTCGCCCTCGACATCGGCGCAAAAGTCATCGGCGTAAACAACCGGAATCTCCACGACTTCAACGTGGATATGTCTACGACTTCTCGGGTGAACGCGGCTCTGGATGGACGGGATGTGATACTCTGCGCGCTCAGCGGGATCTCGTCGCCTTCCGACGTGGAAAAATACGTCGCCGAGGGAGTCCGGGCGGTCCTCGTTGGCGAGAGCCTGATGCGCGCGGAAGAACCGACGCAATTCCTACGGTCCCTTATTGGCCTGCCGAAGCCTGAACCAACGGCTCGAGCGAAACCAATGGTCAAGATCTGCGGGATCCAATCGCTGGCCGACGCAGAGATGGCAATCGCCACTGGGGCGGACTTGCTAGGCATCATCCTTGTCCCCGGTGCGAATCGGCGGATCGAATACACCACCGCTCGCGAGATATCAAACCTCGTCCGATCGACTCGCTCCAAACGCCCATCCAGCTCCTCCGCCATACCCACCATAAACACATCCATCACCACACCCACCTCGATCTCCGCCGAAACCTCCACTCTGCCATGGTTCACTCACCATTCCTCTCAGTTCCAGACCCGACGAAAACCCCTTCTCGTCGGAGTCTTCCAGAACCAACCACTCTCCGAGATCCTCGAAGCAGTCGACGAGATCGGCCTAGACCTCGTCCAGCTACACGGCAACGAACCCCAATCCTGGGCCCACTTCATCCCCGTCCCTTTCATAAAATGTTTCCGAGTCTCCCCCGACGGTTCTGTCCGAGGGGGGGAGATCAATCGACCGGGCCTGAACCAGTACATCCTCCTAGACGCCGCTTCGACTTCGGCGAGTGCGAAGGGTGGTGGGGGAGAAGGGAAGTCGTTCCCGTGGGTACATGCGAGGGACGTGGTGGTGAAGGGTGAGGTGGGGACGGAAGGGCGGTTTCCACTGCCCGTGATACTGGCGGGGGGGTTGAATCCGGGAAACGTGGCACAAGCTATCGAGGAGGCTGGTGCAGGGGTCTTTTGCGTGGATGTCAGTAGTGGGGTTGAGAAGGTTGGAGGAGGGAAGGAGTGGGAGAAGGTTGAGGAGTTTATTAGGGCTGCAAAAGGCGCATAGGGGACGGGGATGCATCTATCACTATGCTATACATTCTCTTGGTGTGGGATACGGGGACGAGAGGTATATGTGTGCCTGGTTTAAGATACTCGTCATGTCATTCGGGATCGTGATATAAATCCAACGAGTTCGTGAACAGCCGACTTCATCCCCTCGAACTCCTGCCGCTCGTCTACATCCACACCACTCGAGACATCCAGACTGTCCCCGATTCGTTTCTCCCATCTTTCGCATACCTTGGACCAAGCTGAATCCGTCGACGCCGTTTTGGCGAGCATGATCGATAAGAGGGATAGCTTCGAAAACACCATTTTCGCTCCCCCACCTCCCTTGCTGCAGGACATCGCGAGAAGATCGCATGTATACCCAACAGTAGGGGGTGAAAACGCGCCAAATCCCTCTTGCAGGTCTCCGATCCCTTCCTCCGCATTCGTCGACCCGGTATGGAGCTTCCGCTTCTTCCGAGCTTTGCACTTCCGTTCCTCAGCTTTTTTAGACCGGATCCCGGCTAGGTCCTCGATGATCATAGTATGAAGGTGGGCGGAGAAGTTCCATGGAACCCTCGGAGTCACTCCTGGGATCAGGAGGATGAGTGCAGACAGCGGGAGGGTTCGGATAAGGGTGAGAAGGGAGAGTATGAGAGATGAGGGATGGAATGCCGGTGAAGCGGGCAGGGTGACATTGATCATCTGAACGATGATGTGAGCGAGGCGCTACACCACACGCACGAGCTGAACATAAAGCTTGAGTGGAAGCACCTGACTCACCAGAACCAAGATCCGCAAAGCCACATCCTGCCGCCGACGAGCTTCTACTGCTGGTACCGAGGTTGGGTTCCGCAAGGCCGATATGATGATCGCGAGAGGGAGGGTCGCGTCGTCCAGCTGGAGATCTGGTGAGGAGTATGGTCGGGGAAGCTGTTGGAGGAACATTGGGGAATGCTCTGTACATATCATATGAGTTCATTGCAAGCCGCCGGACGCTGCGAGAGAAGAAGCAGCCCAGACTTCGTCTGGAGAGACTCACTCCGACCAGTATTGTCCTTCTCGAACCCCGCTTGATCCGCCTCCCATACCGCCACGAGCCACTCCAATACCTCCCACCCCTTCTCACCGACGATCCTCTCCGTTCCCTCCTCCTCCTCTTCCTCCTTCTTCTTCCCCGCCTTCTCGTGAACCGAGACCAATCCCCAAACACCTTCTTCCCTACACCTCCTCAACGTCTTCCTCGCCTCCTCCTCCATCCGCCCATTCGCCTCCCAATTTAGCCATCTCGGGTGCTCGTTCGCCTTGGCCGACGTAGGGATCGTGGGGATACAGTGCGCGAAGGCAGCTGGAATGTGGAGAGAGAGCAGCTTGTATAGGAGGGATATAGGGGAATGAGCGATGATGTGGGGAGGTGGATGGATGGTGAGGTAGAGAAGGAGCTGGACATGCTTCCTGAGGATCTCAGCTTGGGGTGATATGAGACGGGGATGAGCTGACGGAGCGGGAAGGAAGTGGTGGTCGAGGAAGGGCGAGATATTGGTGAGGAAGAGTGGAACTAAGGTAGATGAAAGTGAGCAGGCCACGTCATAGCCAACACACCCAACGACCGCTCACCTAGATCTTCCTCGAGAGGGGCGGAGATGATGTTCTGCCAATTGACAGAATGTGTCGGTCGAGCTGACGACGAGACTTTCGACTTCAATTCCTGGATCATCTCCTACTGGAGACCGACCTCAATCTAACCCACCTCATTCAAAAAACATGCTGAAGAGTGAAGGAAAAGGTGATGGGATCTCGGGGAAGAAGACAGGCACGTGCTCCGCCAAGCCGGATATCTTCGGCGTTATCGTCCATGTCCACACTTTCACTTTCCACTTATCCTTCCTCCCAGCTACTTTCATTAACAAAGGAGCAGCTATCTGCGCCGAGCACTTGGAAACACTACCGCCAACGATGAGCGACGACCCTATGGCGGACTTTCTGGCGAGGGAGAAGGCGGCTCTAGGTGGGTGTCCCTCTCATCCCCCTCATTGCAGGCAGCCTTGCAGCGAATACAACGCAACCGGCATTAGCCAGCACTGAACTGTCTTGCCGGCTTGTATTTCTCTACATCGCCGCACTGATGAGCTGAAATTGGTGATAACACTTTGTCTCGCAGGTGACGACGCCGATCTCTTCGCTTCTGGCAGTGCTCCCTCCGCCTCACAAGGCATGGACGATTTCCCAGACTTCGGTGTGTCTCTCCCCCCCCCCCCCCCCCCCCCATCAAGCCATTTCTCTCACGCACGGATCACTTCTTCTCATACCCTCATCCTTCATCTTCTCTCTTACGCCGGTTCCTCCGCCTATCTACTCCTCAACAGACGCACCGCCCGCCCAAACCCCCGCTGCACCCGTCAAATCTTCATCGCCGAAGGGCATATCTGCATTTCCTTCTGTCGACTCCCCTGGTATCGGTGGAGCAGAGATTCGCGTGACTGGAGTAGCTGGGACGGGTCAGGATGAGGAGCGGGAGAAGTTCGAGAGTGCTTTCCCGGACCTCTCCGGAGAAGTGGGATCCGATGCTGTGAGTCGTCTCAGCTTACCGGATCGGCGGTACGGAAGGACTAGCTGGACTATCCTGGCTGACAAGGTCTGAATCGCGCTGATCCACCACTCAGCCCGCAAAACCAATCTTCAACGCCCTCTCGCCTCAACCCTACGGTGCTTCCCCCTACCCCGCAAGCGCGGCCCCTCAACTCCGATCCGTCCAATCCATCCTCCCCGCTCCCCAATTCAGTAACATCCTCCCTCTCGCCGAGGAAGACACCGAGCCGATCCGGGCATGGCGATCGAATCAGGCCGAGGAGATCAAGAAGCGTGACGATTCGGATCGGGTGCGACGGGATGAGATGGCGAATAAGGCGGAGAAGAGCATTGATTCGTTTTATGAGGAGTACAATAAGATGAAGGAGAGGAGTATCAGGGAGAACAAGTGAGTCGCAGCTCGGGTGATGTGGTGGGGAGATGCTGACGGGTGTAGGGAGAAGGAGGCGGCGTATCTGGAGAAGATGGGTGAAGGGATCGCGAAGGGGACGGCGTGGGAGAGGATCACGGAGCTTATCGGGTTGGAGAATTCTCGTGAGTCCTTCATTCGCTCGTCTCTTCTATCCCTGTCCATCTTTCACGTTCGCGACCTTCTCCCATCGCTTCGGCTTCCCCGTGCCTCGGTTCACGGTCACTGAGCGCACCTCTTGCTTCGCTCGAAGTCCACTTCTGAGGCTTGAGTCTCTGCCGACTTCTCTCGCAGAATCAAAGACTATCCGTCCCTCAGTACCCGGTGGATCCGACCTTGGCCGAATGAAGGAGATCCTGCTCGCATTGCGGCGAGAAGGGGACAAAGCGCCGGGTGCGGCGGGCTTCTGATGAGGAAAGGTATGAGCGGATTTCGCTGGAGGTGAAGGCAGTGGGTGGCAGTATTGGGTAAAGGGTACGAGATGGGATGACGGCGGAAGTGGAGGGATACGGAGGTGCCTGGAGAATATGAGTCGGCGAGGAGGTAGGAGGAGCTTCCATCCGATGAAGGAGCTTGGCGAAAACAGCATGTACCTAGACCTCCTCATGTAACATGATGATACCCCTGATGAGACATCGTAAATCCACGCGGAACTCCAGTACGGAGCAGCACTACTCATCTATGTCTTCATTGCGGCGATCTTCGTGAGATGAAGGGTATCCATCTCGCTCAAAAGTATAAACGTGCAGGCATCATATGCAGCGGTATACCATAACCCAATGACCCATGCGGATTTACCAATACCATTTCTCGAAAGCCCTGTCGAGATCGTCAGTCCAGCTGAGCCAAGCTCACTCCGCCTCATGCCAGCGACTCACGCGGGTAACCCCGAAACCACCTCCTCTCCTCTCAAGAGTGCCTTTTCGAACTCCTCTCGTACGGTCATGAAGATCGCCATCGTCGCTCTCGCGTCTTCCACCTGGTCATTCCCATATCAGCTCACGAATACATCGCGAAGCATCGCCCGAGGTGTTCGATAAGGAAGCGTTGACCAGTGATTCAGTTCAGAATCGCAGTTCGGGCCTCCTGATCGCCCCCGTATCTGCAATATCGGACATGCTTGCAACCCCACACACCGACTCACCGGACAATGCTCGCCAATCTGTATCTCGCTCCCTAGAACGTTCGCGGCAAGCTTCTTCAGACCCGGATATTCGCCTTCGCGGGTGACGCCGACGAGTTGGCGGAGGGGGTAGTAAAGGGATGTGTCGCGGACTAGCTCGTAGGGGTGGCGGTGGTGGATATACTGCGACGATTGGTAGGCATTCGGACAGAAAGCGGAAGCAGAGCAAGGAGACCGGAGTGAGGGAAGCACGAGGATAAGAGGAAATATGGGTGGAAGGATCTTGACCGAGATGGCGGACTCACGGATAGGTCGTTGAATACTGCGTGTCCCACCAAGATCTTCCCCTCGAGCAAAGCCTTGATCCGAGGTTGAATCTCCTCGAACGTCGGAGCTAAAACGTCGGTATCTCAGCTCGAGCTCCGCGTCGAAGCAGTATGGAAAAGATTCACCTCCGTTGAGATCTCCAGGATATATGCCGCTTTCTGCTGGACATCATTTCCGGGAAGCCAGGCTGTGCGACGAAGGGACCGACTGGTAGAGACGTAATCGATGATGTTCTCGGGATGGGAGAAGACGCAGGATTCCAGGAGGATCGCCCCGGTAGGGTCCACCATGCCGATTCTACCTCAAAGCATCAGCTCAGGTAAGGACAAGTCAGGAGGAGGGAGTCACTTTGCTAGGACTTGACCTCCGCGAAGTCGGACGGTCTCGCAATCTACCAGTAGTTGAGCTTGGTCCGAGCTCAGAGGGCCACCAAATCCGCAGCCGGAGCTTCTTCACGCTGAAAATAAGATTGGACGTACCCATCGCGACATAGTGGTCCAGTGGGGGCAGGTCCATATTTCCTACGTCCTCACTCATCGAAGCAGATGAGTGAAGCGATGGGGAAACGGGCAAAGGTGACCAGGCTTCTGGTGCCTGAGCGGGGACCCCAAAAACTTGAACGCCGATAACTTACACTAAAACCCGCATCCTCTTTCCGCCATTCGTCTGCTCCTCCGTCATCGTCGCAGCTCACTTTCCCTGCACTCGTAAAGATGCCTCCGAAGAAGCCCGCCTCCACTGCTCCGCCACCTTCCTCCTCTCGCAAGTCCTCACGTATCGCCGAGGACGCCGCACCCGAAGCGAGCGCCGAGGAGACCAAACCCGGATCAACCAACAAAGTACGTCCCCCTTTCCCCCGTACTGAGCTCCCACTTGGCACCGGATGTTCACGTGATCGGTAGAGACCCGCCGACTCCAAGCCGAAATCCGGCCCGGCATCCAAGAAAGCCAAACCCACCTCCGCTAAACCCACGCTCGCTCCCAAATCCAAGCCCGACGAGACGTCCGCCACAGCAGCAGCCGAGAAGGAGGCAGAAGCGCCGAAATCCGCAAAACCCGATACGGGCGGGAAAGGCGCGATGAAGTTGGGTGACAAGCTGCCGAAGATGACGTTGATGGATAATGAGGGTGAGGAGGTGGAGGTTGGAGGTTTGGCAGGGGAGAAGGGGTTGGTGGTGTTTTTGTATCCCAAGGTGGGTTTCCCCACTGCCTGAGGTCAAGCTGATATACTTTCACCACTTTCTTCCGGCCTCATAATCATCTTTATCGCCAATTTGCGGATCGCTGCACTCGCCATTGTGATTCCCATCGTGGTCGACCGCCTCGTCACCCGCCCCACTCAGGCCGCCACACCCGGCTGCACCACCCAAGCCTGCGGTTTCCGCGACGCCTTCACCGATATCGCCGCGCTCGGCTACAAAGTCTACGGCCTGAGCAAAGACAAGCCCGACGCGCAGCAGAAGGTCGGTTCTGGTCCTCCTTCTTCACCCCAAACTGCCTCGTTTTTACCCAATTCACATGATTTGAGCTGACGAGAGAGACAGTGGATTACGAAGCACGAGCTGAACTACAAGCTCCTGTGCGATCCGGAGAGCAAGCTCATCAAGCGGTGCGTCCCTTCCTCCTTTCCAGACTCGAGCTGATGGGGAGAAGATTGGGCGCGTTCGTGAACCCGAACAAGTGGGTCGATTGGTGCGGTTGTCGGGAAGAGCTGATGAGGATAGCACGAAGCGGTCGCATTTCATCTTCGAGAAGGGGAGTGGGAAGCTCGTTGATCTGCAAGTGGGGGTGAAACCCGCTGACGAGTGAGTGGAGCGCCCTCGACGGGTTGAGGATGATCTAGTGCTGATTGTGATGAGCCCGGCAAACTGCTTGAAATTCATCAAGCAGCATCATAAATGAGCTCGTACCGGGATGAAGAGGAATGTGGCCAGGGTTTACATCTGGTATATCCGGAACTTAGTGGAAGTAGGACAAGATGCAAATATGCTGCTCGCTTTCCTCAGATCCGACAATGATCAGTGACCAGCCTTGAGGCAGATCGTCAAGTATCCAAGCGCATGGTGTAGACTGCACGGGACTAAGAGCGTCATGTCTAGATGGGTTCAGGTCTTTTCACATCTGTCAGAGGTGTCGGAGATCGGAAAGGGATAGGAAGGTGGGGGGAACAGGACGGGGACTGAGGAAGGAGCGGATGACGGAGGAAAGACGTGGCAGAGGGTACAGAAAGATGCGAGGGATTGGGCTTGGAAGATGAGGGGAAGTGATAGGTGTACCGAGCTGCGATGCTGAGCATCAAGGAACGTGTAGGGAAGATGAGCGTGGTAGAGATCAGTGGTGAAGGGAGGGTAGGGGATTTGGTATCGGTACGATGGAAGGGGCGGGTAAGGGGAGTTGCCATCGTCTGAAGAGGTCAGCAGGTCTCCTCAGTTGCGACTCCGCCCAGCGGTGGTGGGATCGCATGTTTCGTATGGTCTGCATAGCATCGCGTCATACGGAGGTATTGAACAAGCCTGAGATGACAGCGACACGTCAGCGTTTGATCGCAGAAGGGGGTAACAAGTCATGGAAGAGAAGCAGCGAGTGATCAGAGAGGTAAAGCGGTAGCTAGCGTGTTCAGCACCGACCCAAAAGGTCTCAAGCCAAATGCACTCTTGTCATCAGGTCGAGGAGTAGCGTGGCGGCAAGGGTCAGGAGGAAGGGATTGAGTGAAAATTTTCTTCGCACTGGACAGAAGGCTAGACAGGATTTGCATGCTCACCTATATACCGCGACTCCCAACCCTTACGAACGACAGCAGTAGCAATAGTAAGAGAGAAAGGGGTGGAAAATCATGAGGAAGGAGGAGAAAAGCGTCGATCAGAAAGCCCGCCCCGCCCACGACCGTCTCGCGTCACCCTCTCGGGTTCAGCAAATCGAGTCGCCAGCTTCTTCGATGGCGAACCAACCCGAGAGGGAGGATTCACCAAAGGTCTCTGTGAGAGAGCGGGGCGGAGGACTGGATCATCACCTCGACGTGGAAAATGTGGCTAGTGTGGACTAGCAGAAATGAACGTATACTATACAGAGATCCTGGAGGGGTCGTCAGCGGCGGGAACGATGGAGAACGAGATATTGCACCAACCTGAAAAGTATGTTCGTTAGGTGGAAGAAAAATTTGGATGGCGAAGAATAACCCTCCCGACGGGAATACGGCGTTAGGGCGGTTCAAGAAAAAAATTCGTGTGGCGCGATAGTAGGCTCGCAGCAACCTTTGGACTGCTCCCACTCGAAGATTCATGGCGGACGGGACTCGTCCTTGGCTAAATGCTATCTGGCTACCGGACGCAGCCAAAGTCTACAGAGAGCAAAATGGCCCCATGGAATGCATGATGGTGGAAGGGGAATACGTGAAATGCACATAAGGCTCGTGCTTTCCGTCAATCTGAAGTTACCGGCAATCAGCACATCGCAAGAAGCTCGCGTAGAAGCGAACTAACCGGCCTAACACCAAGCCATCAACCTCTTCCTCCAACCCGATGTGCGCTTCTTAGACTTTTGATTTGGCTTCGTCGTCTTTTCTTCGAGAACTTCGTGATGACATGGTGGTGAGAGACGTGGTAGCGAAAGATGGGGTCCGGACGAGGAGGGAAGTCCGAGAGTGGGATAGCAACGACATTGAGCTGGACTACTAGGAATCAGCTCTGTCACTTCATGGAAAACCTACAATCATCAATCAATTGCCCATCATCTGATTTTCGTTAGCATCGACCACTCAACGAAAAAGAATGGCAACGCAAAAGGAACGCTTCATTTCCGAGCTGCCCGCCATCCGTCCATGCGGATGAAGCTGACCATTGCGACCCCCTGATACATCTCGACCTGACGCATCAACCCAATAGTCGTCTCCAACATGTATCGGACTTGTTGGTCGTGATATCGCGCAGTAGTGGGAACATCTGGATCATCCGGCAGGGAAAGTCGTCGCTGAGCCTTGACGTCGAGTAACTGGGATCGAGGGGACCGGTTTGGGCGAGGTGGTGGAGGCGAGGAGGGTGTACATGGGGCGCTTGAACTCCGAGGGGAATCCTTGGTCGGTAACGGGATTCGTGATGAAGTGAGAAGTCAAGGCGCGGGGTGGTCCTTTCCTTGACGGTCTGCCATCAGCTCTGTATGGTGAAGATACTCACCTCATGGTGAGGTTCCAATGATATGGATTCCGCAGGCCACTTTGGCCTGTAGCTGGAGACCGGAATGAGGTAGCGGTTACCGTTCGAGTTGGTTGAGGTCGCGCTTGGACCCCCGAGCGAGCGTTTTGACGCGCGTAGATCTACCATCAGTAGAGCCGGGGGTAAGACTCACTTCATCGAGTGTGAGATCGAGATCCATAGGCTTATCCATCGTGAAGACAGAACAGGTAGGAAAGAAGAGAGTGTGAGAGTGAGAAGTAAAGATGACGGGAAAAGAGGTCAGAGCGGAAAGGAATGGTGAAACGCGTCACTTATGTACGAGCCAGCCTCCCCACCGATCATTCCCCAAAGCTGGGTCAGTAATTTGCCGGGCGTAACCTACGAAACTTCGCCTATCGCGTGCAAGTGTGCATCGCAACAATACTAATCGTGACATAAAACCCACGTCCACTTCGGAATGCTGCGGCACAGTTGAGGTAGGGGATGAGGGGTTTGTTGGTATGAGCGACACAAATGTGTAGGGGGATTCCACTATAGGATGCCAGAGTCACGCAAGGCGTTTTGTAGGATCGTCTCCTTGACCGCTGCAAAGACCAATCGGATCTGCAGAGACGTCAGCGAGGTGTACACGTTTAGTCAGGAACCGATCTGGGATACAAGGGGAGAAGAAGAAGCGCTCGCTTAAGCGACTCGCTCCCCTTGATTGGCTCGTCTCCTCCGAGCCCACCAATCGGCCCCTCCCCTTCCCCCTGCGCGTCTCCGCGTCTCCCCGTCCCCCTCTGCCATCTGCCTGCCCCGCTATGACGTACGATACGGGAGAAGGACTCACGTTTGACGTGTCTGTGGCCTGAGTAAGATGTGGATAGACGCTAAGCCGTGCCCGGTTGGTCTGAGTAAATCGCCAGAGGATATATTTCGCAGCTTTATTGATGTCCGCGCCGCCTACAAAGCGTAAGCACAACTCTACCTCGAAACAACCAAGTACATACCGGTGTATTCTGGGAAATAGTGTACAAGCGGCACCTTCGGTAGCTTTTGCTTGAACACGTCGATCTTGTTGAGGAACAGGATAACGGATGTTCGCAGGAACCATCGGGAGTTGATGACGGATTCAAAGAGGACCAGTGATTCTTGCATCCGGTTCTGAGGGCGTGGCGCGTCAGCGCGAGCTCCAACACTGACATGTACTGCTCACTTGTCCGTTCTCCTCAAGGAGGACCTGATCGTACTCGCTCAAAGCCACACAAAATATAATCGACGTAACCGCCTCGAAGCCTGCCCCCATCAGTTCTGCCACTCCGCATCAGGTGTCACTCACAATGAATCCACTTCTTCCTCTCGCTCCTCTGCCCTCCCACATCAAACATATGAATGCTCAACTGTCCCATATTGAACCTCGTCTCGCTGATCCCCGTCGTCTTTGTCCGCGCTCTCAAAACATCCGCTTCGTCGGGCACGTAATCTGACGCCCCGATCTTACGGATGTTTGCGAAGAAGTAGGTGGCGGAATCCATGAGGTAGAACTCTGGGGATCGGTCCATGACTGAAGGGATGACGGGGTCGTGCCACAGGGATTCGATATTGTGCAGGATGTCTTGGGAGACGATTGCCATGGCCTCGGCATCCATCCGGTATTCCAAGATCCGGTCGGCGTATGCCTAGAGAGTCAGCGAAAATGATGGAGAAGTCGAGGAGCATACCCGGTTGTTTGGCTCTTCTGGGTCCACTCCGAGTTTCCGCATCGCCATGATCAATGCTTGAGCAGAGTCGAGCACGTTCTTGTGCCTGCGCGAGTCGCGAGTCAGCGCGATCGGGTGAGTGTGAACTTACACGATCATACGGAAGCTGATCAACTCCTCCTTGGAGTAACCACTCTGGTGGATGATCTTCATCTGCTTCACGATCGTGGATTTTCCTGATTCTCCAGAGCCTGCATCGTTAGCCTATATCATAGAGTAGTGACTCACCCAGCAGCAAGATCTTGCACTCCTTCTTGAACTTTCTCGAATCATCCTCCAACTGCCTATCAATCGCGTTGCTCCGATTCCGATCCCCCGGTGCCGCTCCGTCCGTTGACATCAACGCCGCGCTCAATCCGGCATTCCCATTCGGGCTGACCGGTGTGGACTCGCCCGTCCCGTTGGTCTGAGGTGTTTTGTGGGATAAGGAATCGAGGTTGGATGGTTGTGCGGTGGCGTGGGCGTTGTTGACCTGTTTCGTCTCGACGGTTCGTTTGCCATCTTCGGCGGCGGGGGAGGATAGACAACCGCCCATGGTGAGGTGTGCGGTTGACGATGGGTTCTATGGGTGAAGGGGCACCTTCGCCCGTCCAGCCTCTAGGCGGCCTCCGCGAGAGCGCGGTGAAAGGTGGAAGAAGTCAGGTCGAGGGGGGTAAATATGTTTGGTGTGGGTGGATGAGAGTGCAGGTTTGAGATCGAGCAGGATCGGAATTTGACTGTGGGCGAAGAGAGGGAGTCACGGTGAGACCCGAGGAGCCCGTGTAGCGGGTGTGCGTTGAATGAGAAGGTTGGTAGATCCCGACGAGATGAATGACGAGGAGGCAGAAGAGGAAACCAGGACTGGTCAGCCACCGTCGGGAAGCTGGAAGATTGCACAGAGATGAAACGGGAAGGATCGCGGATTTGGCTTGGCGGGTTCCCGTGGAGCAGTGGAGAAAGAGTTCGAGTAGAAGAAATTGGCACCTTTGCCCACCGAGATGGGAACAAAGGTTGGGAATGCTCAGAGGAAGGACGATGATATCGGTGACTCACCAAGCTGATCAGCCCCGCGCCGGCGCCGAGCCGTTCGTTCCCTTGTCTGGTGACTACTCCTTTCTGCCGTTGGAGCGATGTGCCAGTATAGTCTCTCGTCGTGATACTCGATTCACTGTTCGAGGTAATGGTCGTCCAAGAAGTAGATCAATTGGTAAATCGCCCAGATGAGATGGTTTGAAACCGAGCGAAATGGGGCGAAGTGATACAGGAATGCGGGCCGAGCGGGATTTGCTTTGGTCGCCGTCCGCGCTTGACACCGCTCTAGACGAGTACTCCAACCACCAGGACAAAGTAGTACACAAGCGATGAAACGCGATGACAATGTCGAGATTACGCTCGTTTTACAAGAGTAGAGCAGACCTCAATCGCAACGAATGCAAGCATAGGTAAGTTACGTGTTAGCGCCCGAAAGTAGAATCTGCTAACCCTCCTCTTAATTCCCCCATCCGGCAATTCAGTCCGAGCCCGGGCGGAGAGAAGACGCCCAAAGCCTCGCGTGGCGATCCTGTTGATTTCGCGTACTGTTTCGGCGGGACAAGGGGATACTTGCTCTCGGATTAACCATATTCAGAGTTATCCCGGAGACGCGCAATCCAAAACACCGCACCCCTGTGTTCGTAGAGAAACATGCTCGGATGTGACAGGTGACAAAGTCATACAGCTGCTCATCCCGATGAAGATGACCGATCATCTTCACCATTGGCGCCCCTACAAATCCAATCGCAATTGCCGATTCGTGGCTTCACCGCCCCTCCCCTCACCCTCTTTAGGACTTCCACATGACCATCCATCCCTTCTTTATGACCACACACCAATTCGCGGCATACCCCAGGCAATGCCAGCCCCGTCCGGTCCAGACCCGACCCGTGAGGATGGCTCAGAAATTGAAGCCACACGATTACATCTGGAAAGTATTTGGCGTTCGTCGTGAAATCATTCCGTCTAGGGATGGTATGGAGGACTGGCGAACAGCACGGGGATGACTCAGCCAACGCTAAGCCTTCTGAAGCCGTTCATAGCCGTATCGACACTGACTGAATTCTGAGACCAGCTTCTCTTTGTTCTAGGCCCTTCGATCGCCGATGAGTGCCACGGCAGCGTCTCATCTTCCCATAGTAGTGCTCGCCAAGTCATGTAAACAGAACTACCGCGATAACATTTTGCATGACAATCTACAGTCTAAACCCCATCTCCACCTATAATCATCGTTAGCTCGTGCCTGGAAAATGCGAATCCACCCACCACTCTCGTTCGTGAACGCGATATGCTTCGCTATGTCCGACTGACTGACAGTTGGCCGGTTCACCTGGATCGACTTTTCAAAGTCCACGAGGCTGAGAAGCGGCTCGAGCAGCTCTTCCGAGGCCACATCTGTCCAGGTCTTCTCGATAGCGCCGGCGGCACCGGGGGAACAGGGGGTGAGTTTGGAAGCGGGGCCTTCGGGCGTGTCGATGGTGACCTATGCGGGGGTGGGAGATGGGTAGAGGGGGATATGCCAGTGCGGAAGAGGCGAGTTCAAGGAGATCGAGAAGCGGGCGGGAGTGGACAGGTAGGTAAAGTGGGAGGAAAGTAGTACCGAGTGAGTTGGAGCGGAGCCAGCAATGGAGATCCAGTGTTATCGGATGACTTGAGCAGCTGCATCCAGTGAAAAGTAGAGGTGCGCACCTCCTTGAAATGCGTCGCCGCCAACACCTTACGCACTGGCTGCATCAATGCATCTCTCACAATCACCGCGATATCGCTCCCGGAATACCTATCCATCAGCTCCACCCATATACCCGCACTCACCCATCCGTCTGTTCCGCCAAGTGCGTAAAGTCCGCTGATGTGAGTGCATGAGGTGTGTCGCCCACGTTCAGCTCGAACATCCGCCGTCGTGCTTGCAATTCGGGAAGTGGGATGTATATGCGTTTCTCGAATCTGCGAGAGTCAGCTCTCTCTCCAGCAAGCGCGATGACGCCAAGCAAGGGAACGACCTACCTCCGCTTGATGGCCGGATCCAGCTGCCATGGGATATTTGTCGCTCCGAGAACCAATACACCAGTCTCGTCGTTACCCACGCCATTGATCTGGCTTCAGCTAGCTCTTCGGCGCCGCACCCACCTGCACCAGGAACTCCGTCTTGATCCGCCGACTCGCTTCCGACTCGCCCTCCCCTCTCGTGCCCGTCAAACTGTCAATCTCGTCGATGAAGATGATTGCGGGCTTTTGTTCCCGCGCCATGGTGAACAGCTGCTTCACCAATCTTCCATCAGCCAGGCTTCAGCCTACTAGCCCACCGTTCCGACTCCCCCATCCATTTGGATACCAAATCACTACTCGAGACAGAGAAGAACGTGCTCTTCGCCTCCGTCGCCACCGCCTTCGCCAGAAAGCTTTTCCCCGTCCCCGGTGGTCCATACAGCAAGATCCCCCTCCACGGCGTCCGTTTCCCGGTGAATAATTGTGGGAATTTGATCGGTAAGATCACCGCCTCCTTCAACGCCTCCTTCGCCTGAGCCAATCCCGCAACATCATCCCACTGCACGTTCGGTGATTCGGATAAGATCGCCCCTTGTAGTCCCGAACGAAGCTTCTTGATCTCGGGATCATCATCGTCTTTGACCTCCGGACCGCCAGATTGACCACCCCCACCCCCGCTGGCTCCCACCGTCGCTCGTGTCCGCTTCTCGTCAGCTTTCGCGATGTGGGCTCGCAGCTTCTCGGCGCGGTCGAGGTATTCTTTGGTTTTGTTCCGGATGAGTATCTTCAGCTTGTCGTTCTTCTCGTCTAGCAACCGTGAGCAAGTCTGCAGGAATCTGGGAGGCTGACCGACATTTCAAGGCCTTTTCGTCAGCTTAGCAAGTGTGTTGTATGCCCACCATCATGAAGTAGTCCAAAGCATCCTGATACTGCTTGTACGCCTCCTGTTTCGTCTCAGCGGAGCTCATCAAGAGGCTCAACTCGACAAACCGCATAGTTTTGCTTGACATCCTCGTCAATGGCTTTTTGGACCATCGCGATGGCTTTCTGCGCAAGATGAGCATTGTGAGATCCTTCCACTGGAGCAAACTCACATCCAAGAAGTTGGAGTTGCTCATCTTGTACGATTTTGAATGATGGGTGAAGGAGAGAATACAGGAACGCGAGTTTCATCTGTCCGGTTCTGAATGGCCGGTTCTGAAAGCTCCCATTCTCCATCCTCTTCGCCTATAGCTTTTTCTTTGGGCGTGTGTTTTCGGCCTCATGGCGAGCGCTTCGGGATACAACCACCAACGCTTCGCCCGAGCCGTACTGAAGAAGTCACGAAAATGGGAGCCTTCATTGGTGGTCCAGCTATACCAATCCCATTGGCGCTTCGAGAACTCGGTGAGTCATCCATGAGCCATTGCCACCTTCCCTCATCTAGAGCATCTCGCTGCATATGCTGCTGCTCGTCATAAGCCTGCAGATAGACTGGCGAACCAAGCTGACTCTGAACTGCCCTTCCCCTTAGCCGATCACGTTCCAATTAGACGGCCCAATGCGACCCTTCATCCTCGCCCTCCGCGCCCAAGTCATCCCAGCCTCCCTCATTCCATTCCTCTACGACATCCGACCACCCGTATCCTTCGTTGACGGATGTCTCGTCGTCGAGATTCAAGATTATCGTAAGAACCCCGACGTCCGCTCGAGAGTGGTCATGCGGCCTGCTGCGGAGGCGTTGGCGCAGACTATCGATGTGATGTTGGAGAGGAGGGGGGAGGGATGGGACGAGCAGATGGCGCTGGAGGTCGAGTCGCGCATCATTGTGAGTACCCAAGTGCTTTACCATAGGCATTCGCAGCTGATGGGTGCATAGGCTGCAACCTCGCCCCCGCTGTACCTCGGTACCTCTATACTAGCGACCCGTAACGCCGTCTTGGCCATGTCCCTCACTTCTCCCGCCGGGGCCAACCTCTCAGCAGACGGCACATTTCGCCACCCCTCACACATGGAAGGCGACGAAGCCTCCTCGGTCGAGCGAATGCGGAAACTCCTGCGCGCAGGCGAGAGATCAAGCGCGTTCCAGCCAAACTGGTCGATCCTGCGTCTTAAGGAACGTCTCGAGAGCGCAGCTCGTCTCACTGAGCGCGAACGACCTCCGGACATGGTCCCGATTGGTATGGGAGGGGCGAACGGTGGTGGAGAGGTGGAGAAGCCGAAGAAGAGTAAGAAGAAAAGGCCGGCGGAGGATGAGGTTGGGGACAAGGAGAAGAAGAGTAAGAAGCAGAAGGTGGAGGATGGCGGTGGCGGCGGGAGAGGGGAGAAGAAAAAGAAACAGTCAGCGCAGGGCCAGGGGGAAGTGGAGAAGGAGAAAGAGAAGGAGAGGGATAAGGATAAGCCGAACAAGGAGAAGAAGAAGAAGAAGGATGAGGAGCAGGGTTTAGGGTTGGGTCTCGCTGCGTTCCCGGGATAGGCATCAGTCATGTTGTATTTGTGTGGAAGGTCTATTAATCGTGTTGCATGTATTCATGATCATCCCTATCTCCGGTACGGAAGATCTACTTTGAGTTGGCCTTCACAGCGGGTTCAAGCTCCCTTAAAACTTGATAGTGAATTGAAAAACTTTCATCAACATCTCCCTCCCGTGGTGTGGTGACTCATACCCCACCGTCAAGAAAAAAGTTGCTCGCATGGTAGAGGCGTTACCCTCAACCCCCGACTGTAATTCCACCTTTCGAGAATAGCTATCTGGTCGACTTCTCTAACTCCAAGCAGCTGTCCACGAAGGCTATGCTGTAAAGGAGCCCAGGCGCCTACCACCCAGAAAGAGTGGTAAACTGACTGATCCACTGCGGTCACGCGTCAAAGCCGCGAACCAATGAATCAAGCCTTACTGGCAATGAACCGGGCCGGTAGCGTTCTGTTGCTAAAGGCGAGCTGGTTGATTCACTCGTTTCGTTGCGTAGGGTACAGTGAGGATCTGCGTATTTCGGCGTAACGGGATTACGGATTGGATGGGGTAGATAAGCGTAAGTGGTGAGACATCGGCTCAGATTTAGAATCATAAGGAGAATACCAAACAGAGGCGGAACACCGAATGGACCTCTGGAGAGGTAAGCGACCGTACAGCAAACATGCATGTCATCCATCTCCCTTCACCCCCGCCTCTCTCCGTCTTTTCATCTCCAGCCTACATCCCTCCATCAGCGCTGCTCCCGATAGCAATAAAGGGAGGAACCCACGTTAAGAGCACGACATCCACAACCTTCTCACAAGCCGCCGCGTCCTTCTCGCTCGGTTCCCGTCTGCCAAAGCGGGCCTGGTCGATGATCTTGGCGTAGGAGTTGACGAAGAGACGGATCGCTCCATTGTCGCCGACTCGGTCGGCACCTGCGAACAGCGGATCCAGGGAGAGAGGCGGGGCACGAGCATTCGGTGCGAGCGCTTGAGCTGGGATACGTCAATTTGAGCTGAATTGGGATGGGAGGAGGGTGGACTGACTCATGGTGGGAAGGGTGCTTAGGATGTATGTTCTGAAATGCTGGTTCTCCCATTTCGTCCCTACCCAATACGATCAGCCCGAGCTACGGTGAGAGAAGAAAGAGGACACCCACCAGGCCGACCCCAGCCTTCCTGCTGCGCGGTAGTCGCTTGGGAGATATGCGCGATGACAGCCGTCCGCGAGAACTCCGTCATGATATGATCAGCAACTTTCTACACCCTCATTCAGTACAAGCACACCACCTCGATGATCTGAGAGAGGCGACTGACTCTTGGCACATCGATCTGCTTGGTTGGCATGTATGGTTTCGGGATCGTCCTCAGTATCTTCTTGACGCTCAGTATCCTCGACCAAATATGGATAACCGCGATCAATCCCTAACCCCGACACTCAACCCCCCCCCTCGAGCAAGGGGAAATGCAGAGACGTACGAGTGCGATGTAAGCCGCGACGAGAATGACGATATCCCATCTCCTCTCTCCACCCGTATGCCAAGCCTGTTCGCCCAATCCCAAAGCGGAGGCCACGAGGAGTACGCTAATGACGAGGATGAAGATGTAGAACGAAGAGAGGTAGAGGATCGATTGGAGTCGGGCCCAGGGCACGTTCCGGGCTGTGGTGGTGTTGGTACGGGATTTGGGGCTGGGGCGGGAATGTGGGAGGTGGGCGAGAGAGGGTTCGGGGAATGGTGGGGCGGGTCGAAGCGGAGCAGCTGAGATGGTGCTGGTGGCATGACGTTGAGGGGGCCGAATCGGTGTTTCGGTGGAGGTGATTGGAGGGGAAGAGGGTGAGGTGAGGTGGAGGAGTGGGATCGGGGAGGAGGTGGAAGGGTCTCGGAATGCGGAGGGGCGGGAAGACGACATGACGAAGGAGAGAACTCGTCGTGGGGAGTGCTTGTTACCGTCGCGTCAATCTTATTGCTGCTGCAATCTTAACCTCGAGCCAAAGTATGATTGAGAGGTCTTGCGGAGCATTGATAGCCTAGAAAGAGATGTGAAAGTCGAAACAATATGTCAACAGATCCTAGGCGACAATAGCGAAATGTTGGAGGCGGAATGTCGGGCGGTGGCCATGCAATACATATCAGGTCGTGCCATGCTGAAAGTTTATGAGTTCGTCTCTTGGTCCCGCCACCATCCTCCTGCCCATTCTGACCCCGTCTTCCACCGGACTCTTCCCCCTTCCTGCCTGCTTTCGCCGTATTTCCGTACTCATACCGTATCCTCCAAACATAGCTTCGGCAATATGTTCATTCCCATAAGCTAATGCTCGTCGGTCAGCGATCCTCCAGTCACGAAGGAATGACAGCAGACTCACCTCCTGGATGAGCAGCTTGGCCGCATACGGCATTGTGAGCTTGACGATACCCTTCCCAGTCTTGCACTTCGGACACCATCCATTATATCCGAGCATCCCGCACAACTCGCACACTTGCGTCTCGAAAGCGTCAGAGGAGATCATGAGGCGTTCGAGCAGGAGTTGAGTTGCGCCGTATCCGATCAGGCTGCGAGCTTCGTATTAGAAAATCGCGAGAGCGAGAAAAGGGCGAAGCACGCGGAAAGCTATAAGCCACTTACCAATCACGCTCCATCTCCCCTAACCGCAATCCACCATCCTTCGATCTCCCCTCCGTAGGCTGTCGAGTAAGGTTCGCCCTCGGTCCCGTCGGCCGTGCGTGCATCTTGTCCATCACCATGTGCTATGTAACTCATCAGCATTGCCTCGAGTCAGCTCGTCGCTGCGACCCACCTTGAGCTTCTGGTAGTATATCGGCCCAAAGTAGACATACGCCTCGAGCGGCTCTCCGGTGATGCCGCTCGTTAGCATATCCTTCCCGCCATAGCTGAAACCGTGATCGATGAGGATTTGCGACATGTCGGTGACCTTCGACCCGCCGAATGCCGTGCCGTATTGAAGTTCGCCAGTGAGAACTCCCGCTTTACCGGACAGAAGCTCGATCATCTTCCCGACGGTCCTGGTACGTATCAGCTTGATACAGAACACAATGAAGAGCGTACATCCGAGAAGGGAAACCATGCGGGTTCATGATGATGTCCGGGACGATCCCCTGATCGCTAAAGGGCATGTCTTCTTGCGGTACGATCAAACCACACACACCCTTCTGACCATGGCGCGAGGAGAACTTGTCGCCAAGTTCGGGCTTTCGGGTTTGGCGAGTGAGGATTTTGACGAGGGAGCCGTCCTCCCCCTCAGTAAGCATGACCTTGTCGATGCTGACGGGCTCTGGGAGCTTGTGCGAGATAGGCGTTGATTTGTACAGTTCGGTCGCGGGCCCTCGCGTATCCATCGGTGTCTCCCGGTGGATGAGCACGTCGCCTAGACTGACGGTCGCGCCGGGTGCGATCATGCCATCTGCCTTGTCGACAAAGGTGTATGCTTCAGGTCGTTGAGGGTCGTTTGGGTATGCGAGGCGTTCTGAAGTGCCGTTCGGGAAGGTGCGCATCGGAATGGTCTGCTTCTTCAGGACGTGACACCGGCCAAAGCCGCGATCCACACTCGCTCGGTTGAGGATTAGTGCATCCTCAATGTCGTACCCGGAAAAGCTCATCACCGCGACTGTCGCATTCTGACCGGCGGGTAGCTTATCGTACCCGATCAACTCGATAGTCTTCGTCTTCACCATAGGTTGTTGGGGGTATGCCATGAGGTATAGCAGCGCGTCAATGCGATTGAGCTGGTTGTATCCGATCGCTCCGATTGCCTGCTTGCCCATGGCGCATTGGTAGGTGTTTCGCGGAGATTGGTTGTGATGAGGATACGGGATCAGACCGGCTACGGCGCCGAGGATGGTAAAAGGCTCAATCTCGAGGTGGGTGGTGCCCTCGGTAATCTCGTTCTCATAACACGCGATGAATGAGTCGTTCTCCTCGTTCACATCGAGGTATTCTACGAGGCCGGAGCGAAGGAAGTGGTCGAAGGTGACTTTTCCTTCCTTCAGCAATTGCATATGCTCAGACGTCACGCGAGGTCGACCCTTCTCCACGATGATCATCGGTCGACAGATCCGCCCGCCGTCGGAAGCTAGGTAGATAACACGTTGATGGTGATTAATGTAGATGGAGACGAATTCAGAAGTTCGTCCGGCCCTTCTCAGCTTCCGGAAGGCGCGGACAAAGCGGCGTGCTAGGTGTGTGACGCCGATCAGGGTTCCGTTGACCTGTACGAGGTGGACGCCGGGACGATACAGCTCATTTCCGGTGACGAGCGAGATATCCTCCACGCCGAGCATGAAGGCGATTTTGATGAGCGGTTCCTCGGGGACGTCGGTAGTTATGTGTGTCATCAGGGCCAGGTTCTTCACCAGTCCACATGCTTCCCCTTCTGGCGTGTCGGATGGACATAGCATCCCCCATTGACTCGGCTGAAGGGCTCGGGGACCAGAAACCTTCCTTGTCTTTTCGAATTGACTTGATATCCGGGTCATCATGCCGAGCGCTGCGACGAAGCTGAGTCTGGAGAGGACGTGGGTGACACCTGCTCGCTCTACGTGAAAACGTTTGAGCGACCAGTTCCCGGTGGATATGGATCGAACGAAAGCAGTAGTGATCGGATCGCCGCCTTGCCGGATGAGTGAGCTAGCGTCGAAAGGTCCAGCGCGGCTCTTCTTCTCCAGGATTTTATCCATCCGCTTCTTCAGCTCGGCATTGAAGGTCTTGAACGAGTCTTCGAATAGCAGGGACAATAGTTGCCCAGCCCTGCCATTAGCTTCGCCGGGACTATAAGCTTACAATTCCAATCGCTTATTCCCCACGTAATCCCGGTCATCCACCATGCTCTCGTCGATCATCGCCATCAAAACCCGCCGGGCCATCGTCGCGAGGTAGATGCTCTTCGGTCGGAAATTCATATTCCTCACCGGGACGTGGCCGAGAACCATCGCGGCAAGGGCTTGCATAGCGATGTCCACCGGCGTAAGCTTGTACTGTCGCTCATCTTTCTCCTGCCCAGGGGATACTCTGGCACCGATCCACTCGAGGGCTTGTCGGCGGGTGAAGATTTGCAGCCTGCAATCAGCACTACCCCTTGCATCCACTCACCTCGCCGCTTCCTCCAGAGACACGCCAAACGCCTCTTGAAACCTCTCATCGGGTCCACAGATCAGCTGGAGAATCTCCTTATCCGCGGTGATTCCCATAGCTTTGAGCGCAATGACGATGGGTATGGGCTCCTTGAACGAGTTATGCCGTAGGTATAACCGCTTGCTCTTCGTGATCACGTATGTCTTCACCACCCGGTCGTGCGTGGATCTGCCATCAGCCAGATCCCAATTCCTCACTCACGAGGTGACCTCCGCCGTGACCGTATCCCTCTTTGGATCCGTCATGACGATGATTCGATTCTTGCTCAACTGCTCCTGCACCAAGATCACCTTCTCCGTCCCCTTCACCACAAAGTACCCTCCCGGATCCATCGGGCACTCCCCCATCCTCGCTAGCTGCGCCTCGTTCTTCCCTTTGAGGTGACACAGGTCACTCCGAAGCATCACCGGTAAAGCACCGATCGGCACGCCCTTCTGCTTCTTCACCTTGTCCTCGAATGTATATTCGATGTCGACGTATATATGGCCCGAGTAGGTACAGTCCGTCAAACGGCACTCCATCGGTGTAAGCATGTTTCGAGCGGCGTTGACATCGTTGCGGACAGGTCTGGAGATTCGAATGTCGGTGTAGCGGATGAACATGTATGGGTTGACATCGGAGACGACTAGGGAGTTGGCAGTAAGGATGGCTTTGATGTCGACGTTGACGAAGAAGTTGAACGAGTCGAGGTGCTGCTTGACGAGACCTTTCACCTTGAGAAATGCGGGGAGGAGCTCCCATTTGTCCTGAACATCAGCACAGGCAAAGTCTACGCACCCACCTGAACAGTCTTCAAACCCTTCGCATACCAATCCGCACCCTTCTTTCCCCCATGACTCCCTCGCATTAGTTCGGCCCATTCCTCCTCGCCACGGTCTAGCACCGGCTTGGTATCCCTTGCTTGTGGCCGAATATCTTGCACTGGGGGAGGGACTGGACCGGTGGTCCTGGTCACTGAGCGGCTGCTGCCAGTAACTTGTGCCGGAACGGTTGGTCGAGCTACTGGTCTGGCAGCTTTCGGTTTGGAAGTGGAGGATGAGGGTTGAAAGGTGGCCCCGCGCTTCGAGAGCGTCCGAGAAGACCCAGCAGCTGCAGGAGGTGGCATTGTACAACACCCACTACAATGCCAAGACAGCACGAAGCTCAGAAAGGTATCTGAAATTTCAAGGATGGTGGCCATATTGGAGCTCTACTCGACAATCGTGGGAAAGTATGCTGAAACGTGCCCTGAAGGGGGGGGGGAATCTGCTGTACCGCTTCCAACGAGGTGCCGAATTCCTTCTTGGAATAGGTTTGCACACCTTCATCATCTCCGTCAAATAGCCACCGCGAGGCTCGAGAAGGCGATCATCATGGACGATACTCCCCGGCAGCTGTTTCAGACGTCAAGCAACGTTTAGTGAGTTGGATCAATCCAGACATGATTCATTTCTTGGGATCTCCCGGCCACCCTGTGCGCGGGAAAAGCGATTGGGGGAATGGCAGGGCACCTTTACGAGCTACCAAGTGGCTGGAACCTCGCAGCAGATGTCCAAGCCTGGACTGAACTTTTGGTCCTTCATCTTTCAGCGTGCTCCAGCAGCCATGGGCTTTCGTCAAGGAATTGGGACAAGGGGCGTATGGGTAAGCGTGGTTTCTTCGCCTTACAGCAAAGCTGATCACAGGAATATCAATTCCTCCTCACTCCCAATCGAAACCTTTTCCACTCGAATCAACGTCACCTGATTTGCCATCCCTCGATAGCTGCGTCTCCTCGGCGAAGCACCAACAGACCGGCGAGACTTGCGCAGTGAAGAAGGTTACCAACGTGTTCACGAAAAAGGTGTGCCTCGGATATACCTACTCATCGTCCATACTGACTATCATGTCCCTAGATTCTCACAAAGCGATGTCTGCGAGAGCTGCGGTTGTTGCATCACTTCCGTGGACACAAGAATGTGAGTTTCACCGTTTCAAGGGTATGGGACTAAGCTGACATGCGATGCAGATTACATGGTGAGCTGGATGACTTCACCTCTACACTCGACTCGCTGAGATTATTGTTGAGCCTGTACGACATGGACGTCGTCTTTGACCCGCCCGGGTCCGGTCTCTTCCCAGAGGTATACCTCTATGAAGAATTGATGGAGGCGGATCTGCACGCCATTGTGAGTACCTGCCCCAACGCCAAGCTGGAGACAGCTGAGCATTGATCCGGGTTTCGCTGATTCTTTGCAGATACGCTCTGGTCAGCCCCTCTCGGACGCGCATTTCCAATCATTCATCTATCAAACCCTCTGCGGCCTGAAAGTGAGCCTCGCTACTGGGGCGAAGGCCTCCGCCCTGACTTAGGCGTCAGTACATCCACTCAGCCAACGTCCTCCACCGCGACCTCAAACCAGGCAATCTGCTCGTTAATGCCGACTGCGAGTTGAAGATTTGCGATTTCGGATTGGCTAGAGGATTCCAGCCGGGGGCGGTGCAGACGGATCAGGGACAGGCGGGGTTCATGACGGAATGTAAGCAGTTTCTACTTGTCCCCTCTCCTTGGCAGATGGGACTGATGTAAATAGACGTTGCAACGAGGTGGTATCGAGCTCCGGAGATCATGCTCAGCTTCGCCAACTATACGTCGAGTATCGACATGTGGTCGGTCGGATGCATTCTCGCCGAGCTCCTCGGAGGGAAACCTATTTTCAAGGGAGAAGACTACGTCGACCAGCTCAACAAAATCCTCAATTTCCTCGGGACACCCACAGAGGACACTCTCCGTCGCGTCGGTTCGCCCAGAGCTCAAGAGTGCGCAACCTCGTTCGCGGGAGAATACGCTGACCGCAGATCAGCTATATCCGCTCCCTTCCGATCAAACCCCGAGTGCACTTCAAGACTCTTTACCCTCAGGCTTCCCCTCTTGCCCTGGACCTCATGCAAAAGCTGTTGATGTTTGATCCGGCGAAGCGTATCGGTTGTCAGGAAGCGCTAGAGCACCCATAGTCAGCCGGTCGATACAGAGACCGTATTCCAAGCTGACGCAAGGTAGCTTGTCAGTCTGGCATGATCCCGCCGATGAGCCTCTTTGCGAAGTGGTGAATAAGCTTAGCACAGGAATTCACGAAGCTGACCTCTCATCAGCCTTTCGACTTCAGCTTTGAGAAGGAGGAATCAACCAATGGGATGCGGCATTTGATCGTCGACGAGGTCCGCTCATTCCGCCAGCTCGTCCGGCAACGGGCAGTGCCGGCTCCAGTGCGCAAAGACACGTATGTGCTTCCGTGTATAGCGTGACCTCAGCTTATGTCTCTTTCAGTCATGATCTCCCGCCCGCTGTTGCATCTCCACAGCAGCATGGCGCAGGGGTCGGTCCGGCTTTCTCGGATGACGTGAACACGGGGGCCGACGTCGACGAACATCCCGGATCGGCATTGGAAAGGGAACTTGGACAACACGGGCTTCGATAGAGACCAGACGTGTATGCAACATCTCTCTTGGATTCGTGCACTACACAGGGGAATAGTAGGCATTGGCTAAAATTCGCTTGAGATTGCTTCGCCATCGCTATGAGTATTCCCGCACGGATGGTGGCGAGCTCCGGTGTAAGTTACCAAAGCCAAGAGTTTGAAAGGATCGCAGGCTGAATGACTGACGTGCATCAGATTTGCCGCTCCGCGCTATCCTTTCTCTGCCTCACCGCATTATACAGCCCACAGCTTCAGAAGCAAAAGGGAATTCAACCGACTGAACAGATGAAGACGGCTTCTGTCCCCTCTTCAAGCGCCTAACAACGTGGAATCAGCCAAGAAGGATGCAGTCTACAACTCACCATAAGGTCAGCAGCGAGACCCCGACGTCGACGAATCAGACGCCGACCGAGCTCTCCGCGAATACTAAGGCTGGTGAACCGGATCCGAACCAGATCGATATACCCAAGGAGACAGATTACGACGAAGTGGATCCCGATGCGACACAGAACGGCCACGCGAAATGCCCGACGATCACGCTGATCGTCCCCGCCGATGATCTCGACTGTGAGTATTTAAGCATAATGCCGGCTCATGGGTGGAATAGGATGAACCGCGAACAGGCGGATCCGTAAGGTCAGTCCGAGGGATTTGTTTTGGCACCTCGTGCGGAGGCAGACGGAGGGATCATGCAATCGCTTGCCTGACGATGCGACAAGCGGATGGTCGGAGTTTCCTCCTGATCATGAAGAGGCTTCGTGAGGGACAAAGAATTAGGTGGATACGAAGGATCATGGTTTGGTGAGCGCGTTACGGGGCCGTTGCAGCCCTAGCTGATAAGGCTGATAGACTCATGGGGTGGAGAGGATGTTGGAAGGGAGCGTGTCTATGCATCTTTGTATACCTTCTCTGGCGACTGATGACGCAGAATCACAAGATGACGTTTGCTCCCGAAGCTGCAGGGTCCATATGGATGGGGAAGGGGGGCTCGTGCGTTTGTCTCAAGCTCCACGAATTTCCTCCTTCTCCGTATTCTCTCCTCTACTTACCGTCAGTTCTACTTCGTTTACCACTTTGGGCAACCACAAGATGCCCGAGCCGATGGAGCTCGAACTTGCTCTTGAAGGTGTGAGCATCATGCCGCGGATCCACTGATGGGTAGATCATCGCACATAAGAAGTCTCGTTCGGGGGTCCAAGCGCGTCCCATCCCGATCGGTACCACAGCTCCCAATCCTGTCTGAGAATCTCATAAGGGCTCAAAGGCCGCGGCATCCGGGAGTAGGTGGTCAGACATGGGTGTTCTGGCAGACTTGGACTTTCCGCTCGAAAGAGTTAGTACCTACTGAGCGAAGCAGCAGGTAGTCGACAATCGTATTTTGGATTGGACACCGCTCTCTGGCAAATACGAGTCGTACGCCGTCAACCGACTGGTAATCATCAAGCAACGGAACCAAGCGCCATATGTCCACCCATCTCGCATCGCCAACATCCCCGAAACCTCGGCCAGCCAGAAGTCAGCCCACAAGGGCCCGTCAATTGCAACCCCCACGACTCCCCTTGCCGTATCGTCTCATCCAGCCGTTCTCACCGGACGTCAGTGAAGAGCAAGTCCGCGATATGCTTCAGTCTTCGATAGGTCCAGTCAAAGATGCGGAGATCACGCAGGGAATAGCGAGGGTGACTTTTCGTGACTGGACGGCTGGAAGGCGGTTCAGGAATGTGAGTGGACTTCGCCGCCACTCTGCACGTCACTAAGTAACACGTAGACGACGGGAAATGGCTCGATCAGGGCATGTTGAGCCTCATTCATGCCGTACAGAGTCGACAACTTGCAGCCTTTCCGCTCAAGGTGGGGACCCTTCTTCCCAACAGCCTCGGATTACGTCGGCAACTCGCTCGTCCCGCTCCGCCCCATCAAGTTGGCCTTGCGTCGAGCCCGAATCCATGAAGGCGACAGCGGCAGAGGGCGGCCGATAAGAGGACGATGGCTCTTTGGTTATTGTTGTGACAGATGAATCGCCCTTCTGGTAATTGAAATCCCCTCTTGACTCGGATTCCATCCTCGCTACTTGAAAAGCGCAATTATATGCTTAGCAATATCTTTGGACTATGCCCCGTCACACAGCAACCACTCCAGTAAACATATCATATTTCTCCTGTCTCCAGTAATCTCATTGCCCGATATGCCCAAGGCCTATCATTCCTGCCGGGAAATATGATGTCACATTGAGACAGCCCAGAAGCGCTTGATCAACCGTTTACTCTTGGGAGGTGGCAACGTGCCTTTGACTGGATCAGTGTCACGGTGCTACGTCGACCAGCAAATAGGCCCGACGCTCAGCTCCTAGAATCGGCGACGGTCGTCTGAGCTTCGGCAAAGTTGGGCCCCAATTATGTTATCCGACACTCACGTGTTGGATCAGACTATACCTTACGGATGTCAAAAACTAAAATTACCGAAGTCGAACTTGGCTGGAATAACTCGAGGACACGCGTGGGTGTAGCCGAGTTAAGTGCCGGTCGAGTAGCGTGGGCTAGAGATGCAGAGGCTATGAGTAGGCTAGGTAACTATAGTGACTTTTAGTGACTTTTACAATCTCGAATCGCTGGTTCTCCCCGACTCTCAAGTCCATCCCTTTTATACACCGTCTTCCAGGCCTATCTTCGGTGATGGCGGCGATGTTCGGGTGTTCGGCGATGTTATGGCGGTGTTATGGCGGTGTTCGGCGATGTTATGGCGGTGTTATGGCGGTGTTATGGCGGTGTTCGGCGAGATTATGGCGGGACCTGGATGACGCCCTGAAGGACGAGCTCTACCGCATCCGTGGGAGGGGCCCTCCGCCGGATGACCCTCCGAGCTTCGATTCACGATCGTGACAGGTAGGTCCGCTAGTGACAAGACGTTGCATCAACTAGCTAAAGAACTGTCACGTTGCTGATGTGAATAGTTGCTTTCATACCGCTACGCTTGCAACTCCGGGAATTCCACCAAGTATATACGGGTCAAGTCCCCGACATGACAAGAACCTTGATTCTAGATCTCTACCGGATATCAGTCAATCTGGTCACTCTATTATACCTCTGTGTACCTCGGCCTCTTCCGCTCTTGCCACTCCAACCCCGAGACTTCCATGATCCTTCTCCCCGTTTCTACAGCACTCGAGGAGGTTTCTGCACCCCAATAAATGATCTTACAATATCAACGTCACCACATTTCATTGGTTTGGTAGCTCAGTGGCAGTAGCGCAAGCTTAACACATTTGTGACGCTTGAGGTCGTGGGTTCGATGCCCACCTAAATCAGACTTTTTGATATGTCGAAGCCCTAGTACGAAAAATCCCTGAAATCAATTTTTTATTTTTTTCGGCACTGCTTTCGGTTTCGCTCTGTTGTTTTTCGCAACTTAGCGATGTCTTCGTCGAGACTGAATTGGAAATGCTTCGAGAGGACAGCGCAGAAGGCACTACGAGACACGAAGGCCCCTCCATGATACACAGGCATCAGTCGGGGTCGTCGACGTGATTCTTTCCAGGTCAATTTTGGTTGTCCTACTTGTACCTAATTGGTCATATTTCCGAGCAAAAGTGGTTCACTGATGCAGCGATATGCATATCGGCCACAAGGTTTCCGCTCAAGGCGACCGGGAATCGACGCCAGCGTCCACCTCAATGCCGATCCTTCCTTCCGATGAAGACCCGCTCTCCATCGGAGACCCGCCACAATGTGGACCGTTCATGGTGCACGGATGTGTCAAGGCACCATCAAACTGACTCTAGCGCTCGAGCACCGCCATCTACTTACAAACAGATACAGAGGAATTCGGTCTAGCTATCTCTGACTTCACTGTAATCTCATTGACATCATGCCATCCGTCCCTACCGTCCCACTATCCTCCTTCACCCGGCATCCCCACCCTTTACCCCTGAATGCACACAAGGGAGACCTCCGGCGACCGCACTGGATGAGATGTCCCTCCCACCCCTTCCCGAGATCAAGAACCCCGTCCATCACGGCGAGCGACACGGCACAGTCCGACATGAGTGAGAAGGGACAGTTGACCGAAATCGAGTGTCTTTATCCATACAAGACGGAGGGAGATTCGTTACCCGATTGTGATTGCACTCAGGCGGTCCTCCAGAATTTGACCGACGGAAGGTCTGGCGCCTGGTCTCTCGACTTCTGCTGATCGAGTACTAGAACATACGTTTTGCTTTGCTGTGTAATGTTAATTCTCTCGTACCTTGCTTTTGCATATCGGCTGGACACTATTGTCCTCGCAAATACCAGCTGCGACCACGCTGTTGAGACGCCACAGCAAAACATCACGGCCGACTACTTCGACCTACGTTTGCGGCGCTTTCCGAGATTCCAGAGAGCGAGGTGAACAGCAGAAGGTCATCGATTACTTCGAGGATCTATTCCACCCTTCTCACTGGCCAGAGCTCAAGCAAGAGGTGGGGAGGCATATTGAGGCGGCACTCATAGGGAGACGGCCAGCCAAGAGGAAGCGTAAGGAGAATAAGATCGAGGAGGCGAGGAAGAAGAATTCGAATGGAGACAAAGGTGAGCATTTCGTCGTTCGGGTCGGTCGAGATAAGATAGCAGACGCCCGCGCAGAAAGATCAAACCCCGGAAAATCTCGTACCCGCCGCGAAATCCCGGTCGAATTCGCCTACAGCGCACGTCCCGAGCTCCTCGCAACGGCGCGGCGATCCAAGTAAGTGTAATCAAGGTTGAGGTGGGATGGCACGTAAAAGAAGGGATTCACACCTATAAGATGTGAACACCAAATGCTCTACATTTCAGCCAGATGTCGAGGCTAATTCTACGGTGAATCGTTCTTGCGGTCAAGAGCGAGATACTGATTGCTGTCATCAACCTCGGGTAACCGATCCCCATCTCCTTCTTCCACTGGTCGAACTCCTTCGTCGTGTTTTCGCCCATCATGCCACCGGTGGAGAACACCAATGGTTTGAATTCGACTCGGGAGTCCGGTTTGTCCGCCTCCGCCATTTTGTCCACCGCCGCGAGGAATTTGTTAAACTGGGTTCGGTGGAACAAAACTGGATCCGTATCTCCCGCACGGCGACGCCGACCTAGACCCGCATCTGAGGCATAAACACTTTTAGGCGAGTAGACTTTGACCTCGTAGTCTAGGTCTCGGCGATCGGTTCGACCCGGGCCGCGCACACCTATGTCGTTCCTCCTACGGCCCTCCGACGAGTGAGGTTCGGTGATGACGTCGGTCGAAGGTCGTTGGCGAAGAAACTTCGCAACGATATCTCGGATGTGATTGTGCCGGGCCGCGCATTTGCACGTTGGCCGGTGGCGCTTGGCCAGAGTGCGAATGCCGATGCCAGTGGAGATCGCGGAATCGGATAGACGAAGTGAATAAAAGTAGGGGATTGAGTTGATCCACTGTCGTCCAATAACCGAAGCGTTCTCCAGCAGCACCGCCGCCCGAACCGAATCCACGTCTCCCATCAATCTCGATCGCTGCTCTTCCCACATCTGCGTGCATCGTTTAGACTGTGA
>JAABUP010001828.1_pt1 | contig 43512 bp, 51 predicted proteins | sample 5559201 | NCBI WGS metagenome assembly JAABUP01 (sample SAMN10711887, study PRJNA513373) | rock metagenome | isolation source: Antarctica rocks | place: Antarctica
GACCCCATCCCCCCCCCCGGGGCCATTCCATCCTCATGATCTGTTTTGCATTGTCCCATCCTCACCACCCTTTCCCTCCTTACACAGTCTTACCTGTAAAGATTCCCTCCCCTTGCATCCAGGCACTTTCTCTTTCTGCCTTGTCTACAAAGCACCCAGCCCAACTGCCTGTGTAAGTATATCCTGTTATATATCTTGCTTAAAGACAACCATGGCCATTGTTTCTAGCTGGCTTTTCCCTTCAGAAGCCATCAGAGGGTAGCTGCTGCTGCAGGTCTTTGACCACAAGAACCCATACCTCCAGAAGTCAGACGAGTACCAGAAGCAGATGAAGAACCTGAAGTGGCTGCTAGGGCTTCCTTTTGAGATCACAGCCAGGATTGACAAGGAGTATCTGCAGTTTAATGATGCCAAGGATGATCTGAAGGATGATGCTCTGAAGAGGGATGCTTTCTTTGCCAGTGTGCATACAGCTGTGGCACTGGATGTGCTCCAAAGAATGTTGCCAGGTAAGGCTTACCACTTGTGACTGCACTGTGATTTACCTGTGTCTTGCATCCTATATGCTCTTGTCGGTTGCCTACTTTGGGTCACAATTGCAACACACAGGGCTCTGAACAGCTGCCGGTGACTGAGTGGTGCCTTGTCAATGCCTTCATATTAGTTCCACCCATGCTGACATGCTTTTTGCTTGCTTTTCAGGCTTCAGGAGGCTGATGATTGATGCAGACACAGCCAAGCCAGACAAGCAGCTCAAGATGGACACCCTCTTCAAGTCAGACAAGGCTCCAGCAGCCCAAGCCAAAGCTGGTCCCAGCAAACGTAAGTCAGCTGCTCCAGCAAAGCGTGTCCCCAAGACACCCCAGCAGGCGCAGCGTGAGCAGCAGGCTGAGCATGCAGAGCATGCAGAACAGGCAGAAGCTGCAGCAGCTGCCGGCAGAACTTCCAAGAGAAGCATGGCAGCTGCCGCTGCAGCTGCTGCAGCTGCTGAAGCTCTAGCCGATGCTGCTGCTGCTGCTGCTGGTGATACCTCTTCAGGCGGTGGCGTTATGGATGAGGAAGAGGAGGGCAGGTCTGCTAGGGCTGCTAGGGTACAATCTAGGACTGAGCATATGCATCCCACCCAGCTGGGGTCACCTTCTGCCCCTAGGGGGTCAAAGCACAGGAGGGGGGATGTGGGGTCTGTCTCACATGAGGTGAGATGAGCATGCTTGGGACAACAGAGCCATGGCTGGCATTTCAAAGGATTGCATGACCAGCATTGCAGCATCACAGCAGGCTCGTTGATAGCTTTTGAATGCCATGGTACACTGCACGCGACAAGCCTGTGCTGATCACAATATGACAAATGTCTACAGATGTCAGAATGGATTATGACTGAGTCATCTTCCATCTTACTGCAACTCACATCAGCGTCAGTAGTCAGCATCGTACTTGCATCATTCTGCAGAGCTGCGTCAGCAAGGGGTTGATGCACTCAGACTCTGAGCATATCATCTGTCTGACGGCCCACTGTAACTGGCTACACTCTGTGCTCAGTGCAACTCCTGATGCTCTGACATGTCATAACAATGCCTTGATGCTGTGCAGGCTTTGGATGTCTTAGCAGCTGCTGCTGAAGACTACCTGCCCAGTCAGAGTCAGACTGTAGCCAGTGACAGCCAGACTGCTTCAGTCCTAGAACGTCCCACAAGGACAACAGTAACGACTAGTAGAGGTCTGCTTGAGTCTGACTTGGAGCCTGCCAGCAAGAGAATCAGGATTTCAGATGTGCAGCGCTTTGATCAGCTTTGGAGACAGGCTGTGGAGGAGAAGGTGATTGTGGAGTGTGAGTTGACCAGGAATTTGAAAGCAATGGCGTCAGCAACATTCAGCCATGAGCATACCAGTGGTGCATCTGCATAGGCAGGGTGATGCATCCCAGCATAGCTGTGATTGTGTCAGAAAAGTCAAGTTAGTTGAAAGCCAAAGCCTCAGACTGGTGTAGTTGGCAGAGAAGAGTTGTACTCCAATAATACTTTGATGAGGTCTGCGTAAAGTGTCTGCCCTGGTTGCCTTTTTGCACACATGTGCCTGTACAGCCGCCAGGCTTGCTTGTTTGTCCTTTGGAGTGTTTTGCACAAAACCACCATTTTTGACTGTACATATGCAGCAAGGCAGCAGTTCCTCAAGGCAGCTTGTTGTGCACATCTGATCTGTGGGGTGTGAGTCTGATACTACCATGTGCCTGAAATCAAGACTCAAAGTAGGGGAGCCTGCAGGCAACAGTGATTGCCTACGCAGAACTGACTGTAAAAAGGTCTGCTTTCGGTAGCAATTCGCTACTATGTGGTGTAATTCACTTGAGAGTTTTACAGCTTGTCAAACACAGAGCAGGCTCAAGAACATGCAATGCCACTTTTTGCTTGAGACCACCAACATATCCTCCAAACTCAGCTCTTCATGCGTTGTGCTCGTGATGGGCCGCTGGACTGTCAGCTATAGCTTAACAGCTACTTCCACTTGTTCAGTACTATGTACAATGGCGGCTTTGCTCAGGGACAATGTAAACATGCACCACAATGCATTGCATAGCCTAACACAACCGTGCTTGAGTACATATTGCAATCTTCCACTCTCGATGATCAAGGCAGTCCACCAGGCTCTGTCTTGAGTATGCTTGCAAGCAGTCAATTGACTTCTTGTGTGAGCGACAACTTGAAGCTGAGATCAGTGCTGCGTCTTCCGTTTGCTGCGGCTTTGAAAACGACACAACAGTCACAAAGTTGAATGGTGCACCACCTGACATGCCTCTGCAGACCAGAGATGTTGCTCACTTGTATTGGCGCTCAGTTGCCTTCTCTTCAATGTGCACATCATGAGGCTGATACATGCAAGTTTGAGTCCCAGGCATGAGTATCTTTGAGCAGTACTAGTCAATGTGTGGTGGCTTGCAGCTGTGTTGACATGCATTTGTGCAACATGCATGCAATGATCTGTGGCAACTCAAGCCTTGCCATGTGTACTCACAGTGCAAACGTGTCTAGACGTGAATTGTATGACGCATTCCACGCAATTGACAGCACGTCACATCATGCTTGTCACCAGCAGTAATGGCTAGAACATCCACGGGAAGGCATTTTACAGTACAGCATGCACAAGCATGACATTCGTCTCCACTCTCTTGAGCAATTAGCAGGAAATGCACCCTGCTACAACACTTGATACCTACAACAAGAAAGTATGCTGATCAAAGAAGGCGGCAAATTACTTGAGACCGCTGATGAAAAGGAGCTGCATCAAAATAAAAAGTCTGCACACATTTCTAAAAGCAAGACTTGCCACCGTAGGTACCCACCGCAGTGTACACGTGTTGCATTGTACATAAGTCTGAAGTCTTGTCTATACATATAGCGCAAATCTGCTGCTGACAGCTGGCGAATTCTAAAACCAGCTGTTCAATTTCACAGCGAACACTCTGCATTACAACTTTGCACATTACTCAACGTTAACAGAGGCAACTTCAATACTGCATAAGTCCATGCAAGGTGGAAATGATGACCACAGCAGAAGGCTGGCTACATATTCATATGGTACACACCTGCGCTCAGCAGCAGGGCACTCTGCATGCTCTATACACAATCCCTACACTTGAACAAAATCATCAGATGTAGAGCTGCTCGTGGGACTGACACTCTCAGGATGGGCTTCCATCTCAGCAGCGCTGCCAGCAGAAGAAGACTTTGCCACAGCCTCATTCAGGTCCAGGGCAGGTGCAGCAGGCTCACTGGGGCTGGTGTCGCTGGAGTTGTCAGCCAAGTCTGCGACTGGCAATGGGGTGTTGGCCTTGCTGGAAGCTGCTGTGGAAGCTGCTGAGTCACCTGCCTGGCTGCTGCTGCTGCTGTTGCTGGACTGTGAGCCTTCTGATGCACTGTACTCCACTGGAGCATGTGGTTTGTCTGACGGTGGCAGAGCTGTGCTGCGCACGCCAGGCTTTGTCAGAAGCTCGTCTGCATCAGCAAGGTCAGGCACAGCAGCAGGGATTGACTCCTGGTATGTGCCCAATTGGAACTGGTTGGCGGGGATGAAGGCAGCTGTGTGACTAACGTTGTCAAGTGACTGTTGCGCAGCCAGGAGCTTAGCAAGCCGATCATTGAGTTTGGTGCGCTCCGTCTGAACCTGCTTGTCTTCCTCCAGTTTGAATCCTGACAAGTCAAAGGGACGCTTTTTGAACTTCTCAATCATTAGGGCGACCATGTGCCCTTTGATACCCTGCATCACTTCCTCCAAGCCAACAGTGGCAAGAGTTGGAGAAGGGTTGCAGTACAGGCTTTGTGTTGCAGTCTGTAACAGCTTATGCTGCAGCTAGAGGTTTGGCTAATGCGTGAGTATCCAAGGCGTCATGACTGCCTCACCCACATCTGTGACAAGTTTGGTGATCTGCTCAGCCCATTCCAGGCTTGCAAACACTTGTCTCTCCATACGCAACACAGCCATTGAAGCTCTGCTGTACATCCCTCGTCCAATGTAGTCAATGTAGCTGCACAGCCTGTCCCAATCAACCTGCAGCCATCGTGAACAATTAACCTCTGAACATGCAGCATGATCATCCTGCACACTAGACATCATCAGAAAATGCACATCTGTCCCACACATGTGACAGACATGCAACAGTGTGCATGCAAGCTGCCAGACAGCAACAGAGACAACACAAAGTACACCAGTTTGTCATGCATTTGGCCGTGTGCATGAAACAGAAAATTCCAGAGCTGATAGGATTCATCAACAGATGGCTGAGTCAATCCACGAAAGCAGAGCGTGTCCCAGTGTACTCTTCGCCAGTGTCACCTCATTGTTGATTGCGTTAAGTATGCCCTGAGCTGTGTAGCAGTCCACTGGGTCACCCAGCTGATGGATTTTGTCCATCACTCTTTGCACAGCAGGGGCTAAGAGGGTTTTACTCAGTGGCTTCCAGTCTTTCACAATGTGCTCATGCATTGCACTGGCGAGCTTGACGACCAAAGCTTCATTGGTCAGACTGCGACTGAGCTGCATGTGGCGGTGAAGCACTCTCCACTCGCTTGCGCCAACGCGTGTTAGGGTACTGATGTGATCTTGAACAAAGTGCTGAAACATCATGCCGTGCTGTGGGGTCCAGGGGGTGAGGTGCACCAGTGCCATCTCACCCACTCAGTCCAGCAGATATGAAGCTACTGTTGCCCAAGTTTGTTGCAGAAGCAGCAAGACCACGCTGATGTATGTCAGCAGTAGGTCTCTCCCTGTAGAGCAGGCACACATTTGTTATTCCATGGTTGCAATGCACATATGATAGATATACCTGTGATGCGCTGCTCCAGGCAGGGCAGCATGACAAACGACTGCGAAATGTCATGGTCTGCTACAGCTAATGCATGCTACCAGGAAGCAACAAGTGAATAACAAACAATTGAGATATGACACAAAATAAACAACAAACACTGATAAACAACAAACAACTACAAGCAAAAGGCAGCAGCACTCACGTTCAGTGGTTGAACACAATAATGCATGCTGGCACAAATCATGAGCAAGCATTTGGGTCTTGATGTGGCTGAGGTTGTCTGGTGTTTCAAGCGTTACCTGCTGATGAGTTCGAGTTCCGGTCACAGACTCCTTTCACCCCAAGTTGCAGCCATGGCTGTTTGGTGCTTGACACATGCCTAATTGTGTTTGCTGCACGTTCCAACAGAATTCATAGACCCTTTTGCAGCATATGCTGTAGAGATTCCAGGCCAGGCATGGGCTCCAGGATGCAAGGTGCAGCCCTCTCAAATCTGTGGCAGAGATGGAGTTTGAGTCACTGAGAGGCTTCCAGTTGCAAGCTAAGCGCTGTGGGTAACGCTTTGCTTGCTGAATCGCCGCCTGGCATGTGGACTCTGGCCAATGTACCAGCCTGCAAGTCAGCATAGACTCTGGTCTCTGCATTGTCATGATTGCAACTAGACAGCAGTGCAATGTAAACAGCCAACTGGACTTCAAACATAACCCACCTGACATGGCAGTTGTTGAGATAAATGCCAGAAGTATTGACTCTAAATGTTGACAAATAATGATTATGTCAAGCACATTCTGTGATAATCATGTGATCATGCAGTGCAAATGCTTGGGCGCTCTCAGTAAAGGTGTATGCAAATAAATGTGACAGTCAGGAGTCGATCTGAACAAGTGTGTACCTGGTCATTTGTCAGCTGTGGGCATTGGGTGAGTTACATGCTTGGCTACTAGTGCTTCTTCCCGCTGGCAATATGACCAATGAGACAGCTGTGCCTGCTGTCTCATTGCTCAATCAAGTCCGCAACAGACGCTCAGGTCAGCAGCCGCTGCTCCATTCAGTCACAAGCGTCTTTTTCAATGTTTCCTGCTTCCTGCTGCAGAGGAAAGCCTGCAGGCGTGCAGCACTGTCAGCATCAACACTGCCCTTGTTGGTAGCCAGACATGCATTGCGACACAGCAGCAAGCTGAAACACAAGGTGACTTGGAGCTTGCTCGGCCAGAAGGGTTGCTGGACTTGTGACGCTTTGTGGCTTTTGGTGTAAGCAGATGCTTGAAAGCTGATACAGCCATATCCGCAACATGAGTGCCAATCAACAAGAAACACACCTGTATGCTTGGTCCAATGCTTTTTCAACCAGGTCCTTTCTGAATCTGTGCTCACAGAGGTCAACGCAGCCCAGCTGTCTGGCCTTTACACCGGCACTGGGGCTGACATTGCGCTGAGCCATCTCTGCAGACATGTTTCTGGATTTATAGCTGAGCAGGATGACTTACATTGTGCGCCTTTACCACTACTTGCAGCACTAACTAGATTGTCATACTTCTGACCCAAGTCGGGCAAACATCGCCACTGTTCTGAACCATATAAGAAGTAAGGGGATTTTCAGAATTGTTCCATAGGTGCTGAAGCACAGGAGAAGTTCAGGGCTATTTAGGGTGATTTATCAGGTGCTGTCATGCACATCTCACACTGGGCAACAAATTGCCACTGTGACAGCTAGACATCGAGTTGAAGTCTTGCAAAGACAGGCATGAACTAGAGAAACAAAGGCAAGTTAGGCATCAGCCCAAGCAACTTACGTCTTGATGAGCAGTGGCGTCACAGGCAAAATGAAGTGTCCAAAACGCTGCAGTTGTGAAGTTGTCCTACCTGTGGCATGGAAAGGACTGCCCAAGCCAACAAAGAGCTTGAGAACAGCCAGCAGTCAGCTCCACAAGTCACAGCTGCTACCAACAGGATGCTGCATATGGAGATAAACAGTCGTGTCATGCCGTGGCGTCCAGTGAGCTAAAATTGGAATGCTGCAGCTGAAGCTTGGACTTTGGGACATAAGGTGAGGCGCCGGCCAGAGACAGGACTCAACTAGCTGCCAGTGCTCCTGTGGGACATGGTAGAAGGGGCTATGGACCGGCGGGCTGCTTCACTGAGAGTCATGTCCGCCACTGTGCATCTAGCCTTGACATGGGAAGCATCTGGTGTGTTGTTGTCTTGCTGGGTGCCTTGCAGCTGTATGACAGTCACAGTCCCAGATCACGCAGCAACATACTCGATGTCTAAAGAGACAGACATGAGTCTGCGATCAGCAGTAGCTGCAGATGGGCGAAAATGCAGTCAAAATAGTGGCGCCAGTTGTACACAAGCCCGGGATGCTGACAATTGCTTGCTGATGCTAGGCTTCTTTGGAAAAGGCAAGGCTGTCAGCACTGATGTGAGACCGCACAAGGAGGTGTTCATGCTGCACTGCATGCTGCCCCAGCTGACACTGTTGGATGGGACAAGGGCAGGTGTCAGCAAGGCCACCTTGTGGCGCAGCGTGGACCACCTGCAGCCCATACAACAACATCTGATCAGCCAATGGGAAAACTCACTTGGTGACTTGCCCTTACAAGCTCAGCTGGAAGGGCTGGGTTCTAAACTCCAGGGCTTTGCATGCAGTTACTATCAAATAATGAATCTACAAGTCCCAAAAGCAAGGCAGCAGTGAAACAATTGCTTGCAGTACCTGGAATCTATTTGCGGGTTGCAGAAGCAAGCAGCAAACCAGCACCACAACAGCCCCGCTCACGGCGCAACCCTTTGCCAGCTTGCCCAAGGCCCCAGCAGACTTGGTCCACCAGCTCCTGTGAGGTTCCTTGTCACCACTGCAGCCCAGTCATGGTTAGTATAGGCTGATGCTCAACGACAAAATATGGTGCTGGATGCAGCGTTCAGGCAGTGTATGCAGCAGCAATGTGTGATGCAAGCAGCCATGCCAGCTGCCTTCATCCTGTTCAAAATATTGGGCAGCATTTGCAAACAAACTTTTGGGTTTGGGTTCATCACAGGGTGCAAACTGACAAGAGCGTGACATCTCCAACAGCATAAATAGACACTGCAAGATGCTCAAATCAGCACAACAGCAAGAAGCCCACACCTTGAAGCAGTGGTTGTGCCAGAGCTACCATGCGCAGAAACGAAGACATCTGCAGCTGTGGCATCGCTGATGGCCGCAGTTGTGGAAGGCAATGCTGCTGTTACGTCAGAAGCTGTCACACGTACAAAGTGGGTAGCTGCAGATACAAAGGTTGCATCTGAGCTGGTAGCTGACGTAATGCTACTAGCAGCCTCTGAATCCTCCCAGTCTTCTTCTTCGTCTGAAGTGTCTATTGGGTGACTGTCAAGCTTCTGACGTGAAGATGCAGCAGGCGGCTCTGACTCTGCTGACTCCACTTCCTCTATCACAACACCAGAGGTGGCCGAGGCAGCAGGCTGAGCGTCGGCTTGGGATTCTGGTGGGCACAGCTGTGGCAGCGCCTCATGAACTGGATGCCCTGTCTGCAATTGTGACGAGGCAGGACTAGGCATGGGGTAGCAGAGCACCAGATGCTGTACAACACCTTCAGCAGTGACTCGTGAGCCACCATAGACCCTGATGCCGCTCTTCATTGAATCAACTAGGGCCACTGAGGCCATGACTTGAGAGTCCTGGGAGTGGTGAGTGTAGCGTGGGAAGTATACTGACAGGTCTGGGACTGAGTCGCCATGCACTGGGTGTCTGATGCAATTGAATGGTTTGGAGACCGGTCTGGCAACAATGCCTGCAGCCTTCTTGACCAAGCTGACAGCGTGAGGTACACGCATCAGGTTGCCCACTGCTCTGAGCACACTTCTACGCTGTGCTGCTCGTGCCTCCTCATCCAGGTTGACAGGTGGGCAGCTTGGTGCCTGCCTGTCGCACTGCATGTGCTTGAAGCAGCTGATCATGTAGGGGTGATGCAGGGCCTCAACAGTGGTGAGGCGCAGCTCAGCAATGGGGTGTAGAAGATGAGTGAAGAAGTCAGCAGCGTCATTGGGTGTAGAGCTGCAGGCTCTGATCCTGTCAACGAGTGGGTGCTCTACCGGGCTTTCCCAGCTCATGGCTGCGATGACAGCTTGAGTCTGCAGAAGTAGCACAGTGGCAGGGTGTGTCACTCATACACATTGAGTTCACATTGGCGGACGAAAGAAAGAGAGGCTATGTGCATTGATAGATGGAGAAGAAGGATAGGTAGAAGGCAGCATTTTCTGACCTAACACTGAGCTTAATTGTATGAGAACATGTAGCAACGAACAAGACAAGAGAGCAAATATACAAAGCGAGGCAACGGGGGATTGGAAGGGTGTGGCAAATGCAGACGGGAATGCAGAGTGAACATCAGTAGGTTTCTGGCGGCTCACCCAGGACCGCATGCCTCTCAGCATGTCTTCATAAGCCTGCACACGGCTGTTGGGCTCATAATACATGCTTGCAGATGCCAAAGGCTTGAAAGGAACTTCTCCAGTCAGCATAGCGTAAAGCAATACGCCAGAGGACCAAACATCAGCTGCTGCTCCATTGATGGTGCGATCTTCGTCGAAGATGCCGGTTGTACATGAGATTCGTGCGGCCAGGACCTCAGGCGCAGCAGCACCACTGGCAGTAGCAGGCCCAGGAACCAGACTTTTTTTTGCAAAGTCTGCAGCAAATCAAACTACAGCTGAGGTGCATCATGAACTGCAACAGGGAACACAAGCCAAGGCAAATCAGGCAACATGCCCCTATGGATCGAACTTTGGGCAGTCAAATTAGGAGTTAACAGTATTCTTGCACAGCTCCAGGACTGTCACCTGTACAGCATCTCTGTGCGTTGGCAAAGTTCAGAAGTCTCAGGTTGTCCCAAGGAAGATGACTTGATGATTGCAACAGCACACTCTCGGGGCTGATGTCCAGGTGCACTAGCTGTGCATTATAGTGTAGGTCAGATAGGGTCTGCATGCCATAGTGTCAGGGTCAAGAATGAGTAGAGGCAAAGCAGCACAGCAGGCAGCTGCTTGATGTGACAAGCAACTGTGCAAATAGAAACTCACACTGAGAAGCTGTGCTGCAAATGTCAGCATTTGGGACTCTGTCTCTGCAGTGAAGCCTTGTGCACGTTTCCAGCCCAAGTACTGAGCCAAAGGCACACCAACAACCAGCCTGCAGGACAACTTGTCTCTTGCCTTTTGTCAGCAAATTTGTGTTTGGTGAGCAGCATCATGTAAGACTTACTCAACAACAAGGACGCTGTTGCCAGGTGCTGGACAGAATGCTTCCAGGAGTCTGACCACCCTTGGGACCCCAAGACTGTTGACAAGCTTGAGAGCCCGGACCTCTGATCGCAAGCTGTGAGCCTCTCCAGACACGCGCTTGACAGTCACCAGTTCTCCTGATACAATGTTCTGCCATCTGCGCTTCACAATATCATTTTCAGATGGCTGCGGTATGAGGGGTTCATGGTGGTTTCCCGTTCACCGTTTTCTTACATCTCGAGTCCAGCAGTAGTGAGAGGGCCATCCACCCTGTTCAATGGCTTTCGATACTTTTCGGAAAAGGTGCAAGACTGCATCATGTGACTGTATTCCATCCGAGCTCGTGCGCTACTTTGTCTTGCACGTTGTCTGGACTGTGAAAAAAGCTTGCTGGCAAGCTTGAGGTCTGTGCGATGTCAAGATGGCACAGAATACAACGCCAGCAACAATGTAAGGCCTAAAGGCTACGCGGGGTTCAAAAAAGGTCTATTGCACTGCTTTCTGTGTCAGGGAGCGAGAGTCAGAGCCTGTAATATTAATAGCTGGGTGCATAACTTTGGGAAGAAGCTGAAGGCGAGTTTTGCCAAATTCAAATTTACTGCTCCTTGTCGTTGACTGTTGTGTGACTATGCACGACGGTTGACAGCATTGACTTTAGAGCCGGCACGTACGAGACAACAGCACAGCCTGTGTGGGGCTGCAGCAAGTATGCACTTTCTTGGAGCGTTCACCAGCTTGAAGGCGTCCTTTGCAACGGCAGTCAGCCGTGTGCAGCTGTCCTGTAGTGTCGGGAACTCCGACAGCCCTCTGCGCTTACAGGTACATTTAAATAGAGTTAACATACACGAGGCGGCTTCCTACACGACGCTGACTCTCAGCTGAAGCTGACTTGCATACGGCTGCAGGTGTTACCCTCTGCAACCCAGACTCAGGACATCGATTCAAAGCCTGCACCGCAACAAGCTTCACAGGTACAGACTGTCAGCCTGCCGATTGCAGTGTACGCAAGAACCGCAATCATCCAAGAGCTTTGTCGCCTTTGCTGCAGCAAAACTCGCTCTCACGCCACCCCGAAGCTTCAGCCCAGATCAATCCCGGATTGCCTAAAACTGCGAAATATGCACTGCTGCGCAAGGATGATATTCCGCATCTTAGACTGGTGCGACAGCTTGGCTCACATTCCGCTCGGTTGGCAGAAATTTCTGCTGCTTTGATGTAGTTATAGTCGTTGCTGAATCAGCTGTGTTGCAACTGCTGCAGAGCAAGTTACCAGAGGTGATATTGTTGTGCCGTCCCTCACTTCTGTCAAAGCTTGGCGAGCACTTTCAGGCAAGGCTCTGCTTCACTGACGTATGGCAACCGCATTGTATAGCTGGGGACACTGGTCCCGCATGTTAGTATGCTTACAAGTACATTTGACTTTGCAGCTTTGCTCTCAAGGGGGATCACCACATGAACAGATTCCTTTCTGCTTGGATGAGGTCACAAACATTGAAAAGGATTTTGCTCTGGAGATTTTTGATACCGTCAGTCCAAATTGCCATGCCGCTCTTCACCGCGCCCATGAGCTAGCACCAGTAGATGTTGCTATGCACGTCAATAGTTTGTGCACAGGGAACAATGGCCCTGAGCCATGCATTGAGCCATTGGTTTTGGCAGGGATGTCTCATGATGTACCCAAGGTTTTGGGTTTTTTTGTCCAGTTCCAGCCACTGTATCTTTGGGAGCTTGGACAAATGGTCCAGGTATGTCTTGTGCACCAAGCTTTGTCTGCAATGACACCTGTAGCTGCTGACTGCTCTCACCACATTCACAACACAGTGACTTTTGCAACCATTGGCATATATATCACTTGCCAAGCCACTTAGCAAAGAAGCAACACAATATGCGGCCTACAGGGAGATCCACAAACCACCTTTGCTTCACGCATGTTTGTCATCTTGCTTGGGCTTACAAATGCCATGGTGTTAACAACGGGGTGTTGCCCTTGCAGTGGTTCATTCATTACTACTCGCCTCGGTGGTATGTTGCGTTTGACTTCCTGATCAGCGTTGCAGACCATCAGAGGGCTTTCATTGTGCACATATGCACACAGCACCTTATGATGTGCATTCAAGATGCAGAGGACTGGGTTGCATGCTTAAGCAGAGCTCAGCTCATCCATCTATGCACTGGTGTACCAGATTTGACGCCACGGCCCACTGAGATGGCTCAGATTCTAGAGCCCATCAGAAGCAGCCAATCTGTTTCATTTGTGCTGCCAGGAGGTCCTGTGCAGGTCAGCGTCTTCCTGTTCATTAGTCACCCATGTCTGAAACCCTGTTTGATGTGCTGCTCAATAAGCTGAAAGTGTTTGCCGTGCTTGCAGCCTTTGCACAGCAGCGTAAATGCAAGCCATGACCCACAACAGCAGGCGATCCCTGTGGCCTATGACAGTAACTTATTAGGCAGTGAACAAAAGACACCAACAGCCCATGATGCAATGCCAGCCCGCTGGGTGGCTATCTTATAATTAGATTTGCCAGCTGCCAGCTTAATGAATTGCAAATTGAAAGACTTGCATGCCTGTTGCATTGGACTGCTTGACCTGGTGCAGTGGACCCTGAAAAGATACATACCGTATGTGAACAATGCAAGTGACAATGTTGACAATAAATTGAGCGGCTCGTAGATAGATTTTGTCGTGTGGACCCCGTAGCATACGTACTAATGTACATGGCACAATCTGCCGATGCATTGCATCGTACAACACTCAAATCAAAGGTTTCTGCATCTGCACGTGCAGGCACGAGGCTTATGTAACTTAACTCGGTTCTGCTTTCAGCTTTTTACTTTCCTGTACAGCAACACTTTTCTGTCATCCGTCTGGAGTGGTGGTGCCAGTTTGGTTGTGTTCTCTGAAGACAGCTTGGAATGTCCGAGTTTGAGTGACGCTCTTTACTTTTATTCCGGGAGCAACAGAGCGCCCTCGTGTTTCCTAGACGTAGTGTTCTATGGTAGCTCCATACCTCGCGGCAGGCGCTGAACGAACATGTCCTATCCTGACATATCGTCGCTTCCCAGAGGACCAGCGAAAGTGAGTGATCCTATTGGGAATCAGCTCGCTTGTATAGGCACGCCTTGTACACGCCAGTGACGTGAAATGGTGCGTCTTCCGAGCTTGACAAGCAATCACCACAGCAGAGTCAAGCAGTGCTTTATTTAGGACCTTGAAGTGGAAACTGCGGTGCAGCAGTCGGAGAAGTCTATCCTTCTCGCAGACAGACGCACAAGCAGCCTTGATGAGGAGCAGCTTCTCAGCACGTTACACGAATACAGCAAAGCTTTGCCATCCAGATCAAATGTGGCTCTGGAAAAGGCCAGTGATGGCTTGCTTAAAAACCTGCAAGGCACTCAGCTTGCCAACAGGCTCAAGGGACTCGGATTGGCTGGCATCTCAACGTTGTTCCAGGCAGCCATGAGTGTGTGTGCAAAGGACTTGGGTATGCAGACTTCCTGTGACAATGCACAGAGTGTGCAACCTTTTATTGTGCGCTGCAGAGGGACTGATAAGTAGACAACCTTAGGCCTATCTCTCTGGCACGTTTGCACAGCTCTTCGTTTCCGTCCCAGTCTGCCTTGTGCCAACTTATTGCTGTCACTGTAAAGCATTGGCAGTCAGGCATCAGGTGCACCTGAACCAATGCAGGCCAATCGGGCATACCAGTGTTTGAGATTGCCTTGGTCAGGGGTTTGATGGTATTGAGCATCAGCTACGTGAAGGCTATCTCAAGCACTCAGCACACTTGCCCTCATGCCCAGGGCAAAAGGTATGCAACACAGTTTTGCACAGCCTAGTCCCTACAGCCTCAGCCCTTGTGGTGATCACCAAGCATGCCTTGAGTAGTAGTGTCACACTCACAATGTCATGACATCAAGGAGGACCTTTCACAAAAACAATGAGCATACTGCAGCACTGCCTGACAAAGGTTGGCTTTTTTTTGTACTTACAGACATGTTATGTTATGTTCATGTTATGTTTACACGCAAATCCGCTGCATTGAATGATGCTGCTACTGATACTGTAGGAAGTGGCTGCTGGTTCTACGAGGCAGCTTGGGCTTTGGAGTTGTTTCCAGCCTGTACTGGTCCCTGCAGTACTTGCCTCTCTCAGACGCTCTCGTCTTCACCTTCCTGTCTCCTCTCATGGTTGCAGCCCTGTCTCCTGTTTTCAACAAGGAGCTGCCGACACTGTGAGTCAGTAAGCCCTTGGTGGCATGCTGACACCATTTTGTATGCTGAGAAGCGCAGCCTTCGATCATGAGTAAGCTGTGTCCGTGCATGCGATGCATGCGAAGAACCAGCTGAACTCCCGTGCTCGTTATTGCTGATCCCATCCAGCACCAAGTCTATGTTGCTCACAGGTTGGCATACCAAGATGCTGCCAAACATCAGATCACAGTCATTTGGTCATGACACAGAGTACTCTTGATCGTGATGTCATCAAACTGTTAGCAGGCTATTGCATTTTGCTGCCAAACCCAGTCTTGTGTGTTGCTCCACTGCAAGTATTGGCGGTCACTGCCATCACTTGATCATGACAGCACTGTGGCAGCTGCAGTGCTAGTCACTTTGCCAGAGTCCGCTTGACTGGTGTTGCACAGTCGGTGCTTCAGTATGAGATGCTGATGTATGGAATGCTACTGTACGGGATGCTGCGGTATGGGATGTTACAACAGCTCTTGCTGTTGCTAATGTCTCACTGCCATCAACTGCTGAAGCTTGTCCAATTGCATTGACTGTGGTGTTCTGGCATTGCTTGCAGGTTGGTGGTGGTTGCAATGGTCGTTTCCCTGGCAGGGGTAGTCATGATTGCGCAGCCTTCATTCATTTTTGGGGGCCAAGGCATCAACAAGCAGGGCCTTGCATTGGGCATCATGCAGGTCAGTGAGCAATGCATGCGCTACTGCTTGTCCTAAACGTGCACAATACCGCTGCAGTGCGCTAATTTATTGCAGCTGTATCGTGCACAGTATCAGATTTGTGGCCTTCTTGCTGAGAGCCTTTGTGACGTATGTTGCCGTTGTGTTACTGGTGTCCGATCAAACCGCCACTGGCTGATGTCATCATTGGGGTTGTTTTGTTCTTTTGTTGACCCAAACAGCTGCAACTTGCAGCAGCCATCGATATCGTGCAATGGCCTTGATCAAACCAGTCTCAAAAGTAAGCATTGCTACGTCTTTCATCATGCAGCACCCACACAACATCTTTGCTCATCCTGCTTGCCGATGCCATGTTGTAGACCAGCAGCCAAAAAAAAGTATCTTCAGCTTTAAGTGAACTGCAATTGCCGACACTGCTGCAGGCAGGGTTCAATGCCGGAGCTAGGATGTCCGTGAGAGAGCTGCGAAAGACCGAGACCACAGACATCATCATGCTGTACAGCGGCACAATGCAAAGCGTGCTCGCTGTCGTTGCTTGTGTCATAGTGCCCCAGAGCTTTGCTATTCCACAGCACACATGGCAAGCTGTTACATTACTGCTGACAGGTACAGCTGTGACAACTGACACTGCTAGGCACAATCTCATGTGGCCTGAACAGCTTGTGTCTTGCATATGAGTGTCCAAACTGTGTCTTGGCTGCTTTGTTGAGTGCAGATCGGACATTGAGGCACTCTTGCATCAATGTCATTTCCAAATTTGCTCTGACCAAGCATTGCCTGCAAGGCAAGATCTCAACGCGTTGCCTTGACTGCCGAGAAAGTGACAAACAATGACTCTATTGCTGCCAGGTATCAGTTTGCCAGTCTTGCCAGGTACTGTGATATGTGCATGTGTGAGTCAAATAGTGCGTTGTACACTCTACATCAGTGTTGCTCAGTGGTGTCAGTCATAGATGCCAACCAGATGTCCATGTAGGCACTTCTCGGGATTGTACATAGTGTGCACATACACACACATCTCCCTCAATTAGGTCACCAGACATTGGGTGATGCATAGATCAAGGCAGATTCAAGAACTGGGGTGGATTGCAGGATGTTTTGCATATGGAGGAGGAGTGGCCTTGACAGCAGCACTGCGGCTGGTGGAAGCGTCATCAGCAACTGCCATGTCGTATCTCACCGTGGTGTGGGGGCTCATTCTGGGCTACTTCTGCTTCTCTGAGGTGATGTGCCTTCTGCTGTGCATGAATTAGCTTGCCTGGCACTCACTTGCAGATACTTATCCACTCACTCACTAACCCATTCACTCACCCACTCACGGCCCACTCACTCACTCACCCACTCACTCACTCACTCACTCACTCACCCACTCACTCACTCACTCACCCACTCACTCACCCACTCACTCACTCACTCAGTCATCACTCCCTTGTTGCACCCCACACAGCTCACCTGGCACTCACTTGCTGACTGTTCGTTGGTTGTCTCACTCACTCCCTCTGCACCCCACTCTGCCTCTCTCCCTCATACACACACACCACACTTGGTCATCATCTTCTCTGATCAGATGGTGAGTCATGATTGCTCGGCAAGGGCTCAGGCCCTGCAGCTTGTGAAGGGTCAATCATGACCTTGCTGCCTATGACATGGCCGTACTATGATACTGCACATAGTACTTGACTGGTGTTGCTGATGCTAGGCTGTACACTGCCTCACTGGGATTGTCATCCTTGCAGGTGCCTGGATTCTGGTCCTTGCTTGGCGCAGCAGTGGTCTGTAGCACCACTATGTTGTTGGGGTGGGAGGAAAAGCGGCAACACAACAAACAGAAACAGCCACAACCGCAACACACCGACGACAGCCCAGACGAGGAAGCCCTGGATGAGATAGAAGTCTGTGAGGCGGGGTTGCAAGAACCTACTGATACAAGATCATGAAATTCAGTGACAGTCTCAGCCTGCTTTCATTACAGCATTGTTTGTTGATGCTTATGGCTGAACAGTTATAGTGTATTGCAAGTCATATGCTGTGAGTGCCTTCAACTATTATTGTGCCTGCCTGCCAACAATACCTTCTGTCCAAGTCTGCTATTTACTAGTGACTTTGAGATAGCTTTGATCCATGGATGCCATTCAGGATCACACACAATGCAAGTATCTTTTGGACAATGGCCATGCTAGTGGCAGTAGCAATGTACATGCAGAAGCCTAAATACATTTTTTATACTTACATAGAATTTCAAATAATGAGACTTTGAGGCAAACAAAATTACGATAGGGTTAGTAGATCAGATCACAGCTGGCTAGCATTGAACATTTTGTGCAGCAGCTGGTCATCTATTCCGCGCATATACACGGGTGGTGGCATTTGATGAGGCATTATGCAGCAACGTTTAGTGAGGTTGTGCAGCAAGTGGTTCTTTCATATCCTGGTAACACGTTTCCTACAGCGTCATAGACAATTTGTCTACTTATTGCTTCCCAAGTGCGATGCTTATGCATACAGCATAGGAAGGAGTTGACAGAGAGAAGTCTGGCAAATTGCAACGCAGTCCATGCAGTGTTGACATGTCTGAGTGAAGCTTGTTGAGGAAGTAGATTGTAAAGCTGCTTCTTCTTCTGAAGCTATCATGGAAGTCTTACATCTGACGCATGGCTAAGGCCATCAAGTGTTAAGACATGAAGACACCAAATCGAAGCTCCTCTCTTTGAGACGCAGACTGGGGTGATCACTCAGCTTAGGACCATGCACTGCACACTTAGGTGCATTGCATTTACGTACTGAATAAAGTATCTTTCAACGCTTGAAATCAAAACAACAAATATACAGTGACAGTCAGTGCTGTTAAGAAAATTCGATTCATGGCATACCTGTCCAGATACTGCTTTGGTGTGTCTCACACTCAAACCAAGGGCAAGCCAATGCGACCACGCAAAGCTTCATTCTCCCCAACAGTATGTCATCTAACAAGGCATGTCGTCTACCAGGGCATGTCTGTGCCATCGTGCAGCATATACTTGCCATTGTCCTTGGTTGTGAGACCAAGCGTGAGCTGCATCATCTCACCAACAGCTTCTTGAGGTGACCTTGTGGGGTTGCGCATGCCATCTGTTGATGCCTTCACATTTTGTCCCATGTTTGTGTTGACAAAGCCAGGATGCAGACTGACTATTGTGAAGCCATCCTCCTTCAGATCATTCGCCAATATTGCTGTCTCTGCATAGCAGCATGCAAACACGATCAGCTCTGAGGAACTGACACAGCCTTGGACTCAAGCAGGATCACACAGTCAGCATGCAATGGCAGCTATGCAAAGGCATCTGATTCAATCACCCCAATTGCTGTACTGTGTACAAGCAGATACCACTGCATAAGGGCCAGGGGCATTCAGTCTGCGCTCTTTAAAACACAAAGACAGCACAGCCATGGGCTGCAACCTGCCAACAGCAGCTGTGTATACAGTACAGACGGAAACTGCAATCAGCCGATCGTGGAACTAGTTGCTCACCCATGTTGACTGCAACCTTTGACGCCTTGTAGCTTAGTCCCATGCCAGCATCCATGCCGTCCTTGGCATGTATCATAGAGTACATCAGAGTGAGACAGGCTGCATCTGAGCTGATGTTGACAATGGTCTTCTTGCTGCCGCTTTTGAGCATTGGCAGGAAAGCTTTTGTGACAGCAAAGGTACCCACTACATTAATCATCAAGACTTGCCGCAAGTCATCAATGTCCCTGCACCATCACATTGTCATCAAGCTTTAAGCTGCGGTCTGCTGGTGCTGTGTTGTGGGATGGCGCAGGCATCAAACCAATGGAGCTCATGTGATCATCAGGACACATTGTCTTCAAGTACGCAGACAAAAGCTACTCACTGGTCTTGTGCTCGAGAGTACTGTCCTAGGACACCAGCATTGTTGATGAGATAGTCCACTCCTCCAACATGAGCCTCTTGGACCTTTTGAATAGCTGCCTGCAATTCAAACAGCGGAAGTTTAGGAAGCTGTCTGTGGTCAAGACTGGAACTCTTCCTGGTGCTGGCTTGCAGTGACCCACTTTGACACTTTCTCTATCCAGTAGCTCCATTTCGACGATCATCACGCGGCCCTCATACTTCTTGCTGAGCGCCTGAAGGTCATCCGCAATTTCCCCGGGCCTCGCACCTGCTACGACCTTTGTGTTGTGCAGCGACAGGATCTGCAGCACACATAGTACTGGCTTAGGTATGTCTCGGCTTTGCAGGGGCCTGAACTTTTGCATCGGAGATGCTACCTGTGTGCAAAATTCTAGACCCATGCCCCTGGTTGCACCTGTCACAGCCCATACTGTGGGAGCAGCTGCAGCGACCATGGCGTCACTTGCTTCAAGACTGCTGTCACAAAGGGGTTTCTGACCGCTCACAGAGACGATATCTGCACTATCGAGATTGTGTTCAAACAGCAAGTTAGCGATACGGCGCAGCGCAAGAGACAAGCGATCAAAACCCGAGCATGTAGTAACCCATGACTACTGTTTGTGATATGACAAGATTTTACTGATTCTTTACTGATGACATCGGTGGTATCTCGTCGAAGGCCAGTCACACGGATGCAAACGCCGACAAATTTTTCGCTGCCAACAGGCCACATGCATGCAGTCTCCATAGCGCATGTAGAGCATAGCATGCATATCAGAAATGCCATGACGCTCAGCAGTCACCCGCAGCAACTTCTGGGCCTACAGACCTCAAAGTCATTGGCCAGGTCATTAAGCGTCACATATTCAAAGTGCAAGTTTATTCTATACATTTGAGGCATGCGTTGTAGACCGTACGGCAGTACAGACATTGGGATAGACAGTAGAACAGACAATAGGACAGACAGGACAGAGTAGAATACGAAACGGCGCATGGCACGATCTCTATGGCAACGCATGTGACGAGGCGCGAAGTTTTCTCGGAAGCTCAAACAAGCTGGGTTGTGGGGACCTGAGCGTGACAGATCAAACAGCAGGATTGGAGTGGCATTGAAGCTGCCGGTTTGCCGCACGCGCATGCACAATAAATTTGTCTGACCTAACGGGCATTGATCCCTCAACGAGCGAGCTCATTGTTGACAAATTTGTTTGTACGTTGATATTACATCGAGCAATTCCAAATTTGGCGTAAGCCTGATGTGATGACATGGCAATGATGCTGTAACAAAACACACAGCATGCGGCCCATGCAAAGCCGACTTCGCAGCAGAGCAGGGTTGGCTCAGCTGACGATGGTCGCCACTATAGGCATATGCCTTGGGGTGATAGCAGGCTTCATGTTCATGAGCGTCGTGGACACGGTAAGCGTGACACCATCACTTGCAACCCTACAGAGCATCAAGCTAATCAGATGCAACTTTCAGCTCCTCTTTCCCAGGTTCTTGAGCGCAGAGCAAGCCCTCAAGTGCAAGACAAGCAACTTCCTGGAAGCACGGCCAGCGTGACAGGTATGTGTCTAGGATTTTTGAACGGAAATGTGCAAGATTAGTGCGACATGCAATGCTTGCTGTTGTGAGACTTTGAATTTGCTGGGATGGGCAGCAAAGCCAAAGGACCTGAAGTGCCAAAATTTGGGCTGGCCTGCAGAGGTTTCTGGTCACATCGCAGTCTTCTTCACTGAGCTTTCTTGCTGTCAGACGTGAACAATCAGCTCCCATACCAGCATGCACATTGCTCTTTGTTGAAAAGACAGTCAAACATGGCCTGCATAAAACCCTTTCTGCATTGAAGCCTGTTTCTCACAAAATGTCGTTCAATCTTTGGTGTCAGTGCTGTGCAGAGGACCAGACAGACATGACAAGTGAAAAGCTCACTGCTGAAGCAGACAGCAAGGTCCTCCCTGTTGCGCTGACTGACAGCAACGTGGGTGCTGCTTCTGAATCAAAAGGCAGAAGCATTCACACGCTCTGCACAAGCAATGGCAGTCCTTACCTGAATTACCAAACACGTATCATGTAAGTGCTGCTCCCACATAGGGTCAGCTTGAGCACATGTGCGTGGAGATGTTGCTGTTGTCTACGACACCCCAACATATGCAAGCAGTGTTAACGCCAGATGCACTCTCTCAGAAAGCATGCTGCACAGCTTGCAGACACCTAAGCTGGAAATCTCATAGGCATACTATTGCAACAGACTCAAAAAGCATTGCACCAGCAATAAGCTGACCTTATGTAATGCACAAGCACCTTCTTGCTTTGGTCAATGTGCTGCACTCAGCCTTGACAGATGGCCGGCTGAAAACTGCTGCAAAGGCATGGATGTATTTATGCATGTTTGATGTTGTGATGTACAGGTATGGCACATATCAGATGATTCAGAAAGCTGCTGGTGAGAACCAACATGTGGCCTTCACAAGAATACTACATCGCAGCGAGCCGGATATTCTCATGACGCAGGTAGCGTACCCCAGTCATGCACAATCTGCTTGCATCAAAGTAGTCTGCCAACATGAACAATCATAATTGCAGGTATGCTAGCCATTGTTTTGCTGTGTAATTGTTAGGTGTGTGCAAACCTGGTTGTGTGTATTGTCGAAGCAATCTTCGCAAGCACTGTACAAGATTGGGGTACCCATGTGAGTGCAGCATGATGTATGCAACTTAGGCAAAGAAGCAGCCATATTGTGAAGCTGCATATGTGCACAAGCCTCAACCCCTGCTTCACCTGCAGCTCTGCAATGACAGCCCTTGCAGTCACAGCAGCACCACAAAGTCATGTTGTTGTTTTGTAGCTCATGCATGTAGGCTGCAGTGCATTGTGACTGTGTCTGTCTGAGTCATATGCAACAGCTCAGAGTGGTGTGGTCACACCAGCAGCCATATGCTATCTCATTAGCCTCAGCACTGCAGTGATGGTTGGTCATGTATGGTCAAATGTCCTTGCCCAGATGCTGCGTGTCACCATACAGTGCACTTTGTGAGGCAGTGCTGTGATATCAAGCAAGTCTGTCCCTGGCTCACATGCACAGGCTCACATGCTGAAGTGAATGATCACAATGATGACTTTGCAGTATTCTCAGTCAATGTCTGTTGACTCCCCTGATGAATCCCAAAAAAAAAGGAATTCATTGACAACTGCGACAGGTGCCCAGCTTCAGGGCAGATCCGCTGACTCCGGCATGTGACACATGGTGTGAGTTCCCAGTGTCAGACAGACCCAATGCAGTGCGCCAATTCTTTGATGCTGCTGCCAAGGATGCATCTCTAATCCAGGTGACCAGAACTCTGTTTGACTTCAGCCTCTTTGGGTTCGCTGCAATGACAGTCATGCTGCATGCTGTGATATTTTGTGAACAAGGCGGTGGACTCAGCATGCTGTTCTATGGATGTTGCCGCAAGCAAGTTGCAGCACATGAGGTGAGAAGATGCTGACAGCAATGCTTTGATTGAGGCAGCTTTTTTCCAGCCGTACAGCAATCTGCCATAACAGCGTCATCGACATAGCGGCATTGAACGCAGTGACATTTGTGTTTCAATAAACAAATTCGTGGAATTGATCAATTGTGCGCTAAAATTTCCAATTTGTTAGAGTAACAACAATGATTGACATAACAATCCAAGACTGCAAGCCTATGCTAGTGCAGTGTTGTTATAATGCGCAGCAAACTATTATTTGGTCGAGTTTCTGCAGATCAACAGAGGGTGTCATGATTTAGATAATAGTTTTGATGCTCCTGATTGCAAAATGAGTCACTATGTTCAGGACTTGCAAATAAGTGAATGAATGAATGAATAAATGAAGGAATGAAGGGATTAATGGACGAACCCACAAATGAACGAAAGAACAAATGATTGAACAAACAAATCAACAGATGAAGGATTGAAGGTGTTTATCAAATGCAGGCACCCTGGCTGCTAATGATAGAGACAGATTATGTTTGGATGAAACCCTTGCAAGCACACCAGGCAGAAGACATGGCTGCAAGATCCCCAGCGTTCCCCTTTGGCTACATCAACCCCCAACACCCCAACATTGAAGGGGTCATGCGCAAGATGTATCCTGCTGAGAAGGGGCCATTGACTGATGTGCCAGGGAGTGGCCCTGCCCCTGTCATGATGAGGTTGGCTGAATGGATCAAGGTGAGCCAACTTGCAGACCTGATTGTTTAAGTAGCAAGGAGTGCGATGGGGGCAAGGGGGCAGAGGTTGGGAAGGGAGGTAGGGGGCATGTAGGGCTTGGGGGGGGGTGGTGGGAGAAGGGGCATCACTCTCATAACAGGCTGTGAGCATGAGGCTGCACTTTCCACACTGACCAAGGGTAAACAAATTGCATCTGGGGTAGCTGCAGCACAGCACAGCACAGCACAGCACAGCACAGCACAGCACAGCACAGCACAATGTCTGAACATTGTTCGGTGCGTTGCAGGTGACGCCTGATTGGGAACGGTTGACCGCCCATATTGAGGCAGATCCAGAATCTAAAAAGAAGCTGGGCTGGGTCCGAGAGATGTACGCCTTCTCTGTGGCACTAGCACTACAAGGAATCAAAGTGGACCTGGCGAAACCCCCCCTCAACCCCCTGATCACCCAGCCCCCGGCTGATGCTACCCTAGGGCAGGCTGCCATGTTTCATTATACATGGGGCAGCGTTTTCCAGAATGCTCAGGGCGAGAAAGTGTGGGAGTTTGACAAAAGAGTGTATACTGATCCAAGCATCGTGAGTACGGTAAGCTGTCCATGCTGTCACACTACTTGTTACCAAGTAGCAATCTGAAGAAAAGTTGTTGAGTCTGGCAGCTTACGCAGCCATGATGTGATGTCATGTTTGCAATGAAGCTGTCCATTTCTGTCCGCCCTCAGGCCTCCAAGCAGATGCACGCATCTGCTATTTGCCATTGCAACAAAGCAGTGAGATAAGCCCAGATGTTCTTGCACTGCCTGCTTGCTTTGAAGGTATTGCACTTATTGTACTCCCGTGCCATGTCAACCTTTACAAGCTGTGCTTGGGGATGCAAGCAATGTTGGCTGCATCTTATGCCAAGACTTGCCAGAGTCACCATGTTTTGCTGCTGCAGCCACCTACCCTAGCGCTGCCTCCAACCTTTGACACCCAGTTCAAGCTTCAAGATGGCAAGGCAGTCACACAAGAGCTGTATGACACCCTCACTGCCATGATCAAACAGATGAACCAAGCCATCGCAAATCTGTCTCCACTCAAAGACACAATCACAGCCACAGCTGCATGAACCAGAGTGAAAAGTTCCAATGCAATTCACTATATAGTTTAGCAGCACTGTTGTCGACTGACCTGCCACTGGCAGGCTGTGTTCAACTGGCTCAGGTAGCACTACAGATACAGTATCCGCTTAACGATCAGAGCCCAATTGTTCATTGCGGCATGCATTTACATGCATGTAACCTTTGCTAGATAACTTCCAAGGAAGTGCTTCATGTCTGTAAGCTATCACATTGCTGACACCATGCAGCAACTTTGTCAGACCTAGAATGCAATCTCCATAGCTCAAGGGAAGCTGACAGCAAGTGAGCACTTTTGCACAGCTACCAAGATTTCTTAAAGTTCCAAGATCTCTTTCTTTGATAGATTGGATCTCAGATACACGTTCCCAAGGATTTCTTACAGTTCCAAGATCTCTTTGCCTTCTTGGGAAACAATGTTGTGCTCATGTCATGTGCTCTGCAGATGGCTCAGGACATGTGTCATTCAGTCGAGGCGCAAGCCTAGTATCAGTTCATTCATTCGCACTGGTTCTGAAATCAACGACTAAATGCATTAGCTGATCAAACATGACATGGTAGCGCTACTCATACTTAGTAATTATAATAATCAAAACGCTTTCCAGCTCATGATGAGCTTGGTACGTGCAGGACAAGTCTTGTCTCTCCAGAGCAGCCTGTCTTGTGCATCCCTGTAAGGCCTTTTAATTCGACAGTTTTCACAATCACGTAATGCAACATCATTGAAACTAGACCTAGTCACCCTGCCTGCCCTGGAATTCCAGTGAGCCACAATCTTAGCGGCCAGCCTGTGCAGCAGCATAAGGCTTTGCACAGCAGGTGAGATCTGGCTACAGGTTTGTAAAAGGATGCTGATGCAAACACATTGTGGCTGTTGGGCATTTGCTGCATGCTGACTGCTGCATGGTGCATTGAGTTAGTCACCCTGCCTGCCCTGGAATTCCAGTGGCCAGAATCTTAGCAGCCAGCCTGTGCAGCAGCATAAGGCTTTACACAGCAGGTGAGATCTGGCTGCCGCTGTGTAACAGGATGCTGATGCAAGCACACTGTGGCCTTTGGGCATGTGCTGCATGCTGACTGCTGCATGGTGCATTAAAGTTAGTCACCCTGCCTGCCCTGGATTTCCAGTGAGCCACAATCTTAGCAGCCAGCCTGTGCAGCAGCATAAGGCTTTGCACAACAGGTGAGTTCTGGCTACAGTTTTGTAAAAGGATGCTGATGCAAGCACACTGTGGCCTTTGGGCATGTGCTGCATGCTGACTGCTGTACGGTGCACTGAATTAGTCACCCTGCCTGCCCTGGATTTCCAGTGAGCCACAATCTTAGCAGCCAGCCTGTGCAGCAGCATAACGCATTGCACAGCAGGTGAGATCTGGCTGCAGCTGTGTAACAGGATGCTGATGCAAGCACACTGTGGCCTTTGGGCATGTGCTGCATGCTGACTGCTGTATGGTGCACTTGTTTATAACTAACTAGTCACCCGGCATGTCCTGAATTTGCAGTGAGCCACCTGCTGTCAGCAAGGTTTTGGCTGCAGATGGGCAATGCAGTCATAGGAGCCTTGCAATGTAATGCAGAGGCATCTAAGCTTTGAGATGAGTAATTTAGTGCAAATCTAAAGTTTTGTCTTGCGTTCCCACAATCTGTGCACTGCGTGCTATGTGTTGAGATGTCACCAGGCCCACAAGCCAGCCTGACTCCGTCTGTATACGACTGTCCGGACTGCATTTGTCCTCCCGCCAGCAACTGGCAGACGTACGGCTGGGGTGTCGTGAGTGGTGTCGCAAGCACTTTTTGGGGTATTTGCCGACAGCCGAGGGACGAACAAACATCCTTTCGTTGTTGAGCAGCTGCAAGCACTGGGTCTCTGCTTTGACGACGGACCTGATCGGCAGACCGAGTTATGATACCACACAGCCCGCCACACAACCCAGCATCCCAACCCCACCCTAGACATCCACGTAGACATCCCTTCGCAAGAAACGCGAGGCTTCAACCGCGAGGCTTCCCGAGCAGGACCTGGCAGCACAGCTGATCCAACCCTGATACCAAATTTTGAGCTCAGCTTGCAACAGGACCGACTTGTTTCGGGCTGTCAAGGCAACTCAGGCAGGCAGAACACCACACATGCACCGCCGCAAGCAGGGTCCCAAGGATGAGATCAAGCAGTGGTCAGAAGCGACCCCAGTCATAACCTTCGCATTTCTCTCAGTCAGCCTTACAGATGCCAAAGGAACAAACTTTTTGGCTCAGCTTGCTACTGCTGCTCGTTCCACGTTTGAGCAGCAAGAGCTATGGAAGCGTGCAGAACGTTTTTTCCAGAGAGAGATGGGCTGCATGGGCCACGTGATTAAAGTGGTTGGTGATCTCCAACCAGCAGCCAGCTACTTGATCCTTGCTCCCCGTGTGCAACTGCTGCCAGACCTGCTCCCGGCAGCTAAGGAGTTTATGACAGAGTGTGCATCATTCAAGAGCCTCCAGCTACAACTGCAGCTTGGACGCTCTGCTGTGGTAGACCGCACTGGTAAGAAGTAAAATGACCGGTTGCTGTCCTGCAGTGCATACTGCCAAGCCGTTATTGTGTGCATCGTCAACTCTATCAACAATCATTGGATTTGCAGGCATGTGGTTTGTAGCACCTAGCCCCTTTTTCAATGCACAGTGGAGACAGCTCCGCAATGGCTCAGAATGTATTCAGTTATTTGCTGAAATTGCACCCAGACATGCAACAGTGCATGCTATAATCTCCAGGGCTGATTTCAGCGCAGAAGCAAAAAAGCTCTCACTGCAATATGGGTCAGACCTGAAACAAGTGCTTGCTCAGGTAAAAAATGCAGGCTGGTAAATCTGGTGCCACATGTAGTTTTGGCACTACAGTTCAGTTTTGCATGAATAAACAAGGCAATGTTGCATTCAGGTACAGAGTGGTCCTGATGCAGATGACAAGTTTTCCTTGGAGCAGTGCACAGCAGGATGTACTATGATTGTGCCTGCAGATGGGATGGTGTTCATGATTTTGCTTACAGTTCTAGCCGGTGACAAGATCCTGTACAATCTTGTGACCTAAGTAATGGACCAACTGCTTTTTGGACTCAAAACCAAATCTGCTGCTGCTGCCTCCATGTGGCAGTGAGCAGTCAACTTGAGTTGGCGTCATTCTTGTCTCAACTCAAGATTGTGTACACATTAGCAGCACTTCATGTTTGGTGACATCTCATACTGTGATGAATAGACACTTTGTGCTGCATGGGTGTCTGCCATGTATAGACTTGTGTCACCATCTGTTATGTCTCACGTGGCAGGTAAATACGGTCAAAGCGGCTGGAATCTGGTCAAAGCCGCTGTAGGCAAATTCCCCTTTGAAGAAGTCCTCAAAGCAGCAGCGAGTTCTTGAACTGCAATGTGTCATACAGTGAGGCCAGACTTGTGAAAGAGGCGGATACACAGCTATAGCTACTGTCAAAGGTCTTTTGACAGAGTGGTAGTACTCTTGATGGTAGCTGTACAGTACTGGTCACTAGTTGTTACGGTTATGGAGGCAGCTAGAACAGAGCTTGTCGCAACGTGTACAGGACAGGAGCTTTTGCGTTTCCTTGATGGATTGGATCTCAAATACAGGTCCCCAAGGATGCACTGATTTGCAGAGCCCAATAAAACGCCTGAATCATAGGCAATGTGTCAGATACAGTATATTTGCGTTTATGCAGTAGTACCCTCAATCCAGAGTGCTAGGACAGAAGACTTTGCGTCGTTCAGTAGTAGTATCAGATTTCAATCCAATGTTGGCAACAAGCGCACTGGCTGCACTTCGCACCGAGTGTTCTGTAACATCTGGCATATCGAACGACATTTTCTAAGTCTGCTCTACATTGCAACGAGCTCAGGCATATATAGCACCAGTCTTCAAGCATAGTAGACGAATGACCTGCGCTTGTTAGCTGCATTTTGGTGCTGCATATATGCTAGAAGCACCTTATAACACAATACTCATTCTGAAACTGACAACTCCTATGTTCTGGGTGTTGCTGCTGTGCCTGGATACTGTTGCCTGCCTTGTGACAGATGCAGACAGGTCAGCTCTGCTTAGCCCTCTTCGCTATCTTTGCTGCCGCACTTTAGCTGGGCACATCAGCTGTGTCAACAGCTTTATGCTGGTCTTGAACGTTTGCCTTTTCTCCTGTTGCCCCTGCTGCTCATCTTCTCTGGCACCTCTTTGTCTTCTTCCTCCCCATTAGATAATTCCACCTCCTCCTTTGCTTCTTCTTCAGCTTTACGAGCTTTGGCTGCTGAGACCTGCTCAATTCCCTTCTGTGCCTCTGCTGTTTTCCCTCTCTCTCCCTTGCCGATGTCTGATTTGGCAGCCTTGCTTTGTGTGTTGCCCTTGACTGCACATGACAGCACCACATTGTACAACATTGCGCACCAGTGGCATGCAAGGTGTTTTGCTGTGACAGCACACCATCAGAGTGCAATTATCTTGCGCTGCATAAATGCACATACGTTGCAGTGGAGGCTGACCACACGCCCCAAAGCTTTTTTATCATATTTTTTCTTGCATTTTTGACAGGGGCACCTATCTGCACACAATCTTGGCTTGATCACAGACAGCCATGCTGACATGTTTGAGTTTACAAGCCAGCAGCTGCCACTCTGATGACTACGATGTGACCTGTTGTACTGCACTGATGTGTCTGACAATTATCTGTCCATTCATTCACCAAACAAGTGTCTTCCCTTCGGGGATGTGTGCACTCACTGTCTGAACATCACTGGAAAAGTACGAGCACGGCAGAAGCATTCACAGCATACCTGACTTGCCAGTCTTAGAAGCTTTTCTCGCCTGCCTGGACTCTTCTTCACCTGTGTCAACATCTGACCCCTCCTCCTCTTCTTTTTCTTCAGCCTGTATGGTGGCTTTACTGACCTTTCTCTTGGCTTTGGGCGCAGCTTTGGCCTTGCTGGTCTGCCTCTTCTTGGTTTCAGCTGCTGTTGGTTTTGCCTGACCGGCAGATGCGGCTGTGATGTTGCCCCTTGTTCCCTTGGCTGAGCCTGGGACAGGCTTTGCCTCTTCTGCTCTGTCCTTCTCCTCTTCTGCTTCCTCTGCTGCAGAAGCATGCAATAAGTCAAGACAGCCTGTGACGCCCTGTGTGATGGTCTTGCGATGCTGATGTTTGCACTTCTGGTCAGGGCTTGATGATATCATAACCATGAATGAGTAAGTGCTGCTCTGCATCCTGCTCCCATATTTGAGAGCTATGTTATGCAACGTTCACAGTAGTGCAATTGCATATGAACAGCAGACAAACACTGACACAACTCATTTCACAGCCTAAGACAGCCATGGCACAATTTATAAATTGCCTTTCCAGACAAATCATAGAGCCTTTTGCCGGGCCAATAGGGCAGGGCCATAGGGCTTTATCCCGCTGCATTACAATCATAACAACTCCACAAAACATCAATGTCAACGCCTATGAACACAAAAACATGGCAGTGTCTCAGTACATCCCACCTGACTCTGGCTCGGACTCAGCTTTCCTTTTGCCCTTGGCCTTGCCCTTTGGTTGACTGGCAGCTGCACCTGGTGGTGCCTTCTGCACGGCTGGCACATACGCTGTAGTCTGCAACAACACACAAGCCACTGCCATTCAAGAGGCAGCTCAGGAACACCTGCCAACTGTCAGGCATCATCTGTAAGTGGTGCACTATTCTGAGCGCAGCTTGAGTGTGGACAGAAAAAAATATGGAAAAGCGCAAAGTAGATTGGTAAGATCAATGTGTCGGGCATTGCTATGAAGAGGAGGTCAAGGTGGGCCAAAGCATTCCTATGACTTGAGTGGAGTCTGTGGGAGTCCTAGTTGTGGTCTGACTTTGGGGCTATACACATGGGAGAACATGTGACTCTCATGCACAAGCATAGGCCAAGTGAGCCAGAGTCTATGCAATGCAACCTTGTCTAGCACCTGGTGACAGCCATGCAAGAACATGCCAATGAGAAGTACACGGCAGCATGGAAATTGTCACTGACTGTCACTGTCGATTTGAGCCTTGCAAGACTCACCCGGCCACCAACTTTGAGGAAGTCAACAGCGTTTCCATTCAGCTGTGGGTTCTTCTTCTTGCCGTCCCATCGCACATGGAACAGCCAATCTGGCGGGAACCTCTCATGGTCTGCCTCAGCTTCCACTGCAGCTTCTGGTACGTACTTGATGGCCTTGTGCAGGTCCTCGATTTGGGCATCTGTCAGGGAATTTGCCTTGACCTCAGGGTACAACCTGGCCTGGTATAGGACCTCGTCTGCAACCCAATTGCCAATCCCTGCTGAGAATGCCTGCAGAGTAACATCCTATGAGGAGCAATGTTGCATGCAGCCATGCATATCACGCTTGCATTCTGGCAAGAGCTCCCAGAGTGCTCTAAACCTCTGCCAGCTTCCACATGGGTTGTCAGCATGTATCAAAGCTCATGAGCAGCTGATTGGGCAAGCTTTTCAGCTACTGCATCTGACATGATTTCACAGTGGCCTGCAGTGTCTTGCCACATGCATGACACTGTTCGTCTAACCAAGCAAGCAGTGTTGCTCAAGCTTCAAGCCTTATTCTCTTCACAGCAACACCAGAGACAATGCCTTGAGGGTTTGCTTGGTGCAACAAAATCTGTGTCTCTCAAGAGCCCACAGCATCTCTGACCTGATCTAGAAGCAGGGCCTTGAGCGAACGCTTCTGCTGCGTGATGGCTTCAGAAAAGTCCTCCAAAGAAGGCATGCTCAGGATTGGATCAAAGCCCAGCAGGCTGACAGGCTCATGACTGGCAGGATCTTCCTGCAGACAGTCTGGAAGGTTCATAAATCTGCTGCCCCAGCCATGAATCCTGCTATGGAATGTGCAATGTCAAAAGGCAGTACATTTGACTGAGCAGGACAGTGATGACCCCAGTTTGCCACTTGATTTTTTTTCTCTGAGGCCTTGATCAGTGCGACGGTTCTGATAACAGGGACAAGGATGTTGCCACAAATGGATCTTGGGCATCTTGATCAATGCGATGCCCCATGCAAACACCACGAGCGTCATGAGCCTCCAATATCATGTTCAACAATGCACAACTGTAACACTCATTTGAAAGAAAGCATTGTTGTCCAGGCAGCACATTGCAGCTGCTGCTTGTGAGCAAACATAACATGTTGTTTGTTTCACTGTGTACAAAGTATGTGCTTAGTGGGTGGGGGCAGCTGCGCTGCATGGTTTGCGTACATTCACAGATAGTCTGCAGTGGTCCATTTTGCACCACAGATGCCCTCATGAGCAGCTGAGTTGCTCACACAGTTGGCATGCAGCTGGCCAGTCTCATACACCTATTGTTTGCAAAAGATCAGAAACTCCAGATGCAATTATACCAAGTTGTGCAGGCACAGAAAAACATTTCAGACTGACCTGTAGGCGCACTCGTGCAAAGCGGCGAGCGTCAGAGAAAGCTAGGCTGACATCCCCCTCTAGCTCCAGCAGCACCTTCCAGTACTTTGGCGGCCAGTCAGAGCCATCCACCTTGAAGCTTCTGTACTGGTGACTCTTCACTCCTTTCACCACCAAGCTTCCAGTCATCCCTTCCATATGCATCACCAACTGTCACAGGAGGCAGAAGAAGAGCCGAGCATAGTGTTTAGCAATGTGGTGGTGAGGCTGGCACATGGGTGCCAATGGAGCCTGGCTGCCAGTCATATTTTGCGCATGCACCAGAAACTGGCATAGGCAGCAGGAAAAAACATATTCACTAGAAATGCTCTGGGTTCTGCACTGGTGACTCTTGACACAATCGTTACTGAGCTGCCATTTTTGCCTGTAGATGCATCAAACACTGTCACAGATAGTTGCTAACAGCTTTTTTGCTTGCATGGGCTTTTGCCCCTGTGACCACCACACGTATGGTCATCCCTGTAGATGCATCAGCCGCTGTCACAGGATGCAGGACAACATAGAGAATGGCATCTTGAAGCTTGCATGCTGATGGTTTATTGTCTCCTGTGATCATTCAATTGCTGGTCATGCCTTTTCCAACAGGCCAGGCACTGCGAATTTCTTGTGCTGAAGGCCAGCTAATATAGCAGATCAGTTTTGCTATGCACCCAGAGGCGCAGACATGAACAAGATGCATGTCAATGCAGTTGCATTATTGGATGTACAGCAATAGGCGCATAGATGCTCAGTCTCTGAAATATTGTGCTTGTAGAGCAAAGGTGCTGCATGTCATGATGCATCTCTTGCTGGGTGACATGAGCTGATATGCTGATGTTCATGCTCAAATGGGGATGGTCTGTCCGCCAGGCACTGTGTGCTTTTGGCATACGTACCGAAGTGGAGCATCAAGCAGGGTCCACTGTCAAACTCAATCCACATATGCTTTCCTTTGCGGTGTGCTTGTTTCACAGTCCGGCCTTCCAAGGCAGCTTGAAGCTTGACAGGCTCAACACCCTCAATCACCTCTGCAAGCAAGTCCTCATAAAAGGCTGTCCATGTACAGCTTTGCTGCTACATCGCAAGTATATGCCTTACTGTCATCTTCGGCTATCTGCGCCGTTTTGATGCGTTTGCCTGTGCAGTGACGGGCTGCTAATCTCCTGCAAGCCTCGACTTCTGGCAGCTCTGGCATCACTGCTTGAAACCGAGGGGCAATCGGACAGGCAGCCTGCCAATGACAGAACTAGCTCTGCTGCCGGGCAGACTGATGCGCTTCAGTATCTCACTGTAGTCGGGCCCGGCGCTCTGCCAGCTACGGTTGGAAGCAAGCAAAGATCAGCAAGTCTGAACCAGATCACTCGATACGCTCAAGGCAACCAACACTCCCAGCGTTGGGCGTCGAGTCTGCTGCAAGGCAGTCTGCAACTGCAGCGCCTTCCAGAAGGTCTGATCTTTCTGAAGTCTTGGTGGGTGATCAGCATGCCTGCAGCATGCATATCATGTGTTTAGCATGCATGACAGGCCTAAACCTATTCTTTGGACGCTGTACATTCAGCCTAAGATTGCACTTTGTGCTCTGAATTGCTTTTGAGTACCATACTTTACCTCTGCAGCAAATCCAGCTCCCTTAGCTCGCTGTACGACTCATAACTTAGTGTGATGGCTTCCTCCGAGGCAGCTGAAAATAAGGTCGACGTTATGTTGGCACGCCTTGCTGAGATCGTACAAGAGGTGGACATGGACATCACCACGCAGCGACAGATTACCAACAAACTCGCGGAGGAATTCGGGGAGGATGTGTATGAATACAAGGCATTGATCAAGGTGGTCTTTTCCACCGCTTACTTGTCACAGATTTCAACCTCTCTGGCACGTGCAAGAGTTTATGTGTACAAACAGACTCACAGCATAAGCTGATGGATGCTTGTGAAGCCTCAGAGGCCCATCTGGCCACTGACCTGCAGGAGGAGACCAGCAAGCTTTTAGGCCTAGATGCTGAGAAGCCCTCACAAGAACACGACACAGAAGAGCCTGCAGGCAACAAAAGAAAGCGTGAAGCTGACATTGACATGAACGACGCCCCCAAGATCCTGAGACCTTCTGTAACAAATGGCGAGTTTGCTGTTGAGCTGTCTCATGCAAGACAAGCACGAGTCAGCAGCTTCAAAGGTCAACTGTATGTCAACATCCGTGAATGGTATGAGAAAGATGGCAGTCTGGCGCCAGGCAAAGGCATTTCACTGCAAGTCCCTCTGTGGAATGAGCTCACAGCAAACCTGGATGCTATTGCAACAGCCATCTCAGATGAGGACACAGACTACACCTGCAAGCTGACAAAGAACCGCCAGGTCTCTGTGAAGCAGTTCAAGGGCAAGCTTCAGGTTAGCACACTACTCAACACTACACTGTTCCGTAGCTATTCAGACCACACTGGCTTGACTGCTTTGATACAATGCAACAAATGTGATGGATTGCTCACCACACAGCCTGCATGATAGCAGACAACTGCGTCTGATTCTGTGTGGCACAGCATATATCTGATTTCATGAGGTTGACATATTCTGATCATCATACCATCAATAAATATGCGACCCATGTGTCCAAAATCATCCCTCAAAACAGCCATCTTGTCATGGTGATGTGTCAGACCTTTACATGTGTTTTATCACCCTGTACACGCATCATCAACTCCCACAATACCATTCCAAGCTTTGTTTGAGTCCCATGTTACAGGTCAGCAAGGCTCTGCTGATGCGTCATGTTGGGCAGCTTCTATTGCAGCCCTGTGGCATAATGACACGCGCTCTAGCTGGCTGAAAGCCTTCTCTGTCAGTCTTGTAGCCTATCCATATCATGATTCTACCCCAGCTACTACCACAGTCAGCTTGTGAAACACAACACTGGTACACTGACCATGATTTGTATTTGTTCACTGCTTGCAGCAATGTTGAGAGCAGCAAATTGCTACAGGTGGACATAAGGGAATACTATGAGAAAGGCGGCGAGCTGCTTCCCGGCAAGAAGGGCATTGCGCTAGACCTGGCACAGTGGGACCGGCTTGTGGCAGCAGTGCCAGATATCAATGCAGCTGTGAAAGAGCAAGGTGGCAACGCTGGCCAAGCGCAAGCAGCTTCAGGTTTGTCACAGGAAGTTGTTCTGCCAATCGTAACAACGCAGGCATAGCTGTTGACAGGGTACTGCGTACAAGGCTCTGCCTCCTGCTGCGTCAAGTAGCGGTGACAAACTGCATTGTCCTGACGTTCACAAAAGTGTCTGCAGCAATGCTGTCAGTCTGATCTGCATGCATGTCCTCTTCTGCACAGCAGAGGTATGGTGAAATGCTGTGCCTTAACTGTTGAGCTGTCCAGCAAATTTGCAGACACTCGACCATTTGGCTAGCTTGTTCATATGCGTTCAAACTCTGGACTCTGGGCCAGACCAAGTTGTCAAGGTTGTTTCTAGTCTGTGCCAGTGCGTAAATGTTTGCTTTGACTCTTCATGCTGCACTCTTGCTTAACTGGAATCTGTGTTTTGGAATGCAGTGATCAGAACAGCAAACATAGAAGTGCACATATATCGGCAAGTCTCTGAGTCGTGTCACATACTGAGTCATGTCATGTCATATCTTAAGTCATGTCTCAAACATATTGGGTCATGTCGCAAACGTACCGAGTCATGTCACAAACACTGTGTACGTCTGCAGTCAAAAATGATCAGGCCAGAGCAGGCCAAGACAGCGTAAAGGATGCAGCCACAGTGGGGGCTGACCCTTCCACAGCTGCAGCAGATGAGCCCAAAGATACAACAGCTGCATCAACGTCCAGTGGGGCCTCAGATCTGCCAATACAGCTGTCTGCCATGCGCAAGGCTGATGTGTCGCCTTTTAAAGGCACAGTGTATGTGACCATTCGGGAGTATTATGAGGTGAGCGTGCCTGCCTAGTGTCCCTGTCAGGCAAGCCTAGCAGCACCAAGCATGCTTTCTTTGCCATTCTTTCCTCATTAGTAAGCAAGCTGGTTTCATACCCGTCTGGCATGGCTGCTTGCACTCTCGTCATCATGTCTTGTATCAAGACTTACATTACGCTTATTATGTTATGTCTACATCATACTTGTGTTTCAACACATGATCACAAATTCACAATATATAGGGAGAGATAACATGTATGTCATGGTCCTGAGACTTTGTAGTGCGGCTTTGTTTGTCATGCTCTCTGTCGTCATGGATCTTGAGTGTGTGTCCACCAGTGTGAATGAGCCAGCTCGCTGATGATTGTGCTTGTGCAGAAAGATGGTCAACAGATGCCGGGCAAGAAGGGCATCAATTTGCCAGCAGATCAGTTTCAGAAGCTGCTGGAAGCCCAGGCCTCTATGACAGAAGCCCTTGAGGCGCAAGATGCAAGCTTTGATATTGCACTGTCTGGCAAGTGAGTCACCCAACACTTGCAATGCAGCTGCTGCTAACACACTTGCGACGCAACCCCAACAATAAATCAGCAGGAGTGACAATGACAACAATAGATCAGCAAGAGTGACAATGACATTTTGATATAGTAGCAATAGTGGAAAGGTCATGTGCACAGTCCCACTCTGCACCTTGATCAAAGTGGCTTTGTCCATGCTCTTTTGCTTAGTGTGAGGGGCCACATGTGCAGCCAATCTTGCTTACTGCAATCTTCGTGAATGCTCGCTGTAGTACCATGTTCTGACTGTGTGTTGCATATCAAGCATGCTGCAGAACGCATATCGTTGGGTCATAGCTCTGATGGCAACCAAAAAGCGCCAATCAAGTGCTGTGGACTTGCATTTGCTGATGCGGTCTCAGTATTACTAATGATGCTGAACTGTTGCTTGTTTCTGGACCATACTTCAACCAATGATGCACACTAAGTTCAAATGTTTTCAACATTGTTGGACATGCAGGAGGAAAGCAACCATCAGTGTTTTCAAAGGAAAGCCAATGGTGAGCATCAGGGAATTTTATGAGAAGGATGGTGAACAGAAGCCAGGAAATAAGGGCATTTCTCTACCGCCTGAGCAATGGCACAAGCTGGTAGCTGGGTTTGGACAGCTGGATGCTGCCCTGAAGGCTCACACATCTTGAGTCATAGGCTGTGTCACCTGCGTAGACAAGACATGGAGCAATGCAAGAAACATGCAGACAGAAGCAAGTTGTCTGCTGATCATGGCAGAAGAAAGCATCATCGCCTCTTGGCTTGGTTGATGCGTTGCTGTATTGCAGCAGGTCTATTGCAGCCCTCACTATGCAAACTCATTTCAGCGTTTTTGTCTCTTGCACCAGTCCTCTTTTTGCAGCTCAGCTGTATCTCGTGGCTCGTAGTCATGCCACATTATGACAGTGCAGAGGTGCTGCTGATGCATGCCCCACAGTATGTGTGAGGAGCTGAATGCCTGACAGAAAAGACAGCTCATGCATGATGTGGAGCTGCATGAAATGATGCCTCGCAAACTTGTGATGCATACAGAAATGTGAGCTGCAAAGCTCCACAGCTGACATTCTGCTACCACAGGTTTGCTCCTGATGGCAACTCATGCATCTGCTACAACAGGCTGCTCTTTCCAGAGAACTGATCAAGGTCCACATTGGACATGATTGCTGTTGAGAGTTGAATGCTTCCGCAACATACTGAAGATCAAGCTGTTTTTTGAAATTGATCAACTTCGTATACTGGTTAAATGTGCAGTCTGTTGATATCAAATCTTGGGTTGCGTACTTTACATCCGTCTGTGTGACTGTAGACCTCTGCAGAATATCTGCAAATTTGGATTCATACATTCAGTCGAATTCGTTCCCATGCTTTGCAGCATCTAGTCCAGCAGGTTGTCCTGAAAAGCTACCAAAATCTCCCTGACCATTCATCAGTCACGGTTGATGGATAAACATGCATGTTTACATATGTTTACGTGTTTGCATATGCATACATCAAACTTGCCATGCCATACACTGACCATGGAGCCTTCCCATCTTTGAAATAATCAGGGTCCCCCTTCACAGCCCGCGCAAAGATTCTCAGGTCCTGCCGTCACAAGATCCAAATGACCATTTACAGACGGAGCTAATAATATAGGGCATACGTTCAAAAGTACAGGCTATGTCAACTTCTGAGTACCGCATTCACAGTCTACACAATGATACAATACTCGAGCAAAAAAGGAAAGATAAACAGTGCCACCTGTCACCATTGATGTATTCCAATGCCTGGCCATGTACAAATATTTGTATGAGACATCAACAGTGCAAAATTTTGCAATGCAAACCCTAGCCTAAGGGTTAATTGTACGACTGTAATACTTTTAGCAGTTGCCGCAACAGCTGACGTCAATGCAGCGGTGTGAGTCGACTTCTCGTATGTCCTCATGCAAGGCGTTGAGTATCTAGTACCAAACAATCAGGAGGAACGCCGGTGTGCAAGCAGACGGGCGAGTTCTCCGACATATCAAAGATTAATCCCAATAAAAACATACAGGACAACCCACACACTACATGACAGGCGTGTCACGAAACGGAATCCAGATGTACTTATCAGCAGAGATATAAGATGACATGTTATACATAGCATTGGGACACATATGTGCATGCCCCTGACTTAACAAGATCATGTATTGATCCTATAGGAATCCAGTAGCTGTGCATGAAGCAATCAGTGGATACAAGATGATCAGCAGAATCATGCTCTAGAGATCTTTGACATCAGCCTGCAAAACTATTCACAGGGTCTACTATACACCTTGACACAACCTTGTCGAAGCACACCTCATCCGGATCCAATTTATTTGGTCTCTGCAGCTGAGCAAGCTCTCACAGACCCTCTACCATACATCACACACTGGTTCACACATACAAGAAGAACCACAGTCACAAGAACACACTGATAGCATAGTGAGTTCAGTGAGTCCTGTCATCACCACGAGCAGTTGCAATAGCTTCACGCAGCGCAATAGCCCATTCACAACATTCCTCAACAGTAGATGCTTTGAAGGCTATTGTTCGCACCCAGTTCGAGAAAAACCACAGTCGACCAGTATTGTTCTCAACAAGATTGAATGTGGGTGCCTCTCCAGCCTCAAACTGACACCGTGCAAGATTGAGACAGTCCAATGGCCGAACGAAGTTCTCTGTGTCATGAAACCAGTGCAGAAAGCCTGCCCTGGTTAAGACGAAATGGCAGTCTTGCCACATATTTGACACAGGAAGCCATCGCGCCATGTCACCTTGCCTGCAGGACATACGATGTTCAATTTAGCAATGATTTCAATGTGGCTGGGCCACAATGAACTTGTACCATATCACTGGCTCTTTCCCTGGCTGCTGCCTCGGAAGGCTGCTGCTATATAAATCACAAGGCGCGGACTTTCTTGTCGTTCTATCACCTGATGCACAAGGTTACCAAATCCGGTGTAGTTCTGGCTGTCAAGATGCCATGAACAGCAGGTACTCCTTACGCTTGCACCTATCCTTATTCAGGTGGCCAGCGTAATGCACAGGCCATTTCAGCCGAAAAACTGTTGCAGACAGCCGACTGCATGGCGCTCACCAGTGACATGCCTGGCATACCATATTGCAAGGTTTGATACCACGTCTCTTATGATCATGCTAACAGGGACACTAACTACGGCTGTTTGCAATGTATTGAGTCAGTCTGTGTAGGGTGCTCACAGAGCCACACATAGACACAATAAGCCACAAGCCACATCAGCCCATGAGCCACACATACACAAGCATGCATCTCATCACAAGACCATCAGGTGACAGATTTCTGCAGAGTTGTCCAACACTGCAATTGCCATCAAAATACACCATGCTCAAAACTGCCACATGCGCACGCACGCACGCACGCACGCACACACACACGCATGCACCCACCCACCTGATAATCTCAGGACTGCACAGCAGCTCTTCCGAGACCTGCTCCAGATTCTCAGCTTGCTTGCTGGCCAGCTCCTTGCTGCGGTCCTCTACGGCTTGAGCCGACTTGGTGAGATCAGCCAGATCTGAGCTGCTGACCATGTCACCTATCATGCCTCGCAAGCTCTCCACTCTAGCTTTGTCGCCAAGCAGCTGCAACCTGCATGCAATGTGCCCTCTGCTACAAAAGCAACACTGGAACGTGAAGCAGAACAGCCAACACAATTCTGCAGGATGCAAGAAGCTCAGACAGAGTCGTGGTGGTGCGATGATGAATGTCCTTGCTGTGTGAGCCTGAGAACCAGTTTGTCCACTTCAAAGCCAGACTGAGACTTGTCTGTGCTTGGCAGACAGGCTTTGGTGAAGAATCAAGTCAATGGTGATCAATACTGACTTGATTCTTCGCCACAGCTTGTCTGCCATGCATAAACAAGTCTCAGTCTGGCGTAGGGCGGAGATGCTATATTATCCCTGCTGCAGCAGACAGTTGCAATAGCTGAGATTCTGTTAGGATGCTCATTATATGACAAGTTGTGATTGGGATGCAGTGCAAAGGGTTGATGGCATGCTTGATTAGGCCACTGCACGACATCCCCAGATCTGGCAGCTGCTGGCAACTGACTTTGGGCAAGTACCACTTATGCTGTATAGCAACTTCTTCAGCCAAACTGCAAGGTGATCAGAGTGGTACAGTGAGTTGTATATGCAATGACACTGGTTTCAGCAACAGTCTCAAACCAACGACCAAAAAGTCAACGACCGCTGTCTGCGCTGGGAATTTCTTCCATACAGTGGCAACGATGATCAATGCACTGACCAAATTGCAGGTCTGTGCAAGTGCAGTGTTGTTATAGAGCAATGAAACCGTGTTTTTGCCACATCTTTGCAGATCAGCATAGGTTTAAGTGCTCTGATTTTAACGTTTTGGTGCTCCCAATACAACAGCTTGTCATCACAGTTATGTGACTATCAGTATACGCTGCATATTCTACACACTGCATAGTGTAGACAGTGTCATATTGATATGACGACCATTTGTCTGGGGAAAGTTGCAGTCATTGCACCACCTGATCGGTGTGTGTGCTACATTGCAGGCATAAGGTAGAGTAACCTGTTGTCAAAAATAATTCCTGTAATTGAAGAGACTGTGATGTACCTATAAGAGGTCAGAAACGCGGTGACAATCTTCTTGATGAGATCAACACGCCTTGTCTCTAGATCTTGCAGCTGCTGATGGCTGCCTGTCAGCAGATGCCGCTCCTCTTCCTGAGCGTGCTGCAAGGCATGGTGAGCTTGGGCCATGCCGCTTTCTGTGAGCCATGGGTCCTGCTCAACTGGATGCGCTCCTCTGCCTCTTCGCCTGTCCAGCAAAGCTACATCAAACTGCCTGCATGCAGAGACGGCTGGTCCTTGATTGGCTTTTTGTCTTCCTTTTTGTTGTTTGTTGATTTATTTGATATCCATGCTGAAAGGCATAGTCTGGTCTTTGCTTTTCTTTCTCCGTGATTGGCCTGTTTTTTGAAGGAGGACTCTGTAAATATCTATGCCCATACCGCCAACCACTAATGCTGCTTGATCTGACACGCTGTGCTGCATGTTTGACACTTTGGCATCGCATGATGCAGCTGCAGAAACGCTGGAAGAGTTTGAGTTTGAAGCCTGTAAGCATGACAGACCCAAGGTCACGCTCACAGCAAGACAGCTCCAGCACCAGGTCCAGTCAGCATTTGCAAGTAAGCAAGTACTCAAAGAAAAAGACTAGACAAGTTTGAACATCTGGGTAGACAACTTTGAACATTCACCAGCATCAAAGATCGGACGGGTCATAGACAATGTCTAACATCTGCAAGCTTCTTAACAAGTGTTGCAGCTCTAAACACAGTCTGCATCCAGTCCAAACAGATTAGTCATGAGCTAGCATACTTTTTGTGCTGGCTAACTTCTCTGTGCTGGTGTAAAGTTCTTGTTTGCAGATTCGTCAGTTACAGGTTTGATTAGTCAAGCAGGCAGCGGATCCCGCAAAGCCGTTGGTGACAACAAAGGATTTGTTAACACGGAATACTCTGCAATACACACAAACATATATATACATGTATACATATACATGTATATATCAGGATGCAGCTCATGGTGCATATGTAAAGCAATGTGAAGCAAGGGTATATGTGGTATTTCAGCATCCTGGTCCCCAGACAACAAAGCAAGGGCACACCTGCAAGCTTGCTGGTGACTGATGAAGGACTGCTGCAGCAGGCTACTAGCATGGTCAATGGCTCTGAGACAGCGCTGAGTGCTGCTGCGCACCTCCTCACACACCCGCCTCAAGTCTGTCACAAGTGTGTGCAGAGACCTGTTCAAGCCGGACATGCTCAGCAGGGCATCTTTATGCGCCTCACCCACGACCTGCAACATTGTACACGAGGTTTCAGAATTGACTGACAGACCTGACAAACATTGGCTTGCAAGTCATGACCCTGTTTTGATGGTCAGCATACCAATCTCAGTAGCTTGAGTTGATGTGGTCCAAGTGAGTATTGACAAAGCTTACGCTGACCTGTCAAAATTTCAAGCCAGGAGCTCCTCAGGACCACACATACATGACCCTTGTGGAAGACATGCGGTCAACAAATGATCAAACCAGAGAAAAGGTTGGAATAAACAAAATGAACAAAATGGATGAAACAGTTTGTGCTGGTCGTGGCAAAAATCTGGCTTGCATGCAGCAGATTAGCTGGAGATGTTGATCTAGTCACAGACAGAAAGGCGTTGCCATGGGCAGAGCTACAGGTGAGTCAAGAATTTTTCAACACATGCAATAGACTATGCCACACAACAGCACAGCATGTTTTTTGACTCGACATCACATGCTGCATGAAAGACCGCACGGACAGGGTCATTGCATGTATAGCTGCAAGGCTACCTACGCCCTGTTACCTCACCATTTGTCACAGCCACATGAGCTTGTCATGAGAGCAAGGAAGCACACCTGTGGCAAGGCTGAGAATGCATTCAGTGCTGCTTTCATGACGTCGCCGTCACATTCCCCGGGAAGCGGTATGCTAGAGGTCATGGTCATGGCATGAGCATATGCACTCTCTGAAGCTGCTAGTGCCTGCAGAGAAGTCCTGAATGCGTTCAACTCTGCATGTCAGAGATGTCTGACATATGGAAGGTCTGAACAGGTACTCATGTAGCTGTGCGTGTAATGATTGTGTGCAGATCGGAGACACGGCTATTGACATGCTGCGTGTTGCTTGAGCAAGAGTGAAAGCGGAGCCTGAGGTGCTTTGCCCAAAGCCAGTGTCTGCAACCAGGCTGATACAAAGCTCTTGCTTGCATGGCATGCAGCGTTTCTGACGCAAGCCATGTCGCCACATGTTGCAATAGATGAACTCGTGAACATTACCTGCAGTACGCCCAGAAGT
>JAABUP010001829.1_pt1 | contig 43472 bp, 42 predicted proteins | sample 5559201 | NCBI WGS metagenome assembly JAABUP01 (sample SAMN10711887, study PRJNA513373) | rock metagenome | isolation source: Antarctica rocks | place: Antarctica
TTTCGTCGCCGGGCCTCTCTCTGGCAAACTTGATCCTTGCGTCCGGCACCAGACGCGCCCCTGCCACAGGGGGAGTGCGAGCAGCAGGCGACAGCTCGGACGAGGCCGGCCGGACGGCATACCGACTGGCGGTCTCGCCCTGAGACCTCAGAACCCCATGGTGACCTGTGGCACCGCGAGAAAGCGAAGCTGTCATGCACAAGCTCGATGCGCTCGACCATGCCTCCCTCCGCGACGACATCCCGGCGTTCCGCGCTGGGGACACCCTCAAGGTGCACGTCAAGGTCGTTGAAGGCACCCGCTCCCGGATCCAGGTCTTCCAGGGCGTCGTCATCCGGATCCACGGTGGCGGCATCGGCGAGACCTTCACGGTCCGCAAGGTCTCCTTTGGTGTGGGTGTGGAGCGCACCTTCCCCCTCCACACGCCGATCATCGACAAGATCGAGGTCATGACCCGCGGTGACGTTCGCCGCGCGAAGCTCTACTACCTGCGTGACCTGCGCGGCAAGGCCGCCAAGATCAAGGAGAAGCGGGGCTCCATCCCCGTCAAGGGAGCCAAGGTCGCCAAGCCGGCCGGCGCCCGCACCCCGCAGGACGCTCCCGCGGAGTGACGCGGCTCGACCGGCATCCGGTCCCGTCCGCGCTCCGGTGACCCACGACAACACCCCGACGCCCACCGGCCGAGACCACTCGGCCGAGTCGGCGTCCGGCATCTCCGGACCCCGTGGAGGCCACGGCGCCCGGGCCCGGGGCAGATGGCCCCGGTGGTGGCGGCTCGTGGGGCTCGCGGTCGTCGTCATGCTGCTCGTGCGCGCCTTTCTCGTGCAGTCCTTCTCGGTGCCGTCCGGCTCGATGGAGCCGACGATCCAGCCTGGCGACCGGCTGCTCGCGAGCCGGTTGGTCCGGGGCGACTCCGTGCACCGAGGCGACATCGTCGTCTTCGACGGCGCCCGCGCCTTCGGCAACGGCGAGCCGTCCGCCAGCGGCGTCCTGCCGCAGGCCCTGCGCGTCGCGGCCTACGTGCTGTCGATCGACACCGGGACGGACTACGTCAAACGGGTTGTGGGCGTCCCGGGGGACGAGGTGGTGTGCTGCGACCCCGCGGGCCGGCTCGTCGTCAACCGCGTCGCCGTCGACGAGCCCTACCTCTTCCCCGGTGACGCTCCGAGCGACCTCACCCTCGACGTCCTGGTCCCCGATGGCCGGATCTGGGTGATGGGCGACCATCGCAGCGACTCCAGCGACTCACGGTCCTACCTCGGCCACGCCGGCGGCGGGATGGTCGGCCTGGATGACGTGATCGGTCAGGCCACGGTGCGATACTGGCCGCTCGGCCGCCTTGGTTCGCTCGGGGGCGCCGGAGCCCTGTCCATCGTCCCCTCGACGTCCGGAGCCGGTCATTGACCATGTCTGACGAGACCAACGATCCCCGGCTCAGCCGACGCTCTCGCGTCGCCGGGGACCCCTACGGCCACGGCAGCGGCGCCGGGGAGCCCTCCACAGCCGAGGTGGTGGGGGACGAGGCCGATCAGGTTGACGAGGTGGACGAGCCTGACGAGCCCGGGCGCGGCCGGTCGTTCCTCCTGAACGTCTGGGGTGGAGTCAAGGAGATCCTCATCATCGCGGTCATGGCGATGGTGCTCTCGTTCGTCGTCAAGACCTGGCTCATCCAGGCGTTCTACATCCCCTCGGGGTCGATGGAGGACACTCTCGTCAAGGACGACCGGGTCATCGTCAGCAAGCTGACGCCCGGACCCGTCGACCTCGCCCGCGGTGACGTCGTCGTGTTCCAGGACCCCGACCACTGGCTCGGCGACGTGCCGAGCTCCGCCGCCGAGCCGGGCCTGCGCGGCACCCTCCACCGGGGCCTGCAGTTCGTCGGGCTGCTGCCCGACGACTCCGACGACCACCTGATCAAGCGCGTCATCGGGCTGCCCGGCGACCACGTCGTCTGCTGTGACAAGGCCGGGGGAATCACCGTCAACGGCGTCGCCATCACCGAGACCTACGTCAAGGCGGGTGACACCCCCAGCGGTGGCCGGCCACCCTTCGACATCACCGTCCCCGCCGGCCGGGTCTGGGTCATGGGGGACCACCGCAGCGACTCCTCCGACTCCAGGTTCCACGACGACGGGACCGGCGCGACCGGGTCGGTCCCGGTCGACGACATCACCGGCCGTGCCGTGATGGTCGTCTGGCCGATCGACAACGTGACGTGGCTGTCCGTGCAGTCGAGGATCTACGAGACCGTGCCGGCGCCCCCGACGACGACCCCCGTTCCCCCGTCCTCCGACGCGACAACCAAGGCCGGCTGAGCCGGAGCGTCGATGGTCTCGCGCAGCACGAAGCCCTCACTCCGGGTCGAACGCGCTCTGCAGCGCGACGGCCACCGCGTCCTCGCCGGCATGGACGAGGTCGGTCGCGGTGCCCTCGCCGGGCCGGTGTCCGTCGGTGTGGTCGTCATCGACGAGACCTGTCGGTCGGCGCCGCAAGGCGTCAAGGACTCCAAGCTGCTCACCCCTGCCCACCGCGAACGGATGGTGCGCCCGATCCGTCGGTGGGCACTGGCCTACGCCGTGGGTCACGCCTCACCCGACGAGATCGACGAGATCGGCATCATGGGAGGCCTGCGACTCGCGGGCACCAGGGCCCTCGGCGCCGTGACGGCGGCTGGGATCGTGCCCGATCTCGTCATCCTCGACGGCAACCACGACTGGCTCACCCCGCCCGAGCAGGTCGGGCTGCTCGCCTTCGCGGACGAGGGCGGACCAACCCTGCCGCCGGTGACCACGATGATCAAGGCCGACCTCAAGTGCTCCTCGGTGGCGGCTGCGTCGGTGTTGGCGAAGGTCGAGCGCGACGGCCTGATGGTTGCGCTGGACCCTGAGCACCCGGCATACGGGTGGGCTGTCAACAAGGGGTATGCCGCGCCGGAGCATCTCCAGGGGCTGGAGGTGCACGGTCCCTGCGCCCACCATCGCCGTTCGTGGCGCCTGCCCGGGGTGATAGAACTTGGGCCGTACCCCCAGAGCCACGAGCCTGCTCCCGCGCCGGGTGTGGCGCTGGACGGCACGGCAGGAGGTGGCACCGCTGTGGATGTCCCGACGACGGAGTGGACGATGAGCGCCCGATGAGTTCCGAGGATCTCGAGAAGTACGAGACCGAGATGGAGCTGCAGCTCTATCGCGAGTACCGCGACGTCGTCTCGCTCTTCTCCCACGTCGTCGAGACCGAGCGCCGGTTCTACCTCTGCAACTCCGTCGACATGAAGGTGCGCAACGACGGCGGAGAGGTGTTCTTCGACGTGACGATGAACGACGCGTGGGTCTGGGACATCTACCGGCCGGCGCGCTTCGTCAAGACGGTCCGGGTGGTGACGTTCAAGGACGTCAACATCGAGGAGCTGCCCAAGTCGGACCTCCAGCCGCCGGCCTGACGCTGTCCCACGACCCTGCGCCGGCGGGCTGACGCCGGACCGTCCCGTCCACAGGGGTCATCGCCGTCGTCCCACGATCCACAAGCGGGTGACCGGCGCTGGTGCGTCGCAGGCCGTGCCGCCATCGTTGCGGCATGCAGCAGAAAGACGGTATGCCGGACGGCCGGGGGATGCCCCACGCGACCGCCAAGGCGCTCGGCGGCTATGGCGAGCGGATGGCCGCGCGCTACCTGCGCGACCAAGGCCTGGAGATTCTGGCCGTGAACTGGCGCTGCGCCGTCGGTGAGGTCGACATCGTGGCCCGGGACGGTGACTGTCTCGTCGTCTGTGAGGTCAAGACCCGCCGGTCCACGCGCTTCGGGTCGCCCATCGAGGCGGTCACCTTCCAGAAGCTCGCGCGGCTGCGGCGCCTAGCGGGGACCTGGCTGGCCGAGCACGACGAGCACCACGGCGACGTCCGGGTCGACGTCATCGGCGTCCTGCGGCCACGACGCGGCGCGTGCCAGATCGAGCACCTCGTGGCGGTCGGGTCATGACGCTGGGCCGCACCCGCGCCGTGGGCCTGCAGGGACTGGTCGGGTTCCTCGTCCACGTCGAGGTCGACGTCTCCAACGGGTTGCCGGCCTTCACCATCAGTGGGCGGGCTGACCCCGCGTGTGCCCAGGCGCCTGACCGGGTCAAGGCGGCGGCGGTGAACTCGGACCACCCGATCCCGAGCCGCCGAGTCACGGTCAACCTCTCACCGGCCTCGGTGCCAAAGATCGGCTCAGGGTTCGACCTGGCGATCTGCGTGGCGGCGCTCGTGGCCTCCGGTCGGATCCCGGCATCGTTGGTCGAGGAGGTCGTCCACATCGGAGAGCTGGGGCTCGACGGGACGGTGCGCCCGGTGCGGGGCGTCCTTCCGCTCGTGCTGGCGGCCGCCCGTGACGGAGTCCGTCACGTCGTGGTCCCGGTGGCGAACGCCGCTGAGGCCCGGCTCATCCGGGACGTGCGGGTCCACCCGGTCCAGCACCTCGCCGAGCTCGTCCGGCGGTACGAGCTGTTGGCACAGCGGCTGACACCGGATCCGGTGGCGGAGCCCGTGACCACGGCGCCCGAACAGCCGGCGGGCGCGGACCTGGTGGACATTGTCGGTCAGGACGAGCCGCGCCGGGCACTGGAGACAGCGGCCGCCGGCGGACACCACCTTTACCTTGTCGGACCACCCGGCGCCGGGAAGACCATGCTCGCCGAGCGGTTGACCGGCCTGCTCCCCGTGCTCGACGACGACCAGGCGATGGAGGTCACAGCGATCTCGTCGGTCCTCGGGACGCTGGGTGGGCACGGCGCCCTCGAGAAGCGGCCCCCGTTCGTCGCGCCCCACCACGGTGCCTCGATGGCGGCGATCATCGGCGGGGGAAGTGGTGTCGTGCAGCCGGGCGCGGTGACCCAGGCCCACCACGGGGTGCTCTTCCTCGACGAGGCCCCGGAGTTCGGCCGATCCGTGATCCAGGCGCTGCGCCAGCCGATCGAGTCGGGCGAGGTGGTCGTCGGTCGGGCGACCGGGCGCTTCCGCTTTCCCTGCCGCTTCCAGCTCGTCCTCGCCGCCAACCCTTGTCCGTGCGGGATGGGTTTCGGAAAGGGCCTGCGATGCACGTGCTCTCCGTTGCGGCGACGAACCTACCTGGACCGGATCAAGGGGCCGGTCCTCGACCGGATCGACATTCAGGTCTTCGTCCCGGCACCCTCTCGCGCGACACTGGTCATGCAGCCGGGCGAGACGACGGCCGTCGTCGCGGCACGGGTGCGGGCAGCCAGGGAGCGTCAGTCCGAACGGTGGGCCGGCACCGGCTTCCGGCTCAACGCCCACGTGCCCGGACCGGTGTTCCGTAACGGGCCGATGCGGCTGCCGAGAGGAGTGACCAGCTTCCTCGACGCCGCCCTCGACCGCGGCGGGTTCTCCATGCGCGCCTATGACCGATGCCTCAAGCTCGCCTGGACGCTGACCGACCTGCGTGGTGATGAGCGACCGACGGCGGACGACATCGGGCTGGCCCTGAGCATGCGGCAGCAGGAGGCGGTGGCGGCATGACCGTCCGACGAAGCCCGTTGCTCGCCGAAGACCGTTACGCCCGGGCGGCGTGGAGCCGGTTGGCGGAGCCCGCAGACGCACGCGCGCTCGGGCTCATCGAGGCGCACGGGGCCGTCGCGGCGCTCGCGATAGCCCTGGAAGGCTCAACTGAAGTCGTGGAGACCTTCCGGCTTCGGGCGGAGCGCCTTGATGTCGAGCGCGACCTTGCGGTCGGCTACCGGATGGGTGCCCGGGTCGTGTGCCCGGGGGACGATGACTGGCCAGCCGGCGTCGATGACCTCGATGCCCCGCCCATCTGCCTGTGGGTGCGCGGGCCGGCTGACCTGAGCGCCCTGGCCCGACGCTCCGTCGCCGTGGTCGGCGCCCGCAGCTGCACGTCCTACGGCGACCTTGTCGCGGCGGACTTCGGAGCCGGGATCGCCGACCGTGGGTTCACCGTCGTGTCGGGGGCCGCCTTCGGCATCGATGCCGCCGCCCACCGAGGAGCTCTCGCGGTCGACGGCGTGACGGTCGCGGTGCTGGCCGGAGGGGTCGACCGCGCCTACCCGATCGCCCACGAGCACCTGCTCCGCCGGATCGTCGACACCGGCGCCGTCATCTCGGAGGTCGCGCCCGGGTCCGCGCCGACCAGGCCGCGGTTTCTTCTCCGCAACCGCCTCATCGCCACGATCACGACCGGGACGGTCGTCGTCGAGGCCGGGCTGCGATCAGGTTCGCTCAACACCGCACGCACCGCAGCGGAGCACAACCGCCCCGTGGGCGTCGTCCCGGGACCGGTCACCTCGATGGTGTCAGCCGGCTGCCACCAGGCTCGACGCGACGGGATAGCGGAGATCGTCACGGACGTCAGCGAGGTGATCGACCTCGTCGGAGTGATCGGCGACGAGGCGGCGCCGCGCCGAAGCGCCCCGGAGGCGGTCGCCGACGGGCTCGACCCGGTCGACGCCCAGGCACTGGCATCCGTCCCGATCCGCAAGGCGGCCTCAGTCGAGAACATCGCCGTCGCGGCTGGACTGCTCCCGAGGGCGGTCCTCAGCAGCCTCGCCCGCCTTGAGCTCCTCGAGCTCGTGGTCCGGGAAGGGGACGGGTGGCGCAAACGCGCGAAGTAACGCACCGCGTGATCGCCCGCGACAACGCGCCGCGCAGGTGCTTGCTCCGGGCGTCGGCGTCGGTCACCGTGACGGGGTGAGCGAGAACGGCGCGGGGATCGGCCCCACCGGGCGACGGGTGGGTCCTGAGGATGTCTGCCCGCGTCCCGACGCTCAGGAGATCGTCAACGCCTTCACCCGTCACCTCGTCGCCGAGCGCGGCCACTCCGCGCACACCCGCCGCGCCTACGTCTCGGACGTGCGCAACCTCCTGGACTTCATGAAGCGTGAACGAGGGATGGTCGAGCTGGACGAGCTGAGGCTCGCGGACCTCCGGGCGTGGCTCGCGCACCTGTCGCAGTCGGGCAGCGCCCGGTCGACGATCTCGAGGCGGGCGGCCGCCGTCCGATCGTTCCTGCGGTGGGCGGCCCACACCCGACGGATCCAGCAGGACCCTTCCTTGCGGCTGGTCGCGCCGAGGCGCACGACGACGCTTCCCGGGGTCCTGCGCCAGAGTGAGGCATCGGCGCTACTCGACGTGGCCGCGACGGCTGCCGACGATGACGATCCCATCCACCTTCGCGATCGGGCAGTGCTCGAGCTGCTGTACGCCAGCGGCATCCGGGTTGGCGAGCTCGTAGCCCTCGACATCGACGACCTCGACCTCGGCTTCAACGTCGTGCGCGTCATGGGCAAGGGCGCCAAGGAGCGGACGGTGCCGTTCGGCATCCCCGCCCGACGGGCGCTCGACGGCTGGTTGGTGGCCCGGGCACGGGTGGCCACGTCGAGCAGCGGGCCGGCCCTCTTCCTCGGTCGACGCGGTCGCCGACTGGACCCCCGCCAGGTCCGGGACGTCGTCCACCTCCTGCTCGCCCATGTCGTCGACGCCCCCGACCTGGGACCACACGGTCTGCGGCACAGCGCGGCGACGCACCTGCTCGAGGGTGGTGCGGACCTGCGGATGGTCCAGGAGCTGCTCGGGCACTCCAGCCTGGCAACCACGCAGATCTACACCCATGTATCCGTCGAACGGTTGCGGCGCTCCTACGAGCAGGCGCACCCGCGAGCCTGAGATCCCCGGCACCGGTGGTTCGGGGCAAAAGTTCGGTTTGTTCGCCTGGGAAACGACCTGCTGGCCAAATAAACACGCCCGGAGCCTCCCCGGAGTGCCCGGGAGGATCTGTGTTCGTATCAGAATGGCTGTGGTCCGACCCCGACCGACAGGAGACCAGGAGCGCATGGCCCACACCGAGGGGCGACCAGCTCGGATCGCCTGCGACGAGCTGGCGGTGCGCGAGCTCGGCACCCGGCGCGCCGTGGTGGCTCGCCGCCGCCGGCGTCAGATGCGGTTGCGGCGCAGCGTGGTGCTGATGATGACCCTGCTGCTGTGCGGGACGGCCGCTGCACGATGGGCGGAGGACCCGCGCGACGTCTTCGCCACCGGCGTCGTGCGAGAGCTCGGTCAGGCAGGACGCGTCTCCGGTGCGGAGGCGCCGCCCCCAGGAGCCGTCGCCGACCCCTCGTCGACCGCAGCCTCAGCTCGCTCCACCGGTGGAATCCCCGCAGCGACGCCGGTGGGCGGTGCCGCGCCCGGCGGTGCCGCGCCCGGCGGTGCCGCGCCCGGCGGTGCCGCGCCCGGCGGTGCCGCGCCCGGCGGCGCCGCGCCTCGCGCCGACGACGACTCGGAGGCATCGCGAGACTCGTCGACACGCCAGACGGACCCGGCCAAGCAGGTGGTCACCTCAGGAAACGGTGCGCTCACGGCTGTTGCCGTCCCCGACGGACCGCTGAAGGCGTCGGGCCGCGCGGTCAGGTACTCGGTCGAGGTCGAGGGCGGCATCCCCGTCAATCCGGCGGAGGTCGCCGAGGCCATCCGCTCCGTCCTCACCGACGACCGCGGCTGGCAGACGACTGACAGGATCCGCTTCGTCCCCGTGGGCCAGGGCGAGGTGGCCTCCGGCGCCGACATCGACATCCGGATCACGCTCGCCAGTCCGGCACTTACGGCCAAGCTGTGCGCGCCGCTCAACGTCACGGCTCAGCAGGTCTCCTGCTGGAACGGCGGGCGATCGGTCCTCAACCTCACCCGCTGGATGCTGGGCTCCGAGACCTTCGGCGGTGATCTGGCCGCCTACCGGGTCTACCTCGTCAACCATGAGGTCGGTCATGGACTCGGCCACCAGCACGTCAGCTGTCCGGGGCCTGGGCAGCCTGCCCCCGTCATGGTCCAGCAGACGAAGTCGCTGGAGGGATGCGTTGCCTGGCCCTTCCCGACTGCTCCCTGAGTGCCGGCGGGATCTAGGTTTGCGCGTCGCTGCCGGGTTTCGGACGCACAGGGGGTGGACGAGGGGGCAGTGAACCGCCGGGTGACCCGAGACGGCCGATAGGAGGGTGGACGAGGAGGGACATCGCCATGAGCGCGCACGCCCGACCCGTGGAAACCGGGGAGAACCCATCGGGTTTCTCTCCGGGGCGTCTGGCGTAAGAGACCGATTGGCGCCGGATCCGGAGTCAGTAGGCGATGCGGCCAGTCCGGTTGTGGAACTCGCCGGTTGGTCCGTCTTGGTCGATGGTGGCCAGTGCGACGGTGGCGTCGGTGCCTTCGGTGACTGTCTGGTGCCCGCTGTGGCGGTTGAAGTCGGTTGCGGTGTATCCGGGGTCCGAGACGTTCACGCGCATGCCGGTCAGGTTCTTCGCGTACTGGACGGTAAGGGCGACGACAGCAGCCTTGGACGCCGCGTACGGCACGGCCTGCACCGGGTACTCGTCGTGCTCCGGGTCCTGGAGGTAGCGGGGCCAACCGACGCCCGATGCCACGTTGACGATCACCGGGTTCGACGAGCGGCGCAGCAGCGGCAGTGCGGCCTGCGTCACCCGCACGATGCCGGTGACGTTCGTGTCCAGCACGGCCGCCATGGCGTCCGCGTCGAGGTCATCGACGCCGTATGCCGTGCCGAGAATGCCGGCGTTGTTCACGAGGACGTCCAGCTCCGGCAGTTCGGCGATCGCCGCCTCGACCGACTGCTGGTCGGTCACGTCCAGTTGGAACACCCGCGCGCCGACCGAGCGTGCGGCGTCGCCGCTGTCGGGGTCACGCATGCCCGCGTAGACGGAGTGGCCGGCCTCGATGAGTCGACGGGCGGTCTGCAGCCCGAGGCTGCGGTTGCCCCCGGTGATCAATGTCGTTGTCATGACTTCACCCTGCGGCATGGATCGCCGGGGTGGGTATGCACTGCCGGTACTACGTTCCATGCCGCACGACCAGGCATGCTGAGACGATGGACGAACTCGCCCAAGTACTGCGAGCGTGGCGCGACCGGCTCAGCCCACACGAGGTTGGCCTGCCGGCTGGGACGAGACGACGCGCGCCCGGCCTTCGCCGCGAGGAGCTCGCGACGCTCGCCGGTGTCAGTGTCGAGTACCTCGTACGACTCGAGCAGGGCAGGGCGCGGCACCCCTCGTCATAGCTGCTCGGTGCGCTCGCCCGCGCCCTGCGCCTCACCGCGGACGAACGGGATCACCTGTATCGCGTTGGTGGTGCTGCCGTCCCCTCGGATGAGTATGTGTCGCAACACATCACCCCTGGCGTGCAGCGGATGCTGGACCGGCTCGGTGACGTGCCGATCGGGGTGCACTCCGCTGCCTGGGACCTGCTGTGGTGCAACCCGCTCTGGGTCGCGCTGAACGGGGATCCATCCGAGCGGCACGGGCTCGAACGCAACGTCGCCTGGCGCCACTTCATGGAAACCTCTGGGGTCATCGACTTCGACGAACAGCACGCTGATGAGTTCTCCAGCGATCTGGTTGCGGAGCTGCGCGAGGCCGCCGGCCGGTACCCGCAGGACTCGGAGCTCACGACGTTGGTCACCCGGCTACGCGCTGAGTCCCAGGACTTTCGGCGCCGCTGGAGCGAGGCGCACATCGCGCGCCACAGGTCGAGCACGAAGACCGCGACCTCGACCCCGGTCGGGCCGATCGCGATCGACTGCGACGTTCTCACCACCCCCGGCACCGACCTACGCATCGTCGTCTACACGGTCGCGCCCGGGTCGCCGGATGCCTCCAAGCTCGCGCTGCTCAGAGTCACCGGCACCCAGGCACTGACCCCCTGACGTCCCACCGCCTCAGCCCGCCGGACAAGCGTCCCAGCAGAGCTGGCCGGTCGCCCACTCACGTGCCCGCGCACAGTCACACTCCTCCATGACATTTGCGGCCGCGGTGTTGATCTGATCTCAACGAGACACCCGACGACTGACGGCCGAGGTACCGACTCGGTCCACCCGCAGCCGGGTCGCAGCAGCGCAGCCGATCGCTGCAGCGCGGCCGTTCGCAACGGCTCAGCCGGCTGCTGCAGCGCAGCCGGTCCAGCAGCGCAGCCGGTCGCAACAGCGCAGTCGGACGCAACCGGTCTGCCCGATCAGGCCAGCGGGAGCAGGATCACCTTGAGCAGACCGACGAAACTCAAGGGGTCGAGGTAGACGTCCCCCCGGAGCACGCCCCAGTGCAGACAGGTGGCGGGGGCGCAGTGGCCCGGTGACGCCGCCACCGTGGCCACCGGCTGCCCCCGGGTCACCAGAGTCCCCACCGGCAGCACCTGGTCGACCGGCTCGAACGTGCTGCGCAACCCTCCGGCATGCGTGACGACGACGACTCCCCGCCCGGCGACCAGCCGGCTGAACGTCACGACGCCCGCATCCGGTGCCAGGACCGGTTGTCCGACAGCGGCGGCGAGATCCACGCCGCGGTGGCCGGCCGACCATGGGTGCGGTGGCGGGAGAAAGCGCTCGACCACCGCGGGGGCTGGAGCCAGTGGCCAACTCCACCGGCCAGCGCTGGCCACGCCTGTCGTCGCGATGCCGTCCGACGACGCCGGGGCACGCCGAGGCGCGGCTGTGGGCGACACCTCCGTCTCCCGCCCAGGGATGTCCATGACCGGGCCCGACAGCTGGGTGATCGCCGGACCCGAGTCAGCCGGGTCGCGAGGCACTGCGGACGGGCTCGCCAAGTCGCGAGGCACTGCGGGCGGGCTCGCCAAGTCGCGAGGCACTGCGGACGGGCTCGCCAGGTCGCGGGGCACTGCGGACGGGGTCGCCACTGCGGCGCCGACGATCAGACCGACCAGCGGGCAGACGACCGCGGCCAGACCGGCGGCGACGGCGCGGCGGGCGATGGCGCGGCGGGCGACGGCGCGCCCAGCAGCGGCGAGGATCCCTGACACTGCTCCAGCCTCGAGGGCCGCCCGCGCGATCGCCAAGCCACCGCCAGCACCTTGTGGACGACGGGACGACCTGGCCGACCGTTGTGGACGGAGGGTCAGCCCAGCCGTCGGCCAAGAGCCCCGAGGCGCTCGGCTGCCTCGGCGAGCACGTCATCCTGCTTGCAGAAGGCGAACCTGACCAGGGTCCGGGCCGCGTCCACGTCGTCGTGGAAGACGGAGACCGGCACCCCCACCACGCCGCACAGACCGGGCAGCTCACGGCAGAACTGCAGCGCGTCGACCGCACCCAATGGGGCGGCGTCGGCGATGACGAAGTACGTTCCCGCCGGACGGGACACGCTGAGCCCGGCCGCCGTGAGACCGGCGCAGAGCAGGTCCCGCTTACGCTCCAGGGAGGCGGCCAAACCGGCATACACCTCGTCGCCGAGTCCCAGCGCGGTCGCGACGGCGGGCTGGAACGGTCCTGAGGCGACGTAGGTGAGGAACTGCTTCACCGTGCGGGCAGCGGCGACCGCCTCCTCCGGGCCGCACAGCCAGCCGACCTTCCACCCCGTGGCCGAGAACGTCTTGCCGCTCGAGGAGATGGTGATCGTCCGGTCTGCCATGTCGGGCAGGGACGCGACGGGAAGGTGCGCGCGTCCGTCGAAGGTCAGGTGCTCATAGACCTCGTCCGTGACGACCCAGGCATCGTGCTCACGGGCGAGCGAGCAGACGAGGTCGAGCTCCTCACGGGTGAAGACCTTGCCGGTCGGGTTGTGCGGGGTGTTGAGGAGGACCAACCGGGTCCGGGTCGAGAACGCCGCGCGCAGCGACGCCTCGTCGACGGCGAAGTCCGGGAAGCGCAGCACCGACGTGCGCCGGGTCGCGCCCGCGAGGGCGATGGTGGCGGCGTAGGAGTCGTAGTACGGCTCGAAGGTGACGACCTCGTCGCCCGGCTCGCACAAGGCCAGGACGACGGAGGCGATGGCCTCGGTGGCGCCGGCGGTGACGAGCACCTCGCGCGCAGGGTCGACCGGTATGCCGTAGAAGCGGCTCTGGTGGGCGGCGATCGCCTCGAGGAGCTCGGGGACGCCGGGGCCGGGCGGGTACTGGTTGCGGCCGCCGTCGATGGCCGCCTTGGCCGCGTCGAGCATGACCTGCGGCCCGTCCGTGTCGGGGAACCCCTGGCCGAGGTTGATGGCGCCGGTCTCCATCGCCAGTGCCGACATCTCCGCGAAGATCGTCGTCCTGAATCCATGCATGCGAGTCACGAGTGGGCTGGCCATGCCGGCCAGCCTAATGACCGAACCGGTCAGCGTTCCGGGACCGGCTCCGAGCCGAAGCCGCACGCCATGATGCGGTACAGCTGGTAATGCCCCGCCCGGCCGATCTCCTCGAACCCCGGCGTGTCGTCGAGCGCCGCCAGCCCTGTCGTGCGCGAGCTGAGGCTGAGCCAGTAGCGGACGGGCCCGGTGATGGCGTACTGGACGTTCTTGCGCCGCAGCGCATCGCAGACGGCGGTGTTGCTCAGCACCTCCTTGAGGTGCAGGGCGATGAACGCGCTGTCGGGATCCGGGTTGAGCAGGAGGGAGTCGAAGAGCACGGGTCGGTCGTGGAAGGCGTAGAGGAACGACGACCCGTTGGCCGGAACGCCCGCGGTGACCACGCCCTCGGGGATCCAGGCCGCGAGCCTGCCCAGGTCGGCGTTCTCCTGTGCGGTGATGAGGATCCGGTCCGGCTGGTCCGGGTGGTAGTAGCGCTCGGTGAGGGCGTCCGTCGCGTCGTGGTTGAGGCCGGCGGTGAGGAAGACGAAGAGCGTCAGGGCTCCTGCGGTGACGCTGTTGGGCAGGACCCGGTGACGCCGGGCGCCGGTCCGTGTTCGAGGGGTGAAGGCCGCCAGCGCGCGACGCAGCCACTCGGCCAGCAGCGCGATGCCGGCCACAACGAGGAGGACGACCGGGACGGCGGCCAGCGCGGCGAAGCGCACCTTGTCGTTGTACCAGTAGCCGGTCAAGAGCACCCCGACCGTCGTGTGGCTCGTCGCGGCGAGGACGTAGAGGATGACGCAGGCGAGGTAGGTGACCAGGACCCACCGGCGGGTGGTGTGGAGGGCGCACGCCACGGCGCCGAGCAGCAGCACGATGCTCAGTCCCCAGAGGGGCTGGTCGACCTGCAGCGACAGCAGTGTCACCTCACGGAGCGCGGGCCCGAGCGGTGTGCTCTCCGTCCACACGTAGCTGGCGGTGTCGGCCACCTGGCGCGAGAGCTTCGGCCCGATGACGAGGACGACACACACCCCGGCGACCAGCGCCCCCAACCGGGCGAGCTCGCGTGTCCGGGCCCTGCCCAGGGCGCCGACCGCCCGGTTGACTGCCGCGGTCATCAGCGCAAGGACGACGATCATCGCCAGCGAGACGAGGCCGTTCGGGTGGGTGAGGGTCAGCCCCGGGAGGGCGAGCACCGTCGCGGCGGCGGCCACCGGGCGGGAGACTCCCCGGGTCGGCCGCAGGATGCCCGTCGCGACGAGGGCGGACAGCAGGACGCCCGGGAGCATCGCGGTGGCCAGGAGGTTCGGCCACAGGACGCCCCAGCCCATGAGCATGAACGGGAACGTCGTCACCGCAGCCGAGGCAAGGCCGGCCCCGAGCAGGACGGCCGGGCTGCGACCGAAGGTGTGGCGGGCGAGCGCGACACAGCCCAGGGGCCACACCACCGCAGCTGCCAGGAGGGCGGTGAGGTTGGTCGCCATGACGATGTCGACGTGGCTCATGACCTGCATTGCCGTGGCGGCCACGTCGTGGAAGCCGCTGGGATAGGCCGGTTTGCCGAGCGACGAGAAGCGCCCGGTGTCGAGGAAGGCCCGGATCCGGTTGAGGTGGGCAACGGCGTCCGTGCTGTCGACGAGCTCGCCGGGGGTCTGGATCGCCGGCAGGGCCGAGCCGAGGACGACCAGAGAGCCGAGGCCGACGCCGACGGTGGACAGAAGCGCGGTCCGGCGAGGCTCACGCGTCCTCGGTGCCGGCCGCCAGATCCGCAGGAGCAGACCGACGCCGAGGGCGAGCAGCACCCACCCGGCGACCCACACGAGCAGCAGGTCCGGTCCCCACGAGAGCTTCAGGAGGCTGGTCGCCACCGGAGAGCACGCCAGCACGGTCATCCCCAGAGCGGGTGCGGCGCCCCATGCCATGAGGCCGCGCAGCCCCACGGCATACGCCATGCCCAAGCCGGGCAGGAGCACGAGACCCACGACGACGAGGAAGGCAGGCAGCGCCTGCAGCCACTCGCTCATGCCTGGGGTCTCCGTGACGGGTGGGGTGGTCGTCTCGACCGGCGGGGGCCGGACGCGAGCACGATATCCGGGCCGCCCCGCGGGCATGTCGGCGCCCGCGGCCGGTCAACGGATTTCGTCGCGGGGCCCCGCACGACGTACCATCGAGGCACGACTTCTGAGTTCCTGACCTGCCTAGGCGGTGCCGGAGACCCGGGCGTCGAATTCGCGCGTCTTCCACCGCCTGACGGGTCCCTCGAGAGGGAATGCCCTGAAGTCGGGGCGCACCACGGCAGTCCGGTATGCCGGGCAGCGATCTCGCTGCCCAGCCGCCGGCGGGGTGCGTTGCAGGCGCCAGGTCGTGCCGGTGCGCCGCACCTACACGAAGCAACTGACAACGACAAAGGGAGAACAACGGCATGGCCGTCGTTACCATGCGCCAGCTCCTCGAGAGCGGCGTCCACTTCGGGCACCAGACCCGTCGGTGGAACCCCAAGATGAAGCGCTTCATCATGACCGAGCGCAACGGCATCTACATCATCGACCTGCAGCAGTCGCTGACCTACATCAACAACGCCTACGAGTTCGTCAAGGAGACCGTCGCCCACGGCGGCACCATCCTCTTCGTCGGCACGAAGAAGCAGGCCCAGGAGCCCATCGCCGACCAGGCGACCCGCGTCGGCATGCCCTACGTCAACCACCGCTGGCTCGGCGGCATGCTGACGAACTTCAACACGATCTCCAAGCGGCTCACCCGCCTCAAGGAGCTCGAGGAGATCAACGCGGACGAGGTCGCCGGCTCCGGTCGCACCAAGAAGGAGCTGCTCATCCTCAGCCGCGAGCGGATCAAGCTCGAGCGCACCCTGGGGGGCATCCGCAACATGGCGAAGGTCCCCTCGGCCGTGTGGATCGTGGACACCAAGAAGGAGCACCTCGCCGTCGACGAGGCCCGCAAGCTCGGCCTGCCGGTCATCGCGATCCTCGACACGAACTGTGACCCCGACGAGGTCGACTACAAGATCCCCGGCAACGACGACGCGATCCGCTCGGTCACCCTGCTGACCCGCGTCATCGCGGACGCCGTCGCGGAGGGCCTCGTGTCCCGCTCCGGTAGCCGCTCTGGCGGCGAGTCGGAGGGCGTCGGCGCCGAGGAGCCCCTTGCCGAGTGGGAGCGCGAGCTCTATGCCGAGGCTGCTGCCACAGACGCACCGAAGGCGGACGAGGCCGAGGACGCGGCCGCTCCGGCGGCTGAGGCGGCCGGCGCGGACCTCAGCGAGGCGCAGCCCGAGGTCGTCGAGGTCCCGACTCCGGAAGCCGGCGAGACTCGGACCCCGCAGGCCCCGGCCGCCATCGAGGCTCCCGACGCCGCCGCCGACGCCGCCGCCGCGACGAGCGACGCTCCTGCCGGCGCCAACGCCTGAGTGCCGCTCCCGGCCGGGCCTGAACGGCCCGGCCGGTGCAGCGCGCATCGCGCGCAGATCTGACCACCACGCAACTGAAAAGAGCGATCCACCACATGGCGAACTACACCGCCGCTGACATCAAGGCGCTGCGCGAGCAGACCGGCGCCGGCATGCTCGACGTCAAGAAGGCACTCGACGAGGCCGGCGGCGACAAGACCAAGGCCACCGAGCTCCTGCGCATCAAGGGCCTCAAGGGCGTCACGAAGCGCGAGGGCCGGTCGGCCACCAACGGGCTCGTCGCCGCGAGGGCCGAGAACGGCGTAGGCACCCTCGTCGAGATCAACTGCGAGACCGACTTCGTCGCCAAGGGCGCGAAGTTCCTTGCGCTGGCGGACCAGGTCCTCGAGCAGGCCGTGCGGATCGAGGCTGCCGACGTCGAGACGCTGCTCAGCAGCACCCTGGAGGACGGGCGCACCGTCAAGGAGCTGCTGGACGACGCCAACGCGACGATCGGCGAGAAGATCGAGGTACGCCGCGTCGCCCACCTCGAGGGCGACAACGTCGTGTCCTACCTCCACAAGACCAGCCCCGACCTGCCCGCGCAGATCGGCGTCCTCGTCGTCACCGAGGGTGGCGACGGTCAGGTCGCCCGCGACGTCGCCATGCACGTGGCCGCGTTCGCGCCGAGCTTCTTGCACCGCCACGAGATCTCCGCGGACACCGTGGAGAACGAGCGCCGGGTAGCCGAGGCCACCGCCAAGGAGGAGGGCAAGCCCGAAGCCGCCCTCCCCCGCATCGTCGAGGGCCGGCTCAACGGGTTCTTCAAGGAGCAGGTGCTCACCGAGCAGGCTTTCGCCAAGGACCAGAAGAAGTCCGTCGCCCAGGTGCTCGAGGAGGCCGGCGCCGAGGCCAAGGCGTTCGCCCGCTTCCGCGTCGGAGGCTGACCACTCTTCACCCGAACGTCCGGTATGCCGGCCCCCGACCCGGGCGGCCGGCATGCCTCTCCCTGCGGTCACCATGCCCTGCCCACTGGGTGGGGCGGGCACGGTCAGCGGCAGGTGTGTCGTCGGTCCGGCGTCGAGGCCCGCGAAGGATCCGCGAAGGACCGCCCGATAGGCCGAGCTGCGCCTCGGCCGCGAGTTCCTCGACTGCAGAGCGGTGTGGAAGGATCTCGTGACCGCGCACACCACTCTCGGGAGGCCGCACGTGACCGCCGACGCCCACCAGACCCCCTACGCACGGGTCCTGCTCAAGCTCTCCGGCGAGGTCTTCGGCGGCGGGCACATCGGGGTCGACCCGGCCGTCGTGCGGGGAGTCGCGCAGCAGATCGCCGAGGCGATCGGGCAGGGCGGCGTGCAGGTGGCCATCGTCATCGGTGGCGGCAACTTCTTCCGCGGCGCGGAGCTGCAGCGCCAGGGAATGGACCGCTCGCGGGCGGACTACATGGGCATGCTCGGGACGGTGATGAACTGTCTGGCCCTGCAGGACTTCCTCGAGAAGGCCGGCGTCGAGACCCGCGTCCAGACGGCGATCACCATGGGCCAGGTGGCGGAGCCCTACATCCCCCGGCGGGCGATCCGGCACCTCGAGAAGGGCCGAGCGGTGATCTTCGGTGCCGGAGCGGGTATGCCGTACTTCTCCACCGACACCGTCAGCGTCCAGCGGGCGCTCGAGATCAAGTGCGACGCGGTGCTGATGAGCAAGAGCGGCGTGGACGGGGTCTACGACTCAGATCCGAGGACGAACCCGGACGCCCACAAGATCGACACCCTCACCTTCGACGAGGCACTCCAGCGCGGGTTGCGTGTCGTCGACCAGGCCGCCTTCGGCCTGTGCCACGACAACAAGCTGCCGATGCTCGTCTTCGGCATGGAGGGGGAGGGAAACATCACCCGAGCACTACGGGGTGAGAAGATCGGCACGCTCGTCACCCCTGAGTGAGGGTGGCTGACCAGCACGACGACGAGAAAGTTGCGAGAGACGATGATCGACGAAACCTTGTTCGAGGCTGAGGAGAAGATGGAGAAGGCCGTCGAGGTCGCCAAGGAGGACTTCGCGGGCATCCGCACCGGGCGCGCGAACCCGAGCATGTTCAACAAGCTGCTCGTCGACTACTACGGCGCTCCGACGCCGCTCCAGCAGCTGGCCTCGTTCCAGACGCCCGAGGCGCGGACCATCCTCATCAGCCCCTTCGACAGGGGCTCCATGCACGAGATCGAGAAGACGCTGCGCGACTCCGACCTCGGCATCAACCCGAGCAACGACGGCCACGTCATCCGCTGCGTCCTGCCGATCCTCACCGAGGACCGCCGCAGGGACTACATCAAGCTCGCGCACACCAAGGCCGAGGAGGCGCGGGTCTCCATCCGCAACGTCCGGCGCAAGGCCAAGAGCGACCTCGACAAGCTGGTCAAGGACGGCGAGGTCGGCGAGGACGACGGCAGCCGCGGGGAGAAGGAGCTCGACGCGCTGACGAAGAAGTACGTCGACAACGTGGACACGCTCCTCAAGGGCAAGGAAAGCGAGCTGCTGGAGGTCTGAGGCCGCCCGCACGACGCCCATGAGCGACGACAAACTCACCCGCGCGGAGGCCAGCGCGCCCGACGACCCCCACGAGGAGCACGTCGTCATCGCGCCGGTGACGACGGAGGCCGAGTCGGTCAAGTCCTCCCGCGCCGGACGCAACCTGCCCGCGGCAGTCGCGGTTGGCTTGACGCTCGGCGCCCTGGTCCTCCTCACCGTGTTCACCCGCAAGGAGCTGTTCGTGGTGCTGGCGACGGCCTGCGTCTGCGTCGGCGTGTGGGAGCTCTGCCGAGCACTCAGGTCGACCGGCCTCAACGTCCCCGTCATCCCGAGCATCGTCGGCTGCATCGGCATGCTCGGTGCCGCCTACGTCGGAGGGGGCCAGGCCCTCGTTGTGTGCTTCGCGCTGAGCTGTGTCGCGCTTCTCCTGTGGCGGGTTGCCAAGGGGGTGGGCGGGGCGGCACCGGACATCGCCGGCGGCATGCTCGTCGCGGCATACCCCTCCTTGCTAGCCGCCTTCAGCTCCCTCCTCCTCGCCCCGCCGGACGGGAACTGGCGGCTCTTCACCTACGTCGCGGTCACCGTCTCCAGCGATATCGGCGGGTATGCCGTTGGCGTCCTGGCCGGGCGCCATCCCATGGCGCCGAAGATCAGCCCGAAGAAGTCGTGGGAAGGCTTCGGCGGGTCGGTGCTCATGTGCATGATGGTCGGCGCGGCCTGCGTCCATCTCGCCCTCGGTGGTCGCTGGTGGGTCGGCGTGCTCCTTGGCGCGGTGACCGCCGTCGCCGCGACGGTCGGCGACCTCGTCGAGTCGACGCTCAAACGCGACCTCGGGATCAAGGACATGTCCAACATCCTCCCCGGGCACGGCGGGATGATGGACCGGCTGGACTCCCTGGTCATGACGGCTCCGGTCGTCTGGGCGGTACTCGCGATCCTCGTCCCGGCCGGGGTAGCAGCCGCGAGGTGACTGGTTCGTCCATCGACCGGTGGTCCTGAGAGAATGGGCGCCTGATGACCGACCGATCCTCGCCCGTCCCCGCCTCGACCAGCCAGCCGCTCCCCGAGCTCGCCGTTGGGCCGCCCATCCCCGGGCAGCTGACCTTCCAGGCACCCCGTCGCGGCAAGCCTCCCCGGCACCTCGCCGACCTCGCACCCGCAGAGCGCAAGGACGCCGTCGAGGCGTTGGGCCACAAGGGCTTTCGGGCCAAACAGCTGTCCACTCACTACTTCGAGCGGCTCGTCGAGTCGCCGGCGGAGATGACCGACCTGCCCAAGGGCATCCGGGACGACCTCGTCCGCGACCTGCTGCCCCCGCTGCTGACGCCCGTCGTCCAGCGCCTCGCCGACGACGGGCGCACGATCAAGTCGGTCTGGCGGCTCCATGACGGGGCGATCGTCGAGTCGGTCCTCATGCGTTACCCGCACCGGGTGACCATCTGCGTGTCCAGCCAGGCCGGCTGCGGGATGAACTGCCCCTTCTGCGCCACCGGCCAGGCCGGGCTGACGCGCAACATGTCCGCGGCCGAGATCGTCGAACAGGTCGTGTATGCCGCCCGCTCACTTCGCCGGGGCCAGCTCGCCGGCGAGGGGTCAGCCGACGAGTCGGAGTCGCCCCTGCGCGTCTCCAACGTCGTCTTCATGGGGATGGGCGAGGCGCTCGCCAACTACAAGGCGGCGATCGGCGCCATTCGCCGGCTGACGGACCCGGCTCCCGACGGGCTGGGCATGTCGGCGCGGGGGATCGTCATGTCGACGGTCGGCCTGGTGCCGGGCATCGACAAGCTGGCCGCAGAGGGGATCCCCGTCACGCTGGCGCTGTCGCTGCACGCGCCGGACGACGAGCTGCGTAACGACCTCGTGCCGATCAACACCCGTTGGTCCGTCGACGAGGCACTCGACGCGGCCTACCGTTACTACCAGGTGACCGGGCGGCGCGTCTCCATCGAGTACGCGCTGATCAGGGACATCAACGACCAGGCCTGGCGCGCTGAGCTGCTCGGCAAGAAGCTCACCTCGCGCGGGCGGGGCTGGGTGCACGTCAACCCCATCCCGCTGAACCCGACGCCCGGCTCCAAGTGGACCGCGTCCTGTCCGGGCGTCGAGCAGCAGTTTGTCGAGCGGCTGCGTGCCGCGGGCATCCCGACAACGATCCGCGACACCCGCGGTCAGGACATCGACGGGGCCTGCGGCCAGCTCGCGGCGTCCACCGCCTGACCTCTGGAGCCCCGACCTGGCTAGCTGTACTGACCGGGGACTTTGGTTGAGAACCGCGCCCACGCGTTCTCTTTCGTCGGCACCCGCAAAGCAGCTGCGGGCTCGAGACTTACGAGGCAAACCGTTCACGTGCGTTGCGTCCTGATCTTGTGGGTTCGATCCCGCCGTCAGGCTGGTTGATCTCGGCCCACACCGCATCGAGCGAGAGACTGAGGACATCGGCGATCGCCGCGATGGTCGGGAAGGCAGGGGTGGCCACGCGACCGGACTCGATCTTTCGAAGGGTTTCCGGCGAGACACCCGCATCTAGGGCGGTCTCGAGCATCGAGCGCTTTCCCCTGGCACGACGCAGGAGGGCACCGAGGCGCTGCCCGCGCTCGACCTCTGCGGGTGTGAGCGGCAATCTGACCACGGCTCCGATTATAGTACCGGTACAGTATGGCCGGTATAAGTATTGGTTGCGCGAGGAAGGCGCCGCATGATCGAGATCCTGAACCCCACCGAGCTGGCCCGAGCAAAGGACGCAGGCGCGTTGGTCGCCGGCATATTGCAGACACTGAAGAGCCGCAGCACGGTCGGCACGAACCTCCTGGACATCGATCGGTGGGCTGAGACCATGATCGTCGAGGCTGGAGCGCAGTCCTGCTACGTCGACTACGAGCCATCCTTCGGACGCGGGCCGTTCGGCCACTACATCTGCACCTCCGTCAACGACGCCGTGCTCCACGGGCTGCCATACGACTACACCCTTGCCGACGGCGATCTGCTGACACTCGACCTCGCCGTCTCCAAAGGCGGAGTCGCTGCAGACGCTGCCCTCAGCTTCATCGTGGGCGACGCAAAGCCCCCGGAGAGTATCGCGATGATCAGCGCGACCGAACGCGCATTGAGCGCAGGGATTGCCGCTGCCGGGCCCGGGGCTCGCATCGGCGACATCTCCCATGCCATCGGCACGGTCCTCAGTGAGGCGGGGTATTCGATCAACACCGAGTTCGGAGGTCATGGCATCGGATCAACGATGCACCAGGACCCGCACGTCTCGAACACCGGACGGCCCAGCCGTGGATACAAACTGCGCCCTGGGCTGCTGCTCGCACTGGAGCCGTGGGTCATGGCGGACACCGCCGAACTCCTCACCGATGCCGACGGGTGGACGCTCCGAAGCGCTACAGGCTGCCGGACAGCACACAGCGAGCACACGATCGCCATCACCAACGACGGAGCCGAAATCCTTACCTTGCCGAAGCGGGCGCAGCCGTGAGGTCGGAGTCCCCGTGTCCCTCTTCTCCGAGCACTTCACGGCGGACCGTCCACAGTGCACCGCATCCTGACCTCGACACGATTGAACCGGCTCGCGCATGTCGACCGTGCCACCGGTGAATCGATCCGCCGCTACGAGCATCCAGACCCCGGGTCCCTCGTCCATGTAGACGTGAAGAAGGGAGGAAACATCCCCGGACGGCGGCTGCCGCTACGTCGGACGGCCACCGGGCCAGAAGAACCGTGCCGCGACGCCGGGCAAACAGAAACACGTCGCATGACCCGAGATTGGAGCTACGCCTTCGTACACACAGTCATCGACGACCAGCCGGGACGGGACGCGAGGGTGCGCCGTACGTCCTGGGTGAAGGACAGGGAGACGGGCCGCTTCGGCGATCGGCGCAAGAAGTCCACGCCGACCTGGTCGTAGCTGTCGGCGACGGTGTCGAAGCCGTCTGACTCCCCGACGCCGCTCGTCCATGGGGTCATGGTCCCGCGTCGCCGTAGCGGTGTCAGCCGGTCGGCCGGATCCGGGTCCTCCAGGTGGCCGGGTACATTGGCCGCGGCCGTCACCACCTCTGAGGTGACCGGCCGGCATACGGGAGGAACGCAGGTGCGCGCGCTGACGAAGCTGTCCGCTGGACCGGGGCTTGAGCTGGTCGAGCGGCCGGAGCCGATGGCCGGTCCGACCGACGTGAAGATTCGCGTCCTGCGGGCGGGTCTATGCGGGACGGACCTGCACCTCGAACAGTGGGACGACTGGGCTGCCACCACCGTGCAACCGCCGCTCGTGATCGGGCACGAGTTCTACGGCGAGATCGTCGAGATCGGTGAGGACGTCACCGGCTGCGCCGTCGGTGACTGCGTCTCCGGTGAGGGGCACATTGTCTGCGGCAGCTGCCGCAACTGCCGCGCCGGTCGGCGCCATGTCTGCATCCACACGCAGGGTGTGGGTGTGAACCGGGACGGGGCCTTCGCCGACTACGTCGTCATCCCGGCCAGCAACGTCTGGGTGCAGCCGGGTGAGCTCGACCCGGACCTCGGAGCTCTTTTCGACCCCCTCGGCAACGCCACCCATACCGCGTTGCAGTGGCCGATGGTCGGTGAGGACGTCGTCATCACCGGCGCCGGACCGATCGGCATCATGGCGGCGGCCATCGCCCGTCATGCGGGGGCGCGGTTCGTCGTCGTCACCGACGTCAGCGACTACCGGCTCGGCCTGGCCCAACGAGCCGGCGCCGACCTCACGGTCAACGTGGGCCGGGCCTCCCTCGCGGACGCGCAGCACGAGCTCGGCATGAAGGAGGGCTTCGACATCGGGCTGGAGATGTCGGGCGTGCCTGCGGCCGTCGACGACATGCTGCACAACCTCAACCACGGTGCCCGCGTCGCGATGCTCGGTCTGCCGAAGGAGCCCTACCCGATCAACTGGGGCAGAGTGATCACCCACATGATCACCCTGAAGGGCATCTACGGGCGCGAGATGTATGACACGTGGTACGCGATGAGCTCCATGCTCGGGACGTCAGAGACATTGCGCACCGCGGTCAGCTCGGTGGTTACTCACCGGTTCTCCGCCCAGGACTGGGCGGAGGCTTTCGCGACCGCCCGCTCCGGCCAGTGCGGCAAGGTCATCCTCGACTGGAGCTGACCCGGCCAACCGATGATGGAGCCTGGGGTCTTCCTCGACGATGCCGGGGCCGTGTGGGAAGCGGCTGGGTACCTGTCTCGCCGGGCTCAGGTGGTGAAGGTGAGGGCGCGGAAGCGGTCGAGCAGCTCGGCGTCCACCCCGCCGGTGTCGACCTCGACGCGCTGGTAGAGCCACAGGAGCAGATCCGGCGCGGTCGCCGTGATCACCGGCGTCTGGTATGCCGACCCGCCGCCGCTCTCCTCAGCGGCGCCATCGGCAGTTGACCACGCGCTCACCCGGACCGTCCCCGGTGCCGCCCCGTCGCTGACCAGCCACTGATCGTCGGTGTCCGTGGTGTGCAGCACGAAGGAGCCGCCCAGGGGGTCGGGTCGGGGATCTCCCGGGTCGTCGTCGCTCGACACCGAGAAGTGGAGGAACTCGTCCACCGCGTCCGCAGCCACCTCCGGCTCGAGTGCCAGCGTGCCGCCGGTTGCGTTGACGGCGTCCCAGTGGTGGACGGCGATCTCCTGCACCTGGTGGCGGATCACGAAGGCGGCGTCCTGCTGGGCCGGCGCCCAGGTCCAGACGTGCTCCTGCGGGTCGGCCTCAGCCAAGACGCGGACGAGTCGTGCGGCACCCGCTTGGAACGTTGCCACGAGATCGTCGTCGTCCGGCCGCTGGGGCCGCTGTTCGGCGACCGGCGGCTGCTGGAGTCGCTGGTCGACAATCGTGGCCCAGAACCAGTGGACGTCGACGACGTGTGCCACGAGGTCCGCGACGGTCCATCCCGGACAGTGTTCGACGTCGGCGTCGAGCCGACCTTGGGCGGTGGCCGCCAGACCTGCGCTGTGCTCGGTGATGGCAGTGACGCAGTCAGCCTGGGTGAGAGCCATGGCCGCCACTGTATCCACGCCCGGCACTGTATCCACGCCCGCCAACACGTTTTGGCGCGCCGGCGCTCCGGTTCAGACGCACGTCAGCCACTCGTGACCGGGCTCCTGCCGCAGCAGGAAGGAACGTAGCCGCTCTCGCGCTGGCCCGTCGAGCAGCGGCAGGGTCACCTCGAGGTCGCGGTCGTCCTTGGGCCGCTTGAGTTTTGTCTTCATGGCGAGAACGAGATCCGGTGTGAGGTAACGGATCCCGTCCTCACCCAGCCAGGTGACCCCCTCAAGGCCGGCGGCGAAGGAGGTGTCCCTCTTGTTGACCCACAGACCGTCCCGGTTAAGAGTCGCGAGCAGGTCGAGCCGCCAGGACGACCAGGCGTGCTCCCGCGCCCACACCTGCCCTGACTGGGGATGCAGGTCGGGGAAGCGGTCATTGACCGGACGTAACATCCCGCCGCCAGCTGACCACAGGTCGAAACGATCAGCGAGCGCCGCCCGAAGCCGCCCCAGATCGCACCGGAAGAAGCCGATGTCGATGTCGTCGTGCGTGCGGGCGACACCGGTGAAGGCCTCCACGGCATACCCGCCGCACACCCACCAAGGGCCGTCGAACTCCGCGAGCAGGCCGGCGGCCCCCACGGGGGTCGGCGAGTCCCATGGCCCGTAGAGCCGCTCGAAAGCGACGTCCTCCTCGTCATGGGCGTGGATGGCGCGGTCGATCCCCGAGTAGTCGCGCGTCATCACCACGTGATCGTATGCCGGGTGCCCAACCAGCCCGCGCGGTGTCCGCACGCCACCGCAGTAGCTGCCTCGACGATGTCGCCGGACGGCTCACCGACACAACCGCTCACCCATCCGTTGTCCACAGGCTGCCCGGCTGGACGGTGAGCCGGAAGTCCGGAGACCGCAACGACGCCGAGATCCTCGACGTGTCCGGCAACGAGTTCACGCTCTTCATCTTCGCGTCCTCCGGAGACCCTGCGGCTCGATGCCAGGCCGAGCTCAAGGCGTTGAAGGTGTGGGTCCCCGGCACTGTCGAGATCTCGCCTCCGACGACGCTCGGAGGCAGGCCTGCCCCAGGAGGCACGTTGACCGGCGCTGACGACGCGGATGAGCTGCGCTGTGCCACGTCGTCGAGCGAGATCTACCACCTCACCTACACGTCGAGGCTGGCTGGTCGCGAGCGCACCGCCGCAGCTTTCCGGCAGGTTGCCGCCAGCTGGCGATGGGAGTGAACGGGCCGACGTGCACTACCGTCGTCATTCCACCACGGCATACGACGGCCTGTGAGGAGCATCGATGTATGGAACGGTCCGAGACGAGCTGGCGACGACCTTGCAGGAGATCCGCGACGCCGGCCTCTACAAGGACGAGCGTGAGCTGACCTCGCCGCAGTCCGCCCACGTGACGACCCGCAAGGCGCAGGCGCTGAACTTCTGCGCGAACAACTACCTCGGGCTCGCTGACCACCCGGACGTCCTCGCCGCGTCGAAGCGCGCCCTCGACAAGTGGGGCTTCGGCATGGCGTCGGTGCGGTTCATCTGCGGAACGCAGACCCTGCACACCGAGTTGGAGCAGAAGATCTCCGACTTCCTTGAGACGGAGGCGACGATCCTCTACTCGTCGTGCTTCGACGCCAACGGCGGGGTCTTCGAGGTGCTCTTCGGCGAGGACGACGCGATCATCTCGGACGAGCTGAACCACGCCTCGATCATCGACGGCGTCCGGCTGTCCAAGGCGAGGCGGCTGCGCTACCGGAACGCCGACATGGGCGACCTGCGCGCCCAGCTGGAGTCGGCGAAGGACTCGCGCCGCACGGTCGTCGTGACCGACGGGGTCTTCTCAATGGACGGCTCGTACGCTCCGCTCGACCAGATCTGCGACCTGGCCGACGAGTTCGGGGCGATGGTGTTCGTCGACGACTCGCACGCGGTCGGGTTCGTGGGGGAGGGGGGCCGCGGGACGCCGGAGCTGTTCGGCGTCCGGGATCGCGTTGACATCTACACCGGCACGCTGGGGAAGGCGCTCGGGGGGGCCTCCGGTGGTTACGTCAGCTCGCACCAGGAGGTCGTCGACCTGTTGCGGCAGCGCTCGCGGCCCTACCTCTTCTCTAACTCGGTGGCGCCGGCCGTCGCGGCCGGATCGATGGCCGCCCTCGACATGGTGGCCGGGTCGGCCGAGCTGCGCGCGACCCTTCGGCGCAACACCGAGCTCTTTCGGTCGCTGATGACCGAGGCGGGGTTCGCTCTGCTGCCCGGTTCGCACCCGATCACGCCAGTGATGTTCCCGGGCGACGACGGCGCGCGCACGGCTGCCGCGGTGGCAGAGCACATGCTGAGCAGTGGCGTCTACGTCGTCGCGTTCTCCTATCCCGTTGTGCCGAAAGGCAAAGCGCGGATCCGGGTGCAGCTCTCGGCTGCTCACTCCGAGGAGGACGTGCGCGCCTGCGTCGAGGCGTTCGTCAATGCTCGCGACGCAGTGGCCTGATCCCGCACCCCCGCGCACCCGGCCCCACCGTGTTCTGGAGGCACGTCCGTGGGCTGGCGAGCGCCGGCATACCTCTGTCCCAAAGGCGAGGCGGTTCGCTCAGCTGATGAGGGCGACGGCTTCATCGATACTGTCGACGAGGTGCACGGCGGCGCCCATCGGTCGTCCGGTCCCCAGCGCCTGGAGCAGTGCTGCGGCGGGCAGGACGGTCGTCCAGTGTGCCCGGCCGACGAGCACAACCGGGGGCAGCGTGACGCCCGGGGGTGCGTAGTAGAGCCGGGTGGCCAGCTGGAAGACCTCCTGCACCGTGCCGGCCGCCCCGGGCAGTACGACGACGCCGGCGTTGCACCGTGCGAGCAGGCCGTCCTCCCGGACGGCGTTGGAGAAGTACTTCGCGATGCCGTCGGCGAAGACGTTGGGCGGCTCGTGCCCGTAGAACCAGGTCGGGATCCCCAACGACCTCGCCTCCGAGCCCACTCGCGGCTGGAACGACTCCAGCACCTCGAACGCCACGCGTGCCCAGGCGCCGATGTCCGGATCGAAGGAGGGCACCCTCGCCAGAGTCTCCAACGCGGTGTCGAGCGACTCACGTGACGGCGCCGCGGCTCCCAGGTTGGCGGCCTCCATGGCTCCGGGTCCGCCTCCCGTCGCGACGAGCAGACCGGCCTGCGCGAGGTCATGCCCGAGCTGCGCCGACGCGGCGTACCCCTGCGTACCTCGTGGTGCCGCATGGCCCCCCATGATGCCGACGACCTGCCGGTCCTGGACCCACTCGTCCAGCGCGTCGGTGATGGAGTCGTCATGGATCGCCCGCAGGAGGCTTGCGTAGGCGTCGTGGGCGAGCCTGGCATCGCGCGACCAGGCGTAGGCTTGCGAGTCGACCGTGTCGGCGTACCCACCCATGCCGGTCAACCCGGCATACAGCTCGGCTCCGGTGTAGAGGTGTGCCCGGAAGATGTTGACCGGCGCCGTGTGGTCTCCGGGGAAGACGACCGCGCCGTGCGACTGCAGGTGCGTCACGAGCGCACCGGACAATGACCCGCCGAGGACCACGAGGCCGCTCAGGTCGCGACGGACGAACAGCTCGCGCTCCACGGGACCGAGGTCGAGGTCCTGCAGCCGCAGCCCGCCGAGCGGGCGACCGTCGTGCAGCCACCCGCGCAGCTGGTCGAGGGAATGGATCTCCACACCCGGCATCGTGTCAGAGCTCGGTCTCCACTCTGGTCAGCAGCGCGCCGCTGGGGCAGGCTCGACCCATGAACGACACCGGCGCCTATGCCAGCACCTACGCGCGCAGCCTCGAGGACCCGCAGGCGTTCTGGTCGCAGGCGGCCGAGGCGATCGACTGGATCACCCCGCCGACGCGAGTCCTCGACGACAGCCGCCCGCCGTTCTACCGCTGGTTTCCCGGCGCCACGCTCAACACCTGCCTCAACGCTCTCGACCGGCACGTCGAGGGCGGGCGTGGGGAGCAGATCGCCGTCCACTACGACTCGCCGGTGACCGACACGAGGCGCTCCATCACGTATGCCGCGTTGCTGGCCGACGTCCGCAGGCTCGCCGGTGCGCTCGCCGGGGAGGGGATCGGCAAGGGGGACCGGGTGGTGATCTACCTCCCGATGGTGCCCGAGGCGGTCGTGGCGATGCTCGCGTGTGCCCGGATCGGTGCGGTGCACTCCGTGGTCTTCGGCGGCTTCGCCCCCGCCGAGCTGGCCGCCCGGATCGACGACGCCAAGCCGCGGGTCGTCCTGTCCGCCTCGTGCGGCGTCGAACCGACCCGCGTCGTGCCGTACAAGCCGTTCCTCGACGCGGCCATCGAGCGCTCGACGCACAAGCCCGACCGCTGCGTCATCCTCCAGCGCGAACAGGGGCCGGCCGAGCTCGGCGAGCGGGACGTGGACTGGCAGGACTTCGTCTCGAGCGAGGCGGCGGCGGCCGGCGTCGACTGCGCCGAGGTCGAGGCCACCGACCCGCTCTACATCCTCTACACGTCGGGGACCACCGGGAAGCCGAAGGGCATCGTCCGGGACAACGGCGGTCACGCGGTCGCGCTGAGGTGGTCGATGGAGAACGTCTACGGCGTCCGGCCGGGGGAGACGTGGTTCACCGCCAGCGATGTCGGCTGGGTCGTGGGCCACTCCTACATCGTCTACGCGCCGCTCTTGACCGGCTGCACCACCGTTCTCTACGAAGGGAAACCGGTCGGCACCCCGGACGCCGGCGCGTTCTTCCGAGTGATCGCCGACTACGGCGCGGTGGCGATGTTTACCGCTCCCACGGCATACCGGGCGATCAAGAAGGACGACCCGGGCGGGGCACGCATGGCGGAGCACGACCTCTCGTCGCTGCGGCACCTCTTCCTGGCGGGCGAGCGGCTCGACCCCGACACGTGGCAGTGGGCCACCGACCGGCTAGGCGTGCGGGTCGTCGACAACTGGTGGCAGACGGAGACCGGCTGGCCCATTGCTGCCAACCCCCGGGGGATCGAGGAGCTGCCGATCAAGCCCGGCTCACCGTCGGTGCCCATGCCCGGGTATGCCGTGCGGATCCTCGACGAGCGGGGCACCGAGGTGCCGGCCGGGACCGAGGGGGCAATCTGCCTCCGGCTGCCGATGCCGCCGGGGACGCTGCCGACGTTGTGGGGGGACGACGACCGCTACGTCTCGTCCTACCTGTCGGCCTTCGAGGGGTACTACCTGACCGGTGACGGCGGCTATCTCGACGAGGACGGCTACCTCTACGTCATGGGCCGGACCGACGACGTCCTCAACGTCGCCGGCCACCGACTCTCGACCGGGTCGATCGAGGCGGCCCTGGCCGGCCACGACGCCGTCGCCGAGTGCGCGGTGATCGGCGTCGCCGACGAGCTCAAGGGACAGGTGCCCCGGGCCCTCGTCGTCCTCAAGTCGGGGGTCGACGCGGCCGCCGACGGCGAGCGGATTCGGGCAGAGCTTGTGGCGCGCGTGCGGTCCGAGGTCGGTGCCGTGGCCGCGCTCCGGCAGGTCGACATCGTTTCCGCGCTGCCGAAGACGCGGTCGGGCAAGATCCTCCGAAAGACGATGCGTGAGATGGCGGACGGCGGTTCACCCACCGCACCGCCGACGATCGAGGACGCTTCCGTGCTGAAGGCGCTCGCTCCCGTGCTGCGTCCAGCGGTGGATCCGCAGCGGTGATACCCGGGTAGGACGTTTAGTAGCATTCAGGCATGAAGCTCAGTGTCAGCCTGCCCCAGGACGACGTCGAGTTCCTCGACGGATTGGTGGAGGAGGCCGCAGCCGACTCCAGATCGGGTGCTCTGCACCAGGCGATCGGGTCCTTGAAGGCATCCCGCCTCGAGTCCGCCTACGAGGCCGCTTGGGAAGAATGGAGCGGCGCCAAGGAGAACGAGGCATGGGAGATCGTCGTGGACGACGGCCTCGATGCGCCGCGGTGAGATCCGGCTCGCCCACCTGGAGCCAGTGAGAGGAAGTGAGGCGAACCAGACACGACCTGTTGTCGTCGTGAGCAACAACGGGGCCAACACCGCGGCGGAGCGTCACGGCCGCGGCGTGGTGAGCGTGATTCCGGTCACGAGCAACACCGCTGTGGTCCATCCGTTCCAGACGCTTCTTCCCCGGACCGACACCGGACTCCAACTCGACTCGAAGTCCCAAGCCGAGCAGGTGCGGTCCATCGACGTCGTCAGGATCGGTCGTCGGGTCGGCGTCGTTCCGGCAGCTCTGATGCGCGACGTCGACGACGCGCTGCGACTGCACTTGTCACTTTGACGAACGCACGTGCACGTCCCTGAAGCGCCTGCGCTTCCGTCGTGCATCTTCAACGGGCTGCTGTGGCGGCCATGTCGCGAAGCGCGGGACGATGTCCGACCGGCCCGGAGGGCCCACACATCGATTGGTGGGGGAGCGAGGGGGCGATCTGCCTCCGGCTAGCGATGCCGCCCGGGACCCTGCTGACCTTCTGCCGGGACGCTCTGCTCACCGGGCCCGCCGTGCGGCAACCGGGGCAGGCGGCGGTGCTGGAGAGACGCTGAGACCCGTGCCGGTGGGGTGATGGCAGGATCGGGCCGTGACCGGGGTGCTCGAGGGGTTCGCCACGATCGGCGTCGTCGTCGCCCTCGGCTTCCTGCTCGCCCACCTTGGGGTGCTCGACGTGACGGCGCAGAACGTCCTCTCCCGCCTCGCGTTCTACGTCGCCTCGCCGGCCCTGCTCGTCGTCGTCATGTCCCGCACCCCGATCCGGGCCATCCTCTCGGCGAACCTCGTCTCGTCCTTCGCCAGCGTGGTCGTCACCGTGGTCGTTTACCTGGCGATCGTGAGATGGAGGTCGCGGCCACCGCTGGGTGAGGCGGTCATCGGCAGCCTCTGCGCGGCATACGTCAACGCCGGCAACCTCGGCCTGCCAATCGCGCTCTACGTGCTCGGCGACATCTCCCTCATGGCGCCGACCCTGCTCATGCAGCTGTTGGTCCTTACGCCCCTCGCGATGGCGCTGCTCGATGCCGAGGCCCGCGGCCAGCGACCAGCGCTGGTGGTCAGCATCCTCCGGGTCGTCCGCAACCCCGTCACGGCCGGTGCCCTGATCGGCGTGCTGGCCTCACTCGCCGGCAACCGTATCCCTGCGCTCGTTCTGGAGCCGGTCACCCTCGTCGGCAATATGGCCGTGCCGGCGATGCTCGTCGCGTTCGGGATATCTCTGCGCCTCGGCCCGAGACCCGGAGCCGGCGGGTCGTGGTCGCACGTGGGCACCGTCGTCGGGCTCAAGCTCGTCGTCCAGCCCGTTGCCGCCGTGTCCGTCGGCTACCTCCTCGTCGGCCTGCGGGGCCACGCGCTCTTCGCCGCCGCGGTCACTGCGGCGCTGCCCACGGCGCAGAACGTGTTCGCCTACGCCAACCGCTACAACCGTGCCCTGTTCCTCGCCCGGGACGCCATCTTCGTCAGCACGTTCCTGTCCATCCCCGTCATCCTGCTCATCGCACTGCTCCTCGGCTGAGCGGCACGAGGGGCAGCCGCCATGTCAGAGGTGGGCGGTGGCGCCGTCGAGGACCGACCTCAGGCGCGAGGTGATGTCGGCGAACTCGGCCTCACCGACGGTCAGCGGCGGCGCGAGCTGGATCACCGGGTCGCCGCGGTCGTCGGCGCGGCAGTAGAGCCCGGCGTCGAAGAGCGCCCGCGACAGATACCCCCGCAGCAGCCGCTCCGACTCCTCGTCGTCGAACGTCTCCCGCGTCTGCTTGTCCTTGACCAGCTCGATGCCGTAGAAGTAGCCCTCGCCGCGGACGTCGCCGACGATCGGCAGGTCGAGCAGCGTCTCGAGCGAGGCCCGGAACCTCGGCGCGTTCTCCTTGACGTGGTCGTAAAGGCCCTCCCGCTCGACAATGTCGAGGTTGGCCATCGCCACGGCGGCCGACACCGGGTGCCCACCGAAGGTGTAACCGTGCGGGAACGACGTCGTCCCCGTGCGGAACGGCTCGAACAACCGGTCACTCGCGATCATCGCGCCGATGGGGGAGTAGCCGGACGTCATCCCCTTGGCGCAGGTGATGATGTCCGGCACGTAGCCGAAGTCGTCGCAGCCGAACATCGAGCCCGTCCGGCCGAACGAGCAGATCACCTCGTCGGACACCAGGAGCACGTCGTACTCGTCGCAGATCTCCCGCACCCGCTCGAAGTACCCTGGAGGCGGCGGGAAGCAGCCGCCGGAGTTCTGCACCGGCTCGAGGAAGACGGCCGCCACGGTGTCCGGCCCCTCGAACTCGATCGCCTCTGCGATCCGGTCCGCGGCCCACAGCCCGAACGCCTTGGGGTCGTCGCGCAGCGCGAGCGGCGCGCGGTACTGGTTGGTGTTGGGGACCTTGACGGCGCCCGGCACGAGCGGCTCGAACATCTCCTTGGCCGCGGGGATGCCGGTGATCGACAGGGCTCCGTGCGGCGTGCCGTGGTAGGCGACGGCGCGGCTGACCACCTTGTGCTTGGTCGGCTTCCCGACCAGCTTGAAGTACTGCTTGGCCAGCTTCCACGCGGTCTCGACCGCCTCGCCGCCCCCGGTGGTGAAGAAGACCCGGTTGAGGTCACCAGGGGTTTCCAGGGCCAGCCGCTCGGCCAGCTCGATCGCGCGCGGGTGCGCGTAGGACCACAGCGGGAAGAAGGCAAGCTGCTCCGCCTGCCTGGCCGCCGCCTCCGCGAGCTCGACCCGGCCGTGCCCGACCTGGACGACGAACAGCCCCGCGAGGCCGTCGATGTACTCGCGCCCCCGGTCGTCCCAGATCCGGTGCCCCTCACCGCGGACGATGACCGGCACCTGCCCGCCCAGCCCGCCGTCCTCGACCGACTCGTAGACCGAGTGCCGGGTGAAGTGCCCCCAGAGGTGGTCTCGGGCGGCGTCCGCGTATGCCGTCCCTGCCGGTGTGCGCGCGTCGCTCCCCGCCGAGGTCGGTTGCGGGACGGGCGTCGGCTGCGTGGTCATCGGGTCCCCCAGTTGTAGTGCTGCTTGTTGAGCTTGAGATAGACGAAGGTCTCGGTCGACCGCACGCCCGGGAACGTGCGGATGTGCTGGGTCAGCAGGTCGAGCAGGTGCTCGTCGTCCTCGCAGACGACCTCGACGAGCAGGTCGAAGCTGCCGGCGGTGGTCACGACGTAGGACACCTCGGGGAGGCTCCCCAGGGCCTCGGCCACCGGTGCCAGGTCACCCTCGGCTCGGACGCCGATCATCGCCTGCCGCCGGAAGCCGACCTGGAGCGGGTCGGTCACGGCGACGATCTGCATGACCTCGGCGTCGAGCAGCTTCTGGACCCGCTGCCGGACAGCGGCCTCGGAAAGGCCCACCCGCTCGGCGATGACGGCATACGAGCGGCGGCCGTCGTCCTGGAGCTGCTCGATGATCGCCTTCGCCACGTCGTCGAGCAGCGCCGTTCTGCGGAGCGCCTTCGACGTCGTGGTCACCGGGGCACTCTACGACGGAATCAGTCGTGGAGCCAGCCGGACACTCGCCATTCCAGCAGTGTCGTGGATCTTGGGTGACGAAAACCACTTCTGCGTGAGTAGTCTGGCCCCATGACTGCCGAGCCGCGTGAGCTGCGCAACTTCATCGGGGGCGAGTACGTCGACCCCCAGACCGACGCCCGGAGCGACATCGTCGACCCGTCGACTGCGAAGGTGGTGGCGACGGCACCGGTCTCTTCAGCGGCCGACGTGGACGCGGCATACCGGGCCGCGGCGACGGCCTTCGAGACCTGGGGGCAGACCACGCCGAGCGAGCGCCAGCAGGCGTTGCTCAAGCTCGCCGACGTGATCGAGGCCCGAGCCGACGAGCTCGTCCGGCTGGAGGCGGAGAACACCGGCAAGCCCTACGCCTTGACCGCGAGCGAGGAGATCCCGCCGATGGTCGACCAGATCCGGTTCTTCGCGGGCGCGGCGCGGGTCCTGGAGGGGCGCGCCTCGACGGAGTACCTCAAGGGGCACACGTCCTGGATCCGGCGCGAACCCATCGGCGTCATCGGCCAGGTGACCCCGTGGAACTACCCGATGATGATGGCGGTCTGGAAGGTGGCGCCCGCGCTCGCGGCGGGCAACACCGTCGTCCTCAAGCCGAGCGACACGACCCCCGAGACGACCCTCCTCCTCGCCGAGATGGCCTCCGAGTTCCTCCCACCGGGGACCTTCAACGTCGTGACCGGCGACCGCGACACCGGCCGCGCCCTCGTCGAGCACCCCACCCCCGCCATGGTGGCGATCACCGGGTCGGTTCGCGCCGGCATACAGGTGGCCGCGTCCGCAGCCAGGGACGTCAAGCGGGTCCACCTCGAGCTGGGCGGCAAGGCTCCGGTGATCGTCTTCGACGATGTCGACATCGAGTCTGCGGTCGAGGGGATCGCCGTCGCGGGCTACTTCAACGCCGGCCAGGACTGCACCAGCGCCACCCGCGTGCTGGCGGCCCCGAGGATCCACGACGACTTCGTCGCGGCGCTGGGCGACTACGCGCGCAGCCAGGCGAAGGTCGGTATGCCGGACTCCGACGACGCGCTCTTCGGGCCGGTGAACAGCGCGAACCAGCTGGAGCGGGTCGAGGGCTTCCTCAGCCGGCTGCCCGAGCACGCCTCGATCGCGGCCGGTGGCTCGCGCGTCGCCGGCCTCGGTGACGGCTTCTTCCTCCAGCCGACCGTCGTCTCCGGCCTGCGCCAGGACGACGAGGCGGTCCAGGACGAGATCTTCGGGCCGGTCATCACCGTGCAGCAGTTCACCGACGAGGCGGAGGCGGTCCGCTGGGCGAACGGCGTCGACTACGGCCTGGCGTCCAGCGTCTGGACCAAGGACTTCGGGCGGGCGATGCGGGTCTCGAAGGCCCTCGACTTCGGCTGCGTCTGGATCAACACCCACATCCCCCTGGTCGCCGAGATGCCGCACGGCGGGTTCAAGCGAAGCGGCTACGGCAAGGACCTGTCGATGTACGGGCTGGAGGACTACACCCGCGTCAAGCACGTCATGGCCAACATCGAGAGCTGAACCCCCGCCGGCCCAGTTCTCAGTCGGCGCGGTGCGACCCGAGCGCCTCTAGGATCGGCGGATGACTCGCTACGGCAGCCAGTACGGTCCGGACGTCACCTTCCTCGGTGTCGACCGGTGCGACCTGGACGACGCGAGCTCGTATGCCGGGGCGGACGTCGTCATCCTCGGCGCACCCTTCGACGGCGGCACCTCCCACCGGCCGGGCACCCGGTTCGGGCCACAGGCGATCCGGATGACCGACTACCTCCCGCACGACGGGTCACGTCCGTCGCTGGCCATGCGGACCGACGGCCTTCGTGACCTGCGGGTGCTCGACGCCGGGGACGTCGAGATGTTCTCCGGCGACATCGAGGTTGCACTGCCCGCGCTGGAGCAAGCCGTCGAGAAGGTGGCGCGCGCCGGGGCGATCCCCGTCATCCTCGGCGGCGATCACTCGATCGCCTTCCCGGATGCCAAGGGCGTGGCCAACGCGCTCGGCCACGGTCGGGTGTCGATGATCCACTTCGACGCCCACGCCGACACCGGCGACATCGAGTTCGGCTCGTTGTGGGGTCACGGTCAGCCGATGCGCCGGCTTCTCGAGTCGGGGGCGCTGCGCGGTGACCGGTTCCTCCAGCTCGGGCTGAGGGGCTACTGGCCGCCACCCGAGACCCTGGACTGGATGGCCGGCCAGCAGCTGCGCTCCTACGAGATGACCGAGATCGGGCACCGTGGGCTCCAGGAGTGCCTCACCGAGGCCTTCGTCACCGCGATGGACGACTGCGACGGGGTCTTTCTCTCGGTCGACATCGACGTCTGCGACCCCGGGCACGCCCCGGGCACCGGCACTCCGGAGCCGGGCGGGCTCAGCGCTCGGGAGCTGCTCGACGCGGTCCGTCGGATCTGCCTCGAGCTGCCGGTGGTGGGCGTAGACGTCGTCGAGGTGAGCCCGCCCTACGACCACGCCGACATCACCGCCGCCTTGGCGAACCGCGTGGTCCTGGAGGCGCTGTCCGCCATGGCCCGCCGGCGCGCGGACGAGCGCGACGGCACGACGTGGGACCCGGCCGAGCCCCTGCTCGCCGACCGCGTGACCGGAGCCGGCGAGGCGGCGGAGCGAGGCCGCGGCGGGGACGCGTGACGCCGCTCCTGTTGCGTCCGGCAGATCGGCGGTTATAGCGACCGCGGTGCCGGACGCAACGGAGCACGGGCGGCCAGCGTCCGGCAGGTAGGCGGTTATAGCGACCGAGGTGCCGGACGTAAGGAGGTTCGGCGGGCACCGGCATACCGGTCATGGGTGCTGCCTGCGTCGTCCGGAGTGGTGGTCCCCCTGGGAGGGGTGCAACACTCCGCCCGGCCAGCGTTGCTCGGGCTGCGTTGCGCTACGGGGCACTAGGGGGCGCACGCACAACGACGGCGGCTGCCCGGCATACGGTGGGTTGCACGCCGCACGTGACACGCAGGAGGCACCCCCATGGCCGTGAGCCAGTCGTCGCTCATCACGTCCGTCCCGAAGGGACTGTTCATCGGGGGCAGCTGGCGCAGCTCCTCCGACGGCACCACCCTGGCCGTCGAGGACCCGGCCACCGGCCGGACCCTGACCGAGGTCGCCGACGCGAGCGTGGCTGATGGCCGCGCCGCCCTCGACGCCGCGGTGGCGGCGCAGGCATCCTGGGCCGCGACCTCGCCGCGCGAGCGCAGCGAGATCCTCCGCACGGCATACGAGGACATCACCGCGCGCACCGAGGAGTTCGCGCTCCTCATGACCCTTGAGATGGGCAAGCCCCTCGCGGAGTCGCGCGGTGAGGTCGCTTACGGCGCCGAGTTCTTCCGCTGGTTCGCGGAGGAGGCGGTGCGGATCCACGGGCGCTACGCGGTGGCGCCCAACGGGGCCACCCGGCTCATGACGACGAAGCAGCCCGTCGGCCCCACACTGATGATCACCCCCTGGAACTTCCCGCTCGCCATGGGCACCCGCAAGATCGGCCCGGCCATCGCTGCAGGCTGCACCATGGTGGTCAAGCCGGCGAGCCAGACGCCGCTCACGATGCTGCTGCTGGCCGAGCTGCTCACCAGTGCGGGCGTCCCGGCCGGTGTCCTCAACGTCATCACGACCACCCACACCCAGGAGGTCATCGAGCCGCTGATCCGCGACCCCCGTCTGCGCAAGCTCACCTTCACTGGGTCGACGCCCGTGGGCAAGATGCTCGTCGAGCAGTCCGCCGAGCAGCTGCTGCGGCTCTCGATGGAGCTGGGCGGCAACGCGCCGTTCCTCGTCTTCGACGACGCCGACGTCGACCGGGCGGTGGAGGGGGCGATGCTCGCAAAGATGCGCAACATCGGTGAGGCGTGCACGGCGGCGAACCGGTTCTACGTGCACGAGGCCGTTGCGGAGGAGTTCTGTGGCAAGTTCGCCGCGCGGATGTCGGCGATGACCCTGGGACGGGGCACGGATCAGGACGTGACGGTGGGGCCGCTCATCGACGCCAAGGCGCGCGACAAGGTGCAGGAGCTGCTCGACGACGCCGTCGCCAAGGGCGCCAAGGTCGTCACCGGAGGGGAGCCGCAGCAGGGGCCGGGCTACTTCTTCGCGCCGACCGTCCTGAGCGACGTGCCGATGAGCGCCCGGCTGCAGAAAGAGGAGGTCTTCGGGCCCGTCGCGCCGATCACGACGTTCCGCACCGATGCCGAGGCGATCCGGATGGCGAACGACACGGAGTTCGGCCTGGTCGCCTACCTCTTCACCCAGAACCTGAGCCGAGCGGTCACGACGAGCGAGGCGCTCGAGTACGGCATGGTCGGGGTCAACCAGGGCATCGTCTCCAACCCGGCGGCACCGTTCGGTGGGGTGAAGCAGAGTGGGTTCGGACGAGAGGGCGGGTTCGAGGGCATCGAGGAGTACCTCGAGACCAAGTACGTCGGGATCGCGCTCTAGGCGCCCTCAGCTCTCGTTGGTCGACCGGTCCTTGGTCGGCCTCTCGTTGGTCGAGCGCTGGTAGTCGAACCCTCCGCGTCATCGTCCGGGAGTGCGAGCCGCAGCATGCCGTGCTGCATCCGACGTCGCGCGGCCGCACTGTGCGGCAGCGCTTCGGGCGTGGCGGCCTCGAGGACGGCATGGCCGAGGTATGCCGCGTAGGCCAGCACCGCTCGCGACCGCGCTTCGGCGCGGGAGACGCCGCTCTCCACGAGGAGGCGCTCGATGTAGCCGATCCGGCGAGCGACGACGCCGGTGACCCTGGCGCGGACAGCGGGGTCCTGGCTGGCGAGGATCAGGATGTCGGCGGGTGACTCGCGCACCACCTTGGTGACTACGGAGATGAGCCGATCGAGCCGTGCCACTGGCGAACCGCCGGCTGCCTCGACCCGCTCGATGACCTGTTCGGTATGCCGTGTCTGCCAGAGGTCGAGAACCGAGTCGAGCAAGGCGGCCCGGTTCGCGAAGTGCCAGTAGCCGGAGCCCTTCGTGGCGCCAAGGCTCGCGGCGACCGGCTCGATGGCCACCGCGTCGGGACCGGCCCCCACGAGAGCAGCCAGACCGGCCTCGACCCAGTCCTGCTTCGTCAACCTCTTCCGCGGCGACATATCCGTACGCTAGCGTATGGCCAAGCCACATACGCCGCCGTACGGAGGACCGCATGACGACCCAGGCGCAACCCTGTTTCACGTCACTCGCCCTAGCTGGCCAGCTGCCCGCCGACTGGGCGGACGTCGTCATCGTCCCCCTCCCCGAGGGAGCCTCCGATGATCCTCGGTTCTGGGCGAGGGAGATCTTTTCCTCCAGGAGCATGCCGACAGTCGTGACTGCGCTCATGGGACTGCGCCAGCTTCTCGTGCCGCTCATCGGGGTCAAGCCGGGGACCCTGGAGGTCTTCACGGTTGACCACGTCGTCGGCGACGAGGCGCTCATCGTTGAGGAGGACCGGCACCTCGACTTCCGCTGCGGTGTCGGGGTTGATCGGCAGGCGCGCCTCCTCCGCGTGACCACGGCCGTGTGGTTGCACGGCTGGCGCGGGCGGCTCTACTTCGCCCCGGTGTCCGTCCTGCATGACCCGATCACCCGCTCGATGATGCGGCGGGCAGTGCGCCGGACGGCGTCGAGGCCTTGACCTGAGCACCGGTGCTCCAGGCTCACGGGTTGGCGAGTTCCGCACTGGCGGCTGGCAGACATCTGAGTCTGGAAGGCGATGGGGGAGAATGGCCCGGGTGACCGCACCGCGCACCGTGACCCTGCTCGGGTCCACCGGCTCGATCGGCACCCAGGCGATCGAGATCGTCCTGGCCAACCCCGAGCGGTTCACGGTGACCGCGCTGAGCGCCGGAGGGGCCCACCTCGCCCTTCTCGCCCAGCAGGCGGTGCGGCTGGACGTCGAGGCCGTCGGCGTCGCGCGGGGCAGGGTCGAGGACGTTACGCGCGCGATCGGTGCCGCGGCAGCGGCGGCCGGCCGGCCGGCATACCGGCCGGAGGTCGTCGTCGGACCGGACGCCAGCACGGCCCTCGCCGGTCGCCCGGTGGACGTTGTCCTCAACGGCATCACCGGCTCGATCGGCCTCGAGCCGACCCTCGCCGCGCTCGAGGCGGGCAGCACGCTGGCCCTCGCGAACAAGGAGTCGCTCATCATCGGCGGCCCGCTCGTCAAGGCTGCCGCCAAGCCGGGGCAGATCGTGCCCGTCGACAGCGAGCACAGCGCCATTGCCCAGTGCCTGCGCGGCGGCACCTCGGACGAGGTGCGGCGGCTCGTCGTGACCGCGAGCGGGGGACCCTTCAGGGGTATGCCGCGTGCCCAGCTGCACGACGTGACGCCCGAGCAGGCGCTGGCTCACCCGACCTGGGCGATGGGGCCGGTCATCACGACGAACTCCGCCACGCTCGTCAACAAGGGTCTCGAGGTGATCGAGGCGCACCTGCTGTTCGACATCCCGTTCGAGCGGATCGAGGTCGTCGTGCACCCACAGTCGATCGTCCACTCGATGGTGGAGTTCGCCGACGGGTCGACCCTCGCGCAGGCCTCACCGCCGAGCATGCTCATCCCGATCGCGCTCGCGATGTCCTGGCCGGACCGCGTGCCGGACACGGCGCGGCCGTGCGACTGGACGCGAGCTGCGACGTGGGAGTTCTTCCCGCTGGACGACGAGGCCTTCCCGGCGGTGGCGCTGGCCCGGCAGGTCGGCGCTGCGGGTGGGACGTTCCCGGCCGTCTACAACGCGGCGAACGAGGCGTGCGTCCAGGCGTTCTTCGACGGACGGATCAGGTTCACCGACATCGTCGACACCATTGCGCGGGTGGTCGAGATGCACGGGGAGCACGGCGGGCGCGGGGCGACGGGCGGCGGGATCGATCCGGGAGACCTGGACGTTGACGCAGTGTTGCGTGCCGACGCCTGGGCCCGGTCGCAGGCACGCTCGGTCCTCGGGCTGGGCCACACTGAAAACACCAGCAGCACGACGGGAAGGACCCACGCGTGATCGCGTACATCGCTGGAGTGCTCTTCGTCGCCGTGGGCGTCGCGGTCTCGATCGCCCTGCACGAGGTCGGCCACCTCGTGCCGGCCAAGAAGTTCGGCGTCAAGGTCACCCAGTACATGGTCGGGTTCGGGCCGACGATCTGGTCGACCCGGCGCGGTGAGACGGAGTACGGCCTCAAGGCGATCCCGCTCGGCGGCTACATCCGGATGATCGGGATGTTTCCGCCGAAGGCTGGTGACGCGCCAGACCGGTTGCGGTCATCCTCGACCGGCCGGTTCAGCCAGCTCATGGACCAGGCGCGGCAGGACTCCATGGATGAGGTCGGCCCCGCTGACCGGGACCGCGTCTTCTACCAGCTCTCGGTGCCGAAGAAGGTCACGGTGATGCTCGGCGGACCGATGATGAACTTCGTCATCGCCGCCGTCCTGCTGACCGGGATCATCACGCTCTACGGGATACCCGTCGCCCAGGAGGGCGCGGTTGTTGTCACCGTGAGCGAATGCGTCGTCCCGGCCCAGGGTGCATCGAAGACGGCGTGTGCTCCGACGGATCCCAAGACCCCCGCATTCATGGCCGGCCTTCGTCCGGGGGACAAGCTGGTGAGCATCGACGGCCAGAAGGTGACCTCCAGCGCCACCCTCAGCGACGTTATCCAGCCCCGCGCTGGACAGCCGACCGATATCGTCCTCGAGCGTGACGGCACGCAGCAGACGGTGACTGCCACGCCGGTCAAGAACACCGTGGCGAGGATCGATGCGCAGGGCCGTCCCGTCCAGGGCGCCGACGGAAGACCGGTAACGGTTGACGCAGGATTCCTCGGGGTGACCTCCCAGACGCCCACAGCGATGGAGCGCCAGCCCGTGACGGCAGCTCCGGGGTACGTCGGTTCCCTCTTCGTCCAGACCGCCGGCGTCATCGTCAAGATCCCCGAGAAGATGGTCGGCACGTTCCAGGCGGCGTTCGGGTCCGGCGAGCGGGACCGGAACGGCCCGGTCTCCGTTGTCGGGGTCGGCCGCGTCGGGGGCGAGATCGCCAGCGCAGATCTCGGTGCCGGCGGCACGCTGGCCAAGCTGGTCGTCCTCATCTCGCTCATCGCGTCACTGAACATGGCGCTCTTCGTCTTCAACCTCGTCCCACTCCTCCCGTTGGACGGCGGCCACGTCGCGGGGGCGTTATGGGAGGGCCTCAAGCGGCGCGGAGCCAAGTTGCTGGGCAAGGCGGACCCGGGCCACGTCGACGTCGCGAAGGCGCTGCCGATCGCCTACACCATGGCCGTTCTGCTCATCGGGATGTCCGCGTTGCTGATCTACGCCGACATCGTCAAGCCGATCTCCTTCCTTTAGGCGCCTGCGTCTCGTCGGCGCTTACGTCCAGTAGGCGCAGGCGCCTCCTGGGACGGAGCTGGCTCCTCCTGGGACGGAGCTGGCTCCTCGCAAAGGGCTGCGACGAGGGTGCGCTCCAGCCATGATTGAAAGTCGTCGAGAGAACGCCGACCCTGCTCGGTGAGGATGTCGTACACCTCGAGGCAGGTCAACGCCCAGAGCGTGTCGGTGATGTCATCGTCGCTGAGGTCAGGTCGGTGCCCTCGGCGGGGAAGGGACTGGGTCACTTCGGTCAGTGTCTGGCGGCGTCCGGCCTGGATCGCCTCCCAGTCGGCGGCGATCTCGGGATCGGTCGCGGCTCCTTGGCGGTGCATGCGCCAGTAGGGCGCTGTCCGCTCGGCGACTCGGGCGTGGAGCCGACTCACTGCGGCGAGGTATTCGGCAGCGGTTGGGTCGGTGCCGGCCTCACCAGTGAGCTCAGCACGCAGACTGGACCGCCACTCCTGGGGCTGCGGCGGAGCGGAGGACGCGGCCGCGGCGGCGTCCGTGGCGGCGCGCAAAAGCGCGCGTTTGCTGCCCCAGGCGAGGTACAGAGTCTGCAGCGAGACGTCGGCGAGAGCAGCGATGGCGGTCACGGTCGTCGCCCCGTAGCCATCACGTCGGAACAGCTCGTCCGCCGCGGCGAGGAGGCGCCGTCGGGTTTCCTGCCGGCTGGCCGCGCCCGCTGCGCGTCGCCGGCGATA
>JAABUP010001830.1_pt1 | contig 43456 bp, 67 predicted proteins | sample 5559201 | NCBI WGS metagenome assembly JAABUP01 (sample SAMN10711887, study PRJNA513373) | rock metagenome | isolation source: Antarctica rocks | place: Antarctica
GCCACCCGGCCTCCAGCGGACCTGGAAGCCTTGCTGGCGCGGCCATGACTGCCCGCGCTGTCCGCGTCGCTCATTGCGCCGTTTTGTCCAGGTCTGGAGGTCTGTACAGCAGCATGCAAAGAGATCTTGCGGAAGCCAGCAGCTCGCTTCGCAAACCACTCGACGAACGACTTCTGTACGTCAGACAGACCATATCCTGGCGAAGACAACACTCGTTCACGCAACTGACGCGCCATTTCCACGTGAATGGCGTGTTTCGATACACGAATCACCAAGCGGTCGCCCCAAAAGTCACTGGAGCTTTGAGAACTCGAGCCACTCAAGCAGGCCCTCCACGCTGTACACACTTGCTCACTCCGGACTTTGTCTACAAACGAAAGAGAAGTACACGAAAATATGCGGTGCAGCAAAGTCTGATGCAACTGTGCAAAACTAGACTTTGTCATATCTCGACTTTGAGCGGTTTCGCGCTGCCTAAGTGCACCTTGCAGGGACGAAGGTGTGAAAGGTTAAAGTTCCCAGTGTGAAGATGCCTCGAAGACAGGGCTGACGATTCATCTTCGCACTACCACTCTTAAACCTGTAAACCTAACGAGGTGACCGCTGCCCGCCGTGCACCACATATCCTGTTCGCTACCATACAGGTGCTGCGTTAGACTTTCAGTAGCTGCTGCGGGTTGCCAGAAGACAAGTGCAGCGTCTCTCTCTAGGCTTTCGAACATCAGTAGGTGGTGAAAGCAGACACCTTATTTTCTGCTCAGAGAGTGCGTGCCGGGCTAAGGTGGCAATGTCGGGGGAGCCTGTGGCAAGGCGACGATATTACTCTCCATTTGAGGTCACCTCAGGGCATCCCACCCAAACAGGACATTTTCTCTACAATCCCTTTGCAGACAGTGTGGTTTGTTTGCAGGTGTCTCAGCATAATGCACCACAGGACTGCTGGGTGTCAATATTGGGTTTTTGACATCACCCCTCTTGTCAAGGTGCATGACAGCAGCTTCAGCCGTTCTGTCCTGCTGCACAGAGCGGGATACTGAAGTCTACCTGCTCAGCTTGCAGGCTCAGCAGGGCATTGCTGCAGCACCTTTGGTAGCAGCTGCTGGCACAGACATCTCACACTGGTACATGCTATGCTTTTTGATGTGCATTCTAGCGGCGTACATATACTTGTAGTATGCTGTATGCTGTATGCTGCTGACATGGCCTGCACTCTCAGGTTTGATGCCAAGACTGGTGACATCAAGCTGTTCGTGGACCCACTGACAAACGTCCAGAGTGCATACTGCCCCCAGGTATGCGTCGCTTGCACATGCATACTGCACTCAATGCAGTTGAAAGGCACTTGAGCATGGAGATGGTCGCAATGCACTTTCTGAGTATGTACGGAATACATGCAGCCTGCTGCCAACTTACACTAAAGGTGCCAACACCATGCGCACCAAGATGATTTCTCAGATCTCATGTGAACTCTGCTGAGAGACTTTCTGCTGGGGAGCGCATGTAACAATCTGAGCATCAAAGCCTTCAACAGGAGTGCCAAGATGCACTCTGGTCATCAAGACCCAGTGTCATCATGACCTCAAACAAGATGCTGTAACACCTTATGCCTCAATGGTGAATAGCACACAATTGCTGTTGAGTTCAGGGGAAGTTCGTCCATGTGGCACCAACAGAGCCACGATCTGACTGGGATTGTGGATTTGAGTTGCCATGGTGGAAGAATGCTGACGATTACCGGATTGGGCGTCTGACAGGCTCTACCTGCCTCATTCGTGTCATGAACATGTTGACTGGCTCTGAAGATTTCCTTGAGGTGCGCTGAGCACGACCGATACACTGCTTTCCACAACAAGGCACACACAAAGTTGTTGGTAGTCTTTCACAACTGCCAAGTTGCATGAGTTGTGGAACTTCTGCAACTTGTGTCATGTGCATGGTGCTGCTGTGAGCTTGCTGTGGTTCCACAAAGCAACTTGCATCTTGCATGGAGAGGCGAATCACTGATGCACAGACAGAACAATGCAAAAATAAGGATCAGCTGGAATTTAGCTTGGTCATGCACACAAATTGAAGGTGCCGCAGCACCACTCTGCTGCGAAAGATCTGTAAGCAAGCATGGTCTGTGGCCATGATGATGCAGCAGCAAGTTACTTGCTACCTGCAGCTGTGAGTAAAAGCAGTGAATATTTGTTGTGACACTCCAGCAAAGATGCACAGACACAGTCAGCAGAGCCAGGCAGCTCACCCTTGATGTCCTTGCCATCTAAGTGACGCAGGCGCTTCATGACAACATCAATGGCAACAAAGGTCCCTGTTCTGCCAATGCCTGCTGAGCAATGCACCACAGGGGAGCCAGCCTGGGGATTGTCGGACTCATCCAGAAGATGAGCCAGGCGGCGAAGAGGAGTGGGACTGTTGGGGATGCCAAAGTCCGGCCACCTGTAACATTGTGCTTTAGATTGTTTGCAGCCACGAATGCATGGCTTGCACTGAGTGCAGCACAACAGGAACAACCACAAACATGCAGACTGAGCAATATCCACCAAGCACACAATACATACAGCGCAAAGCGACGTGCTTTCAGCAGCTAGCGCAACCAGTAATTTCTGCAAAAGCACCACACAGAAGCAGTTGTGAGCGATGATCACAGCAGAGAAAAGCAGCCTGACCTGTGATAATGGTAATGGAACAGCTGATGCTGGGCATCTGTCAGTGAGTCAGTCAGTCTGAGCTCCCGCATGCAAATGTCGGAATCCAGGTCTCTGACAGCTGTCACTTTGACTGCAATCGCCCGCTTGGAGGTGCCACACACAATCTCTTCATCCAGGTCAAGGGGAAAGTACTGAGCGCATTTCTCCACCTGTTTCTCATGGACCCGCGTCAGCATGACGATCACAGAGCTCCTTTGTTCCAAAACCATCTGCCAGAACTGGGCAGTGGTCTCTGCTAGAGGGCCTTGTGTGGCAATGTAGGACCAGGATGGCATAGACCCTGCCTTGCTAGTGAGTAGACTGGCGTTGATATAGTCAGTAGCGCCATTCCCAGTCAGGACGATCCTGTTTTGGTCAAAAGGCACAACATTGATGTAGCGATTGGCTGCTGGGTGTGCTGCAGCTACTGACAGCTCCAAGACGCTCCATTCTGCCTCAGGAGACCTTTTGAGCCTCTCAAACTCAAACGCAATGACTTTGCCATTGTCAGCAAGCTTTTCGGTGATGATGTCCAGGGCTGCTTTCAGGGCAGGGCTGGGCCTGAGAGCCCTGGGGCTGCTGCTTCCTGCTCCTCCTACTGTCATCTTCTTTTTGAACTTCTTCAGCAGATTCATGCAATGCTGGTAGGCATGCTGCCCTTGGTGCTGAGGCTGCAGCTGTCAATTTACAGAATGACAAAGTGATGATTCAAGACTGTCTGTTGATGTGCTGTGCTGTCAAGCTAAAACTTTAACAGTTAGGCTATGGCTGGTGAAGAAGGCTTGGCAATGTGGGGGTCAGCGCTGGATCTGCGATGTTGGGAAGTAGAGCAAGGTGTAGCTGATCAAGAGAGGACAGGAGGTGGCCGAGTCTGCATGAGCATGCGCTTCACTGTGTCCAAACCAAAAGGTGCACCGCCCTCTCTGCATCACCAGACACCCACAGCAGTCAGGACAGCAGCACTTAACATGCGTCTGCAAGCACTGCAGCATGCCGATAATTTTTGTGCATGAAGTGACAATGTGCAAGCGCCACTGCCTAACATGCATGAAAGAAGCTGACCATAAAGCACATGGCAAATGCCATGCTGCAAACCCATGGCGTACAGTATAGTCGTACTTTGACAGGGAAAACAAACTGACCAATGTCTGGAGGGGCTGTAAGTATCTGCTTAGATTCAACATGCAAGACTGTTACAAAGATGAGCGTACCCAGCTACAGTGATGTCAAAAGGGAAGGTGACCAGATGTGGAGAGACAACAGGGGGAATGTGGTCCTTCTTGTCGTTGACAGCACAGATGATGGACAGCAGCGCCTCCTCGACAGCTGTTTGGAGCTTAGCGTGGCGTCTGGCTCTGACTGCAGGGACAGCGAAGGTGGATGTTTACAGGAACGTGAGGGTTTGTTGTTTGGAAACGAGTAATGATAGCAGTCCAACATTGTTTTCAAGCACTGATAGGTCCACAAAGCAAGCAATATAGCTGAAGACTAAGTGTTGTGTCAACTTGAGAGGTTATGGCTGCATCATGCCCGTGCCACAACCTCTCTGTGCTGTGGATGCATACAATGATCACAGGCGTAGTTCTGTCTGCATTAGCTCTCACATAAGAGACGGGGATAGAAACGTTCATGCGAGGTTGCCTTGGCTCTAAAGGCCACCTGTACACACCTGATGCTGGAGTCAGAGAGCTCTGCTCTTGCAAGCTGATCTGAGGCTCAACAATTGCAAGTTCAACAACCCTGCCAGCAGCAAAATGTGTCAGGAGACTTGGCATTTGCAGTTGCTTGCTGCATCCGCAGCACTCACCACTGCTCCCAGTACAAGCGCTCTTCTTGTCTACCAAACCAGCCACCAGTTTTCTGACGCTTCTCATAAAATTGTAAACAGACCTGCTCACATGCATTTGTCAGGCTGGTTGAACTGTGTGCTGTTGCTTCACCAATCAGCATACCTGTCCTCGTTTTCCAGTATGCTTTTCCACCCAGGTGTGAAAGCGGTCAATGCCTTCTTCAATCTTTTGCTGAACAAAAGCACTCCCACAAGTCACCTGCAGAATTGACAGTTCTGGAGGAACAGAAATTTGTACAGTGACTTCAAGCGGACAAAGCCGCTTACGTATGTGATGTCAAAGATCTCGGAATCTTCTTCCTGTGGCTTGACCGGTCCTAGTGCTCTACTAAAGATTATGGTGTGCAGAAGACCTGCAAAGCCGGTATGCGTCAGGCTTGCAGGGGTGATAAGTGTTGCACACCGTCCTCATTTGCATAACTCACAACGGAGAACCTCGCGTGCTTGATGTTGCTCCACTTCCTGAAGGTCGCACCGTTGGAGTGTCAACTTCAAGATCACAGGTGGCAAGGCGTGAGCGGGGGACGGCAACTCTTACCAGCACAGGTAGCTTGGTCACTTCGCAGTTGGACATGTCATGAGAGCATGGGAATGCCTGACAATTACGGCGACAGCACGGCCCTTGAATGAGTAGAGTCGTTTTTGCTAAAGCTGTACACTGCAGGAGCAGCTGGGGCCGTTAGCGGAAACGCCCTTCACGATTTTGGCCCCATTCTGCTTCTACAGTTTAAACAGTGACAGATGACGCACACACTGCACTCTACAACAACCCGTTTACAACACTGAGTAGGCTCTGAGAATCAACAATCTGCATATTCTTGAGAGGGCAGTCTCACGGCCATCCCAGGCTGTTTGCTGAACAATGGACTGCCTTGCCTGCATGTAAAATGAGCTGTTTCTGAACCAGCACTTTTCTTCAGCCCGACATCTCCACCACAAAATCCTTCATCTACTAACATACTCAACTCACTGTCGCACAATCCTACCATTTTCTAGAGCAACATCTCAAACACAATTGGCATTGTACCGTTTGTCAGGTAATCACGTTTCAATGAAGCATGATAAGAACGATCTTAGATCAATTGGCTGATCCCTATGAGCTTTGGTCATGGCGACCATGTACCAAATCTCTGACCAGTCAGTTTGAAGGATTCTTCAAATACTTGTCTAGAACCTTGTTCACTACCCAATCAGCCATGCAGAAGCTCAACTCTATAGTACGACAGGTGATGACTGACTGCCTGGACGAGCCTGAAATGGCTGAAATCACTGCGTGGCCCTTCTGATCCCTCCAGGGGCCCGTCCCAAATGTGTCATGACATCCCAATTGCCGGCCTTCACAGGAACAAAGGAGCGCACTGCAGCCTCTGTGGCTTCTTGGATCATCCTTGATCCTTGCCTACTGGCTGAGCCACGCCTGATCTCCCCTTTGGGTACCTCAGCAACAGCTGCAGCCTGCCGGGAATAGCTTGTCACCCCAAACCTACATAATAATATGATAATAATATATATTATGATAATAATAATAATAGTAATAGTATAGTAATAATAATAATGTATACTTAGCCAGCAGGCATTAGGTACGTGTGACGCAAGTCAGTTCCCTCCAGACAGGCTTGTTTGAAGCATCACAGGTGTAGCGGTCTAACTTTAACTTGTGAACATATGGTGTCAAGCAAGAGAATCGGCAACTGCGTGTGAGCAGGTTCATGTCACAGGCAGGCCTGCTTTGTAGCCTCACGAGTTGGCTCAATGCAGCTCAGCTTGTTGAGACCAGCAAGAGCTGCAAAAAGCTAACCATGCAGCTGTACAGCTTGGGTAGACTACCACGCTGCACACCATACAAGCCACTTAGGTGGTTAACAGCATTGCAAAGCATGGCAAAGCAGGATGGCCAGATGCCAATGACTGTTTGCCCACAATCTGCAGGCATTCCAACAAGCAGACTGTGGTGTGATTGAGCTGCAGGTGCATTACCGCGACCATATAGCAGGACGGACAATGGGGAGCACACTGCCACTGCTGGTGCGGGAAGGGCCTGGTAGGGGGTCAGCTGCCTTAGGCTTGGGGGCTAACAAGGGCCGCCCAGACCACCCAATGTTGCCATCTCCTGCTGCATCAAGAGTGTTCAGCATCTTTCAATGCATGCAGTCAGCCACCAACATTGACTTGCTGAGCTGTAGACATGTCACTTACTTGGCAATCCCACTTTCACTCCTAGTTGTGAGAAACACATGCATTGCAACGACGCTAAACAGGCTGCTCAGCTGAGTGTCTGTAAGCATGCATACATCACAGACGCATGTTGCTTCAGCAGTCGCCGTGTGAGCCTGATCTGCAGTAGATCAGGGGCTTGTATATAGCTCACCATGCTCATTGAAGCTCAGCTGATTGATCTTGATGGTGCGCTGAGGCTCTGAGGCTGTAGCAGCATCATCGACAAAGCCGGCGCCATCTGCAGCTGGGTCCTCAGCAAGCAGCACACTGTCCACAAAGGATCGTTCCTCCCTGGTCACTAACTGGCCATCAATCACCTGTGCTGGATTTGCAGAGCTTTGCTGAAGAGCTGCTTACATTGAGGTGCAATGATCTGCTGGATGAAGAAGCAGAGCGAACTGTCAGCAAGTAAGAGTAACAGGCAAATTGGAGCAGCTAGCTTCTTTGACACAAGTTCATGAGCCTATGCATGAGGAAAACAAAGCTCCTGTGTATTTCCACAAAGGATGATGCATGACAAGGAACAGCACCTAGGAGCTTAACGAGATTGCTGTACAGGCAAGGCTTCCATTTTCAGGGCATGGACTGCCACAAGGTCAACTGAATGAGCACCTTTAGCTGCCGGCATTTGCTAAGCAGCAATGCCCTGTACCACTGCTTCTTGGCCACCAAGTTGTCCACCAGCCAGACCTCCGTCAAACTGGCCAGATTCTTGAGCCTATCAAGCTCTGTGACCTCAGTGATCCGGTTGGCGCCGAAGTGCAGAAACTGAAGGCGAGTCAGGCTGGACAGGTGAGCCAGGCTCCGCAGCCCGTTGTGACCAAGGTGCAAGCGACGAAGTCTTGGCACGCTCGCGAAGCAGCCTGGGTCGAGGCACTTGAGAATGTTGTGGTCCAGGATGAGCTCTCGCAAACTGTGCAGCGTCTGAAGACCGTCAACACGGGTGAGCTTGTTGCCGTGCAGGTCTATGCTCCGGAGGCCTGAAAGCAGCAGCGGCGGCTCAGTGGATGATGACACCGAAGTGACACTCAAGCGCAATCCGAAGACAGACGGACCGCGAAGAGCTACGCAAAGGACAAATATGAGATGCGGCGCCTCAGTGGATGTTGCTGTCTGACAAGACACGTGAGACGGCCTGGCGTGGTAAGCCAGCACAGGCATGACTGTCAGAGACCGCCAAATCTGTACCCAATAGTTGAACTGTCCGAGAGCACACATACAATGAAGCAGGCTTTTGGGCTCTCAGTAAACTTTAAGGTGGTACCATGACACGTCAACAGCGATATGGTGCAACTGTGCTGCAAGACCCTCTGTCATTGTGCCTACTCATGCCATGGCCTGAGCAAACTGCTTGACTTGCTTGTTGGGGCACAGCAATAGACCTGACAACCAAATCATCTCACCTGTAAAGCCGTATAGCTGCAGGCCTTGAATGTTCCTGATGCTGTTGTCTTGCAGCCGCAGTACTTGCAGGATTGGGAACATGACTGATTTGTGTGGCACCTGCACAGGGCTCTTTGCAGCATCAGGGTCCTTTGTAGCATCAGGGCCATTGCCTGCATCATCTCCTAGCAGGCCAGCTAGGCTGGGCAGCTCAAAGGAAGCTGCCTCACCCAGCCTATTGCTGCCCATGCTGAGCACTGCCAAGCTTGTGAAAGATGAGAAGCCTGAGATCTGCAAAGCACACAAACTGGTTGGAGACTTCTGTTAAGTATCTGCACAAATGCACAGAACAGCAGGCACGTTTACACCTTCGGACTCTGACAGCAAAAAATATCTCAGATATCATGCATGGTGATGACTGTATGGAGGCAAGCATGACTGTCTGACTCACGATCTCAGCAACGGCAGCGATTTGACCTCTTCTGGTGATAAGGAGAGCCATATCTTTGGCAATACGACCTAAACCATTCTGAAGGTATGAGTCTGGGTGTGACCAAAACATGCTCACCTCAGTGAGCTCGTTGTTGTCCAAGGTGAGCATCTGGATGCCAGTGAAGTGGCCCTCCTCCTTTGTGAAGACATCCCCAAGCTCCTTGAGGCCCATGCCACTCAGGTCCACCTCCCTCAGTCTCTCAAAGTGGCTGTGCCCTACTCGCTCAACCAGGCTGTCTAGTGTCAATCTGCCAGCATACAGATTGCGGCTGGCCGCTTGCTCGCCTGCCTCTACTGTCACTCCGTCGAGCACCTGTCAGGGATCACACATGATGACATTGGATGCATGGTCTGATGCAATGCTAGCCAAAACAGCTCTCATGGCCTGTCCCTGTTGAACATAGCAGAGATTGTGTTGGCAGAGGTTGTAAATGTGGCTGCTTGATCCTTGACTGACATCCTGCTTGTCTCTGGCGTTCATTTGCAAGAGTGTTGGCAAGGACACTGTACTATGGGTGGTTGCACATTCATTCATTTCTTCATGCATGCATGCATGCATGCATTCATTTGTTCAGTCATGAGTTCATTCGTTCATCCTGCATTTCTCCACCATTCAATCAATCGTTCATCCTTTGCTAGTATTTCTAAGGTCAGGTACAAATTGTACGTACAATGGGATGTCAGGGTACACGCTCCTGGACATCACGAGAGTCTCCTTAAGCCAAGCCTTGGGACAGGTTGTGTGCTCAAAGAGCAATATAGGCATTTAGAACATACAGTCAAGTTCGCGCCACCCAATTGCTGCAAAAAACATGACCACTGTAGGTCCAACTGATGGGGACATTGCTTGCATTTACTGTAATTATAACATCAACAACGCTTAGCTCAGCTCCAGTTCCAGCTCCAGCTCATAATATTAACAACACTTTCCAGCCCATGATGAGCTAGGTAAGTGCAGGACAAATCTTGTCCCTCCACAGCTTGCATTGCATGCCATGCATCATCACCTTCAGCTTGCGCAAGTGGTAGACGGTGTAGAGCCGGTAGTCATCATGCGTCGCTATAGGATTGCCAGTCAGGTCAAGGATGATGAGCTTCATCAGACCCCTCAGGTGACCCACCTCCCTGACCCCCTCCACATTGTTGCCGCCACAGTACAGCTCCATCAAGGACACAAGACATGACAGGCCTGCATCATCCTGAACCATGAGGGGACTGCATGAAAGGTATTAATGTGCCTTGGCATCTTGTTCACTGTGCTGAAGCTGGGTGCCTCAACCTTCATGCTGGGGTAACAAGAGGAGGAGGAGGGCTTGATGCAAACAGCTGCTCAGGGAATAGCTCAGAATACACTGTCAGTCAAATGTCGAAGGAGAAAAAGGCATACGTTGTTCAACAGGAAATCAAGACATTCTAGAACACAGCTGAAAAGCTGCATGCGGCCCTGCGGCGCTGAGAAAGACCTCCTAGTGTCAGTTTTTGTGGAAACAAAGCAGCAGGCTGCTGCCTCTGAACATCCATGCATCATATGCAACTCATCTACAACAGCACACCAGCACAGTGCATGCACATTCTGTCACAGATCACGCGGCAACAGCACAGCTGTTTGTGGTCGCATGCTGGGTGTCACTGGCTCCACCATGTGCCAGATGCAAGGACACATGTGATTGCACAAGAGCCGATCCCCCCTCAGAAGGTAGGGCCTTGGCTTTGACAGGAATATAAATATATGTGTAAATGTATGCCGGCAACCATCCAATTATGACTAAACCAGGGGACACATGGGAGGCGCACCTGCCAGGGATGTGATCTGGTTGCCATGCACTGCCAGGTGGCGCAGCAGGGTCAAGCTGGACAGGTGAGTCACCTTTAAGATCCTGTTGCAACTCAGATCCAGGCTCAGCAGTGCACTGAGATGACTCAAGCCGTCCATGTGAGCGATGCTGTTGCCCTGTACAGTCACACGGAGGGGCTATTCAGGGTCTGACCCTGGAGCATGGTCAGCTCAGCATAGACCCTCGTGATGCACAGCCCACCATGAGATTAGCTTACATACCAAACTTACAATCAAGCCATCTCATGCTGGCTTGATTAAAACCTTTGACCCTGACCGCAGCAGAGCAGAGCACAGCACCTGACTTCTCTTCTCAAGATCAATGGCTGTCATTTTGAGACAGGACATGCAACAGAGAACCTTGTCGTTGCCATGCATCCATCTGCCAAGCCGTAGAACTGCAGTATTTGTAACACTTGCAGCACAAAGTGCGGCTGCCAGAGCAGTACAGTTGAGGGCTTTGACAAATGTCGTGGGACTGTTGTTGCTTGCAAAGTTGTAACCATGCACTCTTGCAGTATTTGCTGCACAATGCGAACATCACCGTCGCCAGTGAGAGCTGGCCTGGCATACCTTATATCGTTGTCAGCAGATGATAACAATAACAATAACAATAATAACAACAATAATAATGATAATAATAACAACAATAACAATAACAATAATAGTAATAATGACAACGTTTCCCAGCTCATGAAGATGCTCACCTCAAAGGACAACTCCTGAAGGGCAGTACAGGCTTCCAGCCCTTGAATGTGGCTGATCTCATTGTGAGCAAAGCAGGCCTTGCGCAGGGCAGTGAGCTGGTCCAGCCCTTGAATGCGCCTCAGGCCCTGATCTGCCATGCGCAGCTCCACAACATGACCCCACCACGCCGCTGGCTTTGGGCCCGCCTGCCCATCTGTAGTCAAGAAAAGATAAGAAAAGATTACGCCTTTCGGCGTCAATTTAATGAGAAGCCAAGTATTATACCGGGCTGCCCAGTATCTGTAGTCAACAAACATTGGCTGCAGACCAGTTAAGTGACGTAAGTGTGATTACATGGATGCAGCATGGTGTTCATGTTACAGGTGTCTTGATGCTTTTGTACAATGAGCATAAGCTTTGTCACAGCAGCATGTCATTGTCAATGAGATGTGTGGGCAGGATTGCTTGTGTTGTGTTCAATGCAAGCCGAGGATTGCAACACTATAGTCCAGCTTTATTGCTAACTTGTCACCTTGGCATTGTCAAAGCAAGACAAGCCAGACAAAAGGCTCAACTGCTTACCAGGCGTTGACCAGATGCTCAGCAGCCGTGTGGCTGCACACTGTTCCAGCATAGGTACAGTCAATAGCCCATGGGATGCAGCAGCATATTCCCAATCTTCTCCCCCTAGCAGTTTACCATCCAGGGTTGCCAAGTGCGGCAGCCTGCGGAGGGTGAGGGGGGCGTAGGAGGGGGCTCTAGTCAGGGGGTTGCCCCTGAGATCTAGGTGGGTCAGGCAGCAGACATACTTACGCAGGAGGTTCAGGTCCTCCAGGCGTGATAGCTGATTCCCTTGCAGATCCATGTGCCGCAGTGCACTCAGCCCCTGCAGTCAGCCATGAAGGATCCATTTCTCAATTTATGCGTGTCATCTCTGCACGAGGGCCATGCTAATCTTCTCAGTATCGTTCCAAATTTGACAGATGTAACCGAAGTTGGAATCAGCTGCACTGGACTCGAGCAACTCTGCTGACCACAAGTCACCTCTGATGCCACTCCAGACAGGGCTGATACATTATTGTAGCCTGTGTGGGAGTTGCCTCCCAACCTATGCATAGCAAGAGCTATAGTCATCCGGCCTTTGACACAGACATAGAATGACAACCTATGCATAGCAACAGCGATAGACATTCGGCCATTTGACACAGACATAGAATGACATAGACACGGCCATTTAACTCTGGCCATGAAGGGACACAGAGATCAAGCCATAGACATCAGCTGGCCCCCTTTCCAAGCCCAGCTGTGCAACATCAGCAGCAGGAAGGCAAGACACATGCCAACCTGCACCTGCTTACAAACAAGGTAGACTGTCTTGTAGGATGACATCAGAAAGCATGCACAAAGCTGACAACTGGGATTGCAAGGAGATAAAGCATATGCAATGCGCATACTGCTGTTTGCTGAGGCAGCAGGGCGGGGGGTTGGGGGGGGGGGAGGGGGTGGGGAGGTGGGGGGGGGTTTACTTTGAGGGCTTGTATGCGGGTGATGGCATTGAAGGAGAGGTCCAGGCAGGTGAGACGGGTCAAGGGGGTTAGACCCTCCATGCTGGTCAGCTCATTGAAAGTCAGCACAAGGGACCTCAGCCCTACTGCTGCCTCCAAGCCCTGTACATCATCAACCATCATTTAGCCATCATCGGTCAGTCAACATTACCAATACTAGCAACAACATCAACATTGACATCAATACCAGTCCAACATTGACATGAACATGTACATCAACAATACCAACCGTATCAACAAGATGACCATCAACTCAACATCAGTGACAACATCATCATCAACCCAACATCAGTACCAAAATCAGCGCGACCATCCCATGCACGCGTGTTTCAGGCATGGTCTGGGTGCAATGAGCCTGCATATATTGGCTGCTCCTGAAGGTCATTTGCTGCAGTAATGTGCATTCATCCCTATATGTATTAGCCACAGTACTCCATCACAAGCTCTGCATAATGGCCATACATGCACAGGATGCCTTTGACTCAATAATTTGACACAGCAGCAAAATGATGCTACGCAATCAGGCGACAGCAAAGAACAGCTCATAAAGAGCAAAGCTGCATGTCAATCAGAGAGCTAGAATTTGTCAGTCCAACGTTGCATGCAACCATTCAGAAGCACAACACTGGTCATTGTCATGATCCTCAATGTCGAGCAGCTCACCTCAATGCGCTTGAGGGCGCTGCCATGCAGGTTCAGCTGGGTCAGCATGCCCAGCAGACTGACACCTGTCATCTCCAGGATCCCCTTCTCTGACAGCTGGTACATGCGATGCCTGGGCTGCAGGACAGGTGGCAGTGCCAGAGCTGCAGCTGACTCAGCATCTAGCTGTGACTCCTGTGCTACCAGAGTACTAATATGTGGTTGTCGTGGTGATTGTGACCCACCCAGATTCTGGTGGGGTGAAAGGTGGGTGTTCGTCAAACCTGGGGCGTCCTGAGTGGGGCAGAAGGTGAGGAAGGGTATCAGAGGGGCTGCAATGTGGGGCAGCTCAGAGGCAAGAGTGTCTGTTGGAGGCGGCTGAGTATGGGTGGCGTCACTTCCTGCAAGTAAGCATCGGTCGGAAGTGACAAGACGTCTTACTGTGCTTGTGCGAAAGCATGCATTGAGTCTCATGACAAGCTCCCATGCACCAGGCAGGGCAAACACAACAGTCCATAAGCCTCAAGTCCTACCCAACATGACTGGGATAGAAGCTTTATTTCCAGGCCACCTCTGACACGCACGTAATGGTGAGCGGCTCAGCACACAGAGTTGAAATGCCTTCATTTGGGATGTAGAGTCAAAATGCATGGCTGAGCATGACATGTCTGTCACTCAAAGAAGAGTTGCATGAGTGGGTAGTTGGTTGGGTAGATGGATGGATGGGTGGGTGAGTGGGTGGGTGGATTGGTGGGTGGGTGAGCAAGTAAGTGGTTAAACAGGAGAGTGAGTGAGTGAGTGAGTGAGTGAGTGAGTGAGTGAGTGAGTGAGTGAGTGAGTGAGTGAGTGAGTGAGTGAGTGAGTGAGTGAGTGCGTGAGTGAGTGAGAGGGTGAGTGAACACATGAACAAGCAGACGTCCTCACCTGCCGGCTTATTGAAGCACACCTCAGCAATGTACTCAGGCAGGATGAAGGCATTGTCCAGGACATGCCACCAGCGCTGCTTGGGGTCTGCCCCCGGGGTCTGATACACCGCCGAGCAGCCCGGGTAATGGCTGTCATCAATGTTGCCTGCAAGGCCTGCCTGCAGCAAAGTAGCTGGACATGCAGCAAAGACAGCTCTGGAGAGATCCGTGCATTGAATTGAGTCACAATCCCAGAAAATGAGACAGCTTAGCAGCTCATGATACAGGATGCCCTTGCAGAGATGGTGACTGGTGTCACATGGTCATGGTGCTCTCTCCTGGCTTTTAGCATGTTGCAGCAGCCAGTCATGTGGGCTTTGCAATGCCATGTGGGCCTATGCATGCAGCGACAGACAACAGCACCCTAGACCCACAGGAACAGCTGTGTACAGCAGTACGGAGGTCAGAAGCTGCTACAAACTCTGCAGGCCATGCAGGCTTTGCAGTGTGATATGCCATTTAACACTCCGCTCATGTTAACGTTTTGACTTCTCTGTGAATGTATGTCAAACTGCTTGATGAGTTCCATTGACAGGACATGTCTTTTTACTTGTTGCTTGATCGACTGACTGAGTAATGGAATGATTGATGAATTGATTGACTGAAGGATGGACGTGGATGGATTGATGCGCTGAATGATTGACTGGATTATGGATGGATGGACTGAACGATTGGTCGGATGGTTGTGTGATTGCTTTATTGACTGGTTCATGGATTGCATGATTGCTGCATAGTTTGATTGGTAGAATCTCACCTTGCAGCAGTGGCTCATGAGCACCTTGGCCACCATCACATGCCGTGTCTGCTCTGCAGCCCCGGTCTGCAGGGCCGTTTCAGGAGGGCTGGTTTGCAGGGCCATTGTGAGGCTGTTGGACAGGGGCTGGGAGGGCGGTTGGGGGAAGCCCTCCTCAGCCAGCCGCTGCAGGTGAGCAGGGTCACTACAGAAGAAGAGGTATTCCAGCAGATGTCGGTCCCCACTCTGCGTGGATGCTAGCTTGAGTTCATCCAGCTTGCTTTCCAGCCTGTGTTCAGAAGTAGAGCCTGTTGATATGCATGACAGGGTGGAACTGTTGGCACGGCTTGACGTTGCATAATCTTTTGTTGGTAGAAATTCAAAGATCCTCTTGTTTCCAACTGGAATCACAAAATCAATTGCTAAACTATTGTTGTTTGTCTGCCTCTGGCTGGGCAAGGCAGCCCTGGGGAGGAGCTAGGATGCTTGCAGAAGAAGAGGAGTAGTGAAGCAGCATTTCAGGTGTAATGTTGCTGAGTGACCAATCAGGTACCTGGCTATGCAAGATCATGTCAGCCTCAGTCTCAAGTCCGACTTTGTGTGACGTCTGCAGCAGCTGGTGGGATGTAGCACAATGAGTGGTCTCTTATATAGCTTCTATTGGGAAAAGCCAATACAAGCCCTGAACACAGGCTCTGATCACACAATGACCAGGCACACATGATGGTAACAGTAATAGTACTAAAAACAGTAATAAAAATAGTAATAAGAATAGTAATGATATTAATAACAGCAACAACAATAATAATAATAATAATAACAATAATAACAACAATAATAATAACAATAATGATAATGATAACATCATCATGCCAAGCAAAGTGGCTGGTGATGCATCTGACTCACCTGCTGCGCAGAAACCTGTTATGCACTCTGGTGAGCCTTTGAAGCAACGGAGGCTGTGAGCCCAGATGGGGGTACCCCAAGCCAGTGGGTTGCTGCCATCTGGCCTCCAGCAGCTGAGAGCAGGTTGCCAACCACTGATCCCCAACCTTGCCTTCCTCAAACCTGCACAAACGAACTCAACGGCGTGACGTGCTGTTCTTCCAGCACGTTGCCTCAGCACTGGACAAGTGCTTACTCCTACCACCTTGTAGCCTTGCTCTAGATACATTGGCAGGTACCTTTTGAGTATGTATGGGTTGCAAATAGTCAAGCTTGTGCCCACCTTGGCTGTGTACAGGCAGATGGGTACAGCTTGTTTAGTCCACAAGCTAATAGCAGCTTTTGGCCTGTGTCGATCAAGTTCACTTGCCCCTGTCAAGTTGCCTCAAACAGTCCCCATTTGCAATGCAGACTGGATAGCTGCGTTGCTCAATGAGCACGTAGAATGTGTTGGGAGTCTGGAAGATGACTGCAAGGGACGTGCAAAGCCCATGCTAAACATCCCATGGAAATCGGACAGAACAACTTGTTGTGCAGCAGATGATGTGAGCATCAGTTGCCTTTGATGCAATAGGTATACATACACATATACATACGGACTGAGTGCAACCATTGTTAGGGTTGACACCACAGTGCAAGAAGAAGCTGACCTGATGTTGCCCCCAGTCTCCAGCTCCATCAGCATCCGATGTACCAGTCCCTGTGTCACTCTGTCTGAAGCCTTACAGGCTGCTGCAAGCTCCTGTTCCTGCCTGGCTACCTGCATCCAGATGTTATTCTGCTGCTGGCCATTCAATGCATTAGCCTCATGAGATGTTAGAGCGTCAATAAGAGCTCAGTCATGAGTAGCTCCCTGAGAAGACTTTTCTTCTGGTAGTTGAAGCACCACCAAGAAAGTGTATCGATGCATCTTGTCATGTATGCAGATGCCTTTGCTGGCCAAGATCAAATACCAAATACCAACAGGGCATGAGCCAATAGTGAAGGCCGGAAACTTGGTCCATATGAGATAGTAACACAAGTCAGAGCACAGTGAGACAGTTGAATTCAGCATCAACATGTTAGCTAGTAACATCAAAACATCCTGTTAGCCCATAGATTCATTGGACCTGTCAAGCAGACACAGTTGCCTGCATTTGCAGAGTTTTTAACGCTTGAAAGCAAGTATCACTGGGCACAAGTATTCCACACCTGCTGAAGCTTGTCATCAATGCACTGCTGCAGTGCTTGAGCCTTGTCTTGCATCTGTTGCACGCGAGTGCCACCGCCGGTGGTGAGGCTTGCAGCTGTGCTGAGCTGTTCAAGCTGTGATGCCACAGCCTTGCTCTCATACTGCAGATTGCGCAGCGCATGCCGCAAGGGAGCCAGCTGTGCCTGCATTAGAGATCCTTTGTCACCATGTGCCTGATTAGGCTCAAGCTTGTCATAGAACTGCGTAATCGGCACTTTTGATGCAGCCTATCCATTGTCTCCCAGTAATGCAGAAACGAGCTTCAGGAAACCCTTGGAACCTCCTTTGGAACACCCTCCTATGCATGCATTCGGTATCTTTTGTCAAGATTAAGGCAAAATGTATTTCATTATAAATGTCAGGTGTTGATTTTGCTTACTTTCTGTGCAAAGGATTCCTGTTTTGGTCAGGCTTATCTACTGCAGTGTGTCTGACAGGTGGGGTGCACAACTATACACAATGACAGCGGTGGGTTTTCAAACAGACAATCTACGTATACCAGCTTGAAGATTTGCTTGGCAATGCCATACGTACCTGGGCCATCAAGGGATCAAGCTATGCAAGTGTGCCTGATGGGGTGTCTATTTAGCGCTGCGATACATACAGAATGCAAGGACCTGCATCATCCTGGCACCTTGCCAGGCACAATTCATCCCTTTAAAGTTTCAAGTTGTTATTTTGATCAAACAAGACAGGTAGCTCACCTTGAGGCCCTGCTGAGCCTGATGCTCCAAGGCAGCTGCCTTACGCTTGAGTGTGCTGATACGCATGTTGTAGTACATCTTCTTCTTCAGGTAGGTAGCCTCCGCCACAGCTTTGGTTTGGGCACTCACTGGTTGGCTGTCTAGCGAGCGCAGGTTCGGCAAGTTTACGGCTGCGTACGTGGCGTAATTACAGAGCCTGGCTATGGGGCTCACCCCCCAATCAGGGTCGCTGAATAGCAGCTGCTCCAGATTGGGCAAGCTCGCCAGATGCCACACCTACAGACTAGAACATCAGCACTGAAGGAAACACAGAGCAGGAAACACATTCGGAGGATCAGGATGCGGCTTCAATTGAATGTGATGCCGGCTACACAAGGTACAGACAAACCCTAAATCCCAAGGTACAGAAAGGTCTTGTCAAGAGGTTGCAGCAGAAGCAATGTGTAACTACATGTGCAGCATTGAGCAAGGGTGACAGAGCAGTGCGCATCGGGTAGGATTTTAGGAAGTACAGTCACTTTAGTGGTGGTTGGCAGCATGCAAGCAGCAGGCTCGTAGACTCCATACTTGCATTCATTACACGAGAACCGAATTGAAACATGGTCGTCAGGAGGAGCCTCACCACCATTTGCCACAGCAGCCGACCAGAATGGTGGTTCAGATGCGCAGAAGCAGACAGTGTGCCTGCTGACTGACATGCAGTAATTGTGCTGACAAGGCCAGCAGGGAAAACATGCACAGTGCACTGAACACACAGGTACACTAGATGCTGCAAGGCAGTTGCAGCACCACACTTTCATAGGCAAACCTGCTTGAAGCTGCCGAGGCGGTTGTCAGCCAAGTTGAGGGTGTGCAGAGCTGTGTTGGCCCCTAGTGTATCAGACACCACTTCAATCAAGTTCCTGGCCAGATTCAGCTCCTGGAGGGCTGTCAGTTGACTCAGCCCTGCTATACAGCTGATCTGGTTGTCAGCCAGCCAAAGTACCTGCAGACCGCTTTGCATAGTATCCCATACCTGGACTTTATGCACATTGGGAGCACTACTGGCTCTCTTACAGCCCGCCAAACATCCAGATGATTCATAGCCAGAAGGGCATGGTGCTTTCGTGCACATTTGCAACAAGTTTGCACCGTGTGCAGGCAACAAGAGGCCGTTCTTGGTGACCCACTCACTCGCCAGGTGACAAGATGAGTGGTTGTGGCTGTACAATACCAATACATGCGGTTTCATACGCACAGTCAGAAACAGCAATGCAAGTCAAGCTCAAGCATGAGCAATGCAGGTTGAACAGCATCAATGCAGTGGTGCAGCACATCGGACAAGGCTGCAATGCACACCTCCAGCTTTTGAAGAGCCCCCAAACCCTGAACGGCTGTGATACGGTTACTGTACAAGTACAGGCGACGCAGTTGTGGGCACAGGTCCAAGCCCTGTATTGATTTGATCTCATTCTCATTCAGCCACAGCTGTTCAAGACAAGGACATCCTTCTAGACCTTCAATGTTGCTGACAGCCTACACCAGTAGTCACATACAGCACTGAAGGTGAGGTCTGTAAGCAACAGTTTGCAAGCAATTGGGTGTGATCATACCTGTTGGGATATCATTAGGCTCTGTAAATGAGGGAAGAGATGCATACAGCACATCTGAGCAGAAGCAGCCAGGCTGCTCAGTCTCACAAACGAGTTGCAGCATCAAAGTTGCACCCTTGTCAGCACTCACCTTGGGGAGGTTGAACAAAAACATCTCAATTGACACAATTGGTTCATCCTGCTGGACTACATCTCGCTCTGATAGCTCGTGACTGATGCATATTTCTCTGAAGGCTGCAAAGCAAGAGGGTGGAGGCATGTCTGACGTAGGTGCAAAGCTGTACACTACGTACCTTGTATGTCATCGCCATCGACGTTCTTCAGCGCTGCGGCTCTGCTTTCGGGAGTCGTGTTGACCGGCATACCGCTACCCGGCAATAAGAGGAACACTGATCCAAGCCTTTCAACGGGAGAACGATAACAGACTAAGTTCACCGGACTGCGACAGGCAATCTGCCAGTATGCAGAACACCTGTAGTCGAAGAAGGACACAAACTGGGTGAGCTGTGCGCAATCAGTTTCAGGTGTGTAGTACACTGTAGTCGTTGACTAACAGGTTAGTCATATTTCCGTAACGCAAGCGCATGTTGAAGGCGCAGCGCACCAGCGTGCTCTGCGCTGACTCTGGCCTACGAGTCCGTGTTGAGGTTACAGACGCTTCTCTTTGCCGCCGACAGCAATGGCCGCCGCGGAAGTTCGTCTGCTGACGGCGACACTGTCTGAAACAAGCAAAACGCCTGCTGACACTGGCGTGACAGGCGACGGTACTGAAGAGTATTTTGGGCATGCAGACTGTGTATACAAGTGCAGGGCATGCTGAGTTGTTGAGGCGATCTATGCAGGACGTTCCGCTGGGCTGCTCAACGACGTGTTGGCTGGGCACTTTGCGGAGGCTCTGTCTCGTTCCGAAGCGCAGCCTTGGCTGCGACCGAAGCAGCGATCATTCACATCGACACCGGACTACTTCCAAGCTGTCGAAGAGCAGATCAGACAGAATACCTCAGCTGCTGACAGCTTGCTTCAGCTTCAAGCTGCAGTGGCATCTTTCCTGATTTTTACTCAGGCCAACCTTACTGGGTAAACGACTCCACATGCTAGTTGCAACATGCTGAACCAAAAGTTTCATCTCCTGACATGAAAGCAAGTTTGCTGCTGCCTGAGCTGGTGCGGAGCCCCTCAACAAGGTGCCTCTAGACTCAGCTGAGACCCTTCAAAAATTAGTTCATCGCTGATATGAACCTGTGAGTGATGCAGACCGCCCGCAGCATGCCCAGAGTGTCCTGCTGCTCTGCACTCACACCCAAGCAATGATGAGGTTGCACCTGGTACGACTACACCTACCAGCGTGTTGGGGCACGACACGGTTAGTGATGGAGACCAATGGGCCAGCCAGCAGTTAGCAGTGGATGGGGAGGAGGTCACAGGCAAAGTCAGATTGCCGCAATACCTGCTGCTTGCCCGGACGTTACTGACAGCACCCCTTGGTGAGGCGCAGCAGCATTACCCCCACTGCATGGCCTATTCCTGTGGAGCATTGATTTGCCAGTGCTGCTTTTGACAGTATTTGGTGGTATGTATTGCTGCCAAAGGCGAGCTTGAGGTTTGGCAGCATCACAGCAGGCAAGGATGCATCAGCAATTTTTATTGTGCTTCTGGCTTTGACATATGACAGCTTGGGAGCAACAACAAATAGCGTGCTGCCTTGTGCAGCTGTGATTGAGTCAAACATCTATGCCTGCTTTGTAGGGCTCTTGTGTGTGAACAGCAAAGAGGATGAACCTATAGATGGTGATCAGGCCTCTGAAGTATTGACAGACCTGCCCAGTTGGAGTTGGTGGACAGCGCGTGTGCTGCTCACCAATCAGCGCCTGCTCACCAGATCTGCTGCCACTCTCAGATCTGCTCTCTCCATGCTCTTGCCTCAGGTATGTAACTGGCTCAACCTAGAACATAGCCTTGATGCATGTTGAGTCATTGGTGAGTACTCACATAAGATCTGCTCTCTCCATGCTCATGTCTCAGGTGTGCAATTGACTCAACCTACAACATAGCCCTGATGCATGTTAAGTCATTGGTGAAAACGCACATGAGATCTGCTCTCTCCTTGCTCATGCCTCAGGTGGGCAGTTGTTTCAACTCACAACATGGCCTTGATGCATGTTGAGCCATTGGTGAGTACGCATACAAGATCTGCCATGTCTGGTGGTGGTGGCAATGGGGCAGCATGCGTTTGTGATGACAGTGAATGGTTATACTATGTGTTGCTGCCAGCACTTAGGACTGAATGTACCAGAATTATAGGGCAAGACATGTGTTTCATGAATGAAAACGAGTGAGTGACAAGATCTGCTGCCAGAGGTGCAATATGGATGAGCATGTCTGCTGCTGCAGGTGCTCAAATTTTTCGGCCCTGAGTCCACCTTGGATCTTGGTGACAGCAGACGCAATCTGGCAGCTGCTGCAGAACTAGAGTGCGCTCTTGTTGAGCACGTGTACAGCAGCCCTCATACTGCCCTGGGGCACTTGCAGGCAGCAGGACAAGCCCTTGGCATGCAGACAAGCGTACAAGGTGAGTGCAGCTCACCGCATGTCATGGAGAGGCTTTTTGTTCAATGTTACCTTGCATGTTCAAAGACTGGCCGAGAGCGTGTATATATCATGAGAAACCCAATTCATTAAACAGCAAAAAATAGAAAAAAAATCCCAATTGGTTGTCAACTGTATTGTATGGTAGGTAATGGGCTGGTAGGAGAGGCAAGACAGTTATGCAACTGCAGCCAAGGTGCTATGGCCATGGCTGGTCTAGGTTGCATGCAGAGTGCCCAACAACCTAGCTGCTGTGCATGCGGTCTTATCTGACGGCAGGATCAATCATGTGCTGCATGGAATGTAGGAGATTTTGTTGGCGTTACTGCATGCTTAAAACGCTGTTTTCTTAAGTCTGAACCTGCCATACACTAACACCCAAATGGTCAGGATTTCAATTACCCAACCTTATGAAAACACATGTTTTCCTTTTGAGAGGGAGAGTACAAATGATGGGATCTTAGAGTATTAATTTTGACACTTTGTCTTGCCATGGTATTGGTGGCAGCAAGGTGCTGATGTCCCACAAGCAGCATGAGCCATTGCAGCATCTCTGACCCTTCTTTTTATCCTCATACTGATTGTGATGGTTTGAAGAGTCGCTGCTTTGACACAATTCATAGAAGAGTTGCTGCTTTGACACAGGAAATTTGCAGTGATGTGTTCTGTTTGATGGAATGACAATGCTCATGTTGAAATCAAGACCTTGTTGAATGTGATTGTCATGGTAGAGTCGCTACTGGTATCCCTTCCTGTCCCTTTGTTTTTGTTAGGATGCCAGGTTGTAAAACCTTTTTTTCTTCGAAAAGGTTCAAAAAAAGGCAAAGATACAAAGACAGTACCAAAAAATTTGACACAGGTGCAATGGGGGTGCGCACTGCACACCAGGTCGACCCCAAAGCTCAGCTCGTCGTCTCAACATCCCACTCAGCTCAGGACGATGGCTACACCAGTGGAGAAGACTCAGCTGCTTTAGATTCCATGAGTCTCGGCTCTCAGGCTGAGCCAAGCGAGCTCAAGGGGCTCACAACAGACTCAGATGTGCTGAGTGCGCCGAGGATGGTGGAGGGGTCAGGTGGGGCGGGGGAGAGACCCCTAGGGGGGCTGGAGCAGGCGGTGCTGCTAGGGTTTGCGCAGCAGGTTAAGAAGGGCACCTCAGCAGATGAGCTACAGGTATGGGTTTCCAAACTTGATGTAAACCGTTCATAATCTTAATTGGTTTTTACCTATAAAAAAAAAAAATCGTAGGCATGGGAGATGGCACCATACGTGGAGGCAGTCCTGCGGCAGCGGCGCAGCTATCCTGTCATCAGAGCCTCGGCAAAGCTAATGTTAGGTCCATTATTGTGAGTTTCTTTTTACATGTCGTGGAGCCCGTGCACTGAAACCTACCCTCTGTCTCTCCCCTTTTCAATTTAAAATAAATAAAATATAAGTAATTACATACATATTTTCAAAAATTGATGTAAACTTTATACAATCTTAGTTGTTTTTTTCTCTCACTTATAATAAAAATATATTTGCAGGCGTGGCAGATGGCACCATACGTAGAGGCAGTCCTGCGGCAGCCGCGCAGCCATCCTGTCATCAGAGCCTCAGCAAAGCTGCTTCAGGCTCGCCATGAGCGCACTCGCACTCGCACCCTCGAGCGCTCCCTCATGCACCTTCAGCAGCTGGCTGAAGCCCCCAGCCAACCCCACCCACCCCCCATGACCCGCCTCAGGTGGGTTGATTGACAATCTGCATGCCTGGTTGGTTTGATCTGTGCCCAGCAAGTCATCCTGTAGTAAGAATGCCCACAGGACATAACAAGAAAAAGGGAAAAACTCCATGCTTTGCAGCGATCATGATGGTCTGATACCAGTCCTCATGTGGTTCTCAGTTGGTGTCTTCAGTATGAAATGGACGTTTTGGTGGAAACATTGATTTCTATACAGGCATACACATACACACTTGCTGTGTCACCAGCCAATGTTAGTCATATGTAAGATTGCCATGCATGCGTCCATGCAGCTCGTGCTGTTGTCAGTCTAGCATTTGCTGCAGCAATGCATTTGTTGCTGTCTCAGAACCAATGAGTCTGGCTAGAAGAATTGCTGCTCTGCAAGCATTGATCAACAACAGGCACAAGGCTGCTTGGCAACCTTGAGTGTCACAATCCCTTTGTGTCCTGATGTGACTATACTACTACGGTGCTATACTATACTATACTATGTGACTATACCATGGGACTATACAACTGTTACACTGATGTACTATACGATTGTTACACTGCAGTGCACCCGTGTGTCTGACTTTTGACAGTCCGGCTGACAATGTCAGAGCTGTCCTGCAGGCATGCCTTTGGGGTCTTGTTTCCCTTGAGGGCAGCTCTGAGGAAGGAGCTGGGGGAGCAGCTGTTGAGCACGGGTCTGGTTGGGGCCGCTATCGGGCTGTTTGAGGAAGAAGAGTTGTGGGACTCCCTCATCATCTGCTACCGCCTGCTGCAGAAGCTGCCACAGGCACAGCAGCTGGTGCAAGCCAGATTACAGGTGTGCTACCTGTATGTTACTGTATGTTACCCGTATATTGCTTGTGTGTTACCTGTATGCTGTGCTCTGGTACAGAAGCTGCCACAGGCACAGCAACAGGTGCAAGACAAGTAATAGCTAACAAGAGCTTATATAAATGGTGACATAGGTTTACTAACGTAGCATCTGCTTACATGGGTTTTGGTGTTTTTTGCTCATTAAGTACTTTAAACCCTGGGGTGTGGAGACTGTGGTGACTTGTCACACATCCTTGCCTAAAAGCTCAGGTGAAGATGATGTGCAACAGAACTAAGCTGGGCACAGTGCTTCACAAATCTGCAGCTCCTGTTGTAGATCATGAGCACAAGGACTCTCAATAACATAAAGAGTCTGGACCAAACAAACACTGAAAAGCACCGTCCTCACATGATGCTTGATAAAATCAGCTGCATTGAACAACGCTTTGTGGAACAACGCTCTGTGGGCAAGCCCGGCTGTCTCATCATGTGTCTGCAAGACTTGTGTTCACGCCCCTTTTGTTGGCAGGTATGCCGTATACTGCATACGCACCATACACTGACTCACCAACTGGGCTCTCTTCCTCAACGTTTACAATGTGTCTTTTTATACCTTTCAAACTTTGGACATGCAAAATTGACATCTCTACCGGTCACACCAGGGAATGTGTCAATGCCATGTGCCATGTGCACCGGAGACACAGATCTGGAGATTTAGCACAAAAAGCAGCTCTGGATTTTGAATTCAAAGAGGGCTTTCTTTGTGCAGGTCACACCTGATGATGCCTCATTGCTGTGTGCTTTGGGCGACATCACCCTGGACGACAAGCACTACCAGGAAGCGTGGGACATGTCCAAGGGCCGTAGCACCCGAGCACAGAGATCACTTGCACGCTCTGCACAGCGGCAGCAACACTGGGAAGAGGTGGGCAGTTTTATTTGTTCTAGTACTGATAATCACTCGTGGAGATCCTCTTTTTCACTGTTTCTGCAACACAACCCCGTCAGGAGGGTTCAGAATGCCAACCAGCAAAGCTGCACAGTCACAAAGTCTACCCTGCCAAGCGGCTGAACTACGCCAAAAGCATGAAGTTGGCTGAACTCCAACTTCATGCTTTTGGCAGATGGCAAGCATGTGCCTCCTGCAACTGGAACCACACACTGCACATGCTGCATGTGGGTTTATTTGCATGCTCTGCTTGAGTGCAGAAGCTTTGGAGGTGAGAATGCATGTGATGCCAGGCAGGAGCTCATGTTGAGCATTGTGGTGGTACCTCAGCTGTTGTTTACACTCTAGCAAGAACACCTCAGAACTGTGATGAGAGCTTGACACAGCATTTGGTTACACTTTGCAGTCACTGGCAAGGCTGTCTGGGGCCTCCCTGTTTACATGATGATATCTGCCTTGATATGTGAGTACCGTATGCTGTAACGTAAGACAGGTGTCACGCTTTGCGTTGAGCAAGCAAAGCGTGAATGAACAAGCAAAATGCTATTGGTGAGCACTGCCTGTCATCTGTGGCAAGCCTTCCACCAAGCTGATGCTGTTTGTCCCCTCCCTTTCTAGGTCCAACCAACAGCATTGTGTATTTCAATTTCAGTTGAGCCAAAGCAAGAGACTCCTTCCTCACCTTGTACATGCAACCTGATGTGCTGACAATTTCACTTGATTTGCAGGCTGAGGGGCACTGGGAGAAGGCCCTGGGGCTGAACCCCCTGTTCCCTCAGGGGTGGTTTGCCATGGGCTACTGCTGCATGAAGACTCACCATACTCAGAGGGCCCTTGAGGTCAGTCTCACATGCCTTGCCACCACATACACCTGTGCTTTCAAGGCAGAATGTCTGATGAGTCACAACTGGCTCCACACCCCAGACTGTAAGGTATAAAATGAAATGAATGGCTTGGATCTCGGATCTCGGATCTCCAAAGAAATACCTCAAGAACACCACAAGTGCAGCGCAAGACGTGTAGCAGCTGCAGGTGTCTTAGTCACTCACCCTTAGTCATTCAACCTGTAGGCCTGTAATGGCACATCAAACATCAATCAGGTTTTGAGATGTTGCTTGTTGCCATGCAAGTAGATCATCTGTTATGGCCAGATATGGTTTGCTATGTCTAGCCAGAGTTTGTAAGGGTATGTTACGGCTTGTGGATGCATTGCAATGCAGCCTCCAAGCTCGTTCCCAAACAACCCACACACAGACAAAATACCAACAGCCACACATAGACAAAATACAAACTGCTGGAGTTTCAGATGTCTGAATCTCATCAGTGTTTGCTGGCATCAACACCCTCGAGCCTATTGTAGAGGACCTTGCCATTCAGTTTGATGATGCAGCAGCCTTCCCACTCACTTACCGGAGACAATGGCTTTGTGAAGTCACTTAACATGAAGCAACAAGTGCTCCAACCCCTTAGACTTTTCTATGTTGCAGGCCTTCACGCGATGTGCACAACAAGAGCCTGACAACGGGGAAGCCTGGAACAACATCGCGGCCATACATTTGCAGCTGCAGCACGCGCCAGAAGCCTTCTCAGCCCTCAGCGAGGCCGTAAAATACAAGAGGGACAGCTGGCAAACCTGGGCCAACTATGGGCAAGCTGCTGCCCAGACTGGCAACAACCTGCCTGCTGCAAGAGCTGTTCAAAAGGCAAGCTTTCTGCCCATTGACTTGAGTGATTGTGCCTTTTGACTTGGCTTACAGCTGTTTTGGGGGCAAGTACAAGAACTACAGCTGGCAAGGGTTGGGTCATCTATAGGGAAGCAATTGCCCAGATTGGGCAATGACTTGCCTTACACTGGCTGTCTGAAAGGCAGGCTTGCACACACTGTTAGCCTGGTCACCTATTGTTCAAGGACTACAGCCTGAATAGAGCTGTCGAGCACTCACTTGAGGAGCTGGCAAGCTTTAGCCAAATGCAGGCAGAATGCTGCTAGGGCACTCTGCTAGGGCATTTTGAAGCTGCCCCTCAAGGCAGGTCAAAGGGCACTCTAAAGTTGCCCTAGGTCTGTTCTGCCCATTGACCATGCTTGTGAGCCCTGCTACACCTGTTCAGACAGACAACAAAGCGCCTGCTGCTGGGCTCATTCGAACGGCAACAAGTTTCTGCCTGTCCAGCCTGTGCTGGTCTTTCAGGGTGTGGCAAACATGGAACTTCAAGACCTGAAACATCTCCACAATGTAGAAACGCATTTTTACTGTTCCCAGACGTTTCTGAGTTTAGATTTCCAGTGTAGGGATGACGTAATTTTCTGAATTAAAATAGACTTTGCGGGATTGAAAAGAGCTGAAGGAGGCTGGACAAAGCAGTTGTGACTGACTGATGGCACTCTTGAGGCTGGTACTAGGTTCTGTTTGGGCTATTGAGTCATTCTTGTCCAGGCATGATATCAGCACCCTAAATTTCTCAGATGCCTCATCTAGTTGTCTGGAAGAAAGACGATCTGCTGCACGCATAGCAATATGACACAGCCGCAGGGAAAACATAGCGCAACCCTCGTTTTCCCAGAGCCTAGTCAGATATTGACACAGCAATCAAACCATACCTTTCTGGCGCTTCATCCTGCTCTCTTGCTCCTCCTTTCTTCTTCCTCCTCTCTTCATCCTCCTCTCTTTTTCCTTTTCTCTTCTTCCTCCTCTCTTCTTCATCCTCTCTTCTTCCTCCTCTCTCCTGCTCCTCCTGCCATCTGTGCTTCTTCTGCTTCATGCCGTGTGTGTAAGCTGCACTGCTTAAGAGCACTTTCACATACTGCAGGTGATGGAATTGACCCAAGGGCAGAGGGTTGAGGTCGAGATTCTGGCTGTCTTAGTGCAGCAGATGCAGAACAGCCGGCAAGAGCATGGCATGCAGGGCTCTGACACACCAGGTACACCACCCATTGCATGCGCTGCCTCCTTGAAAGACACCATTTGCTGCTTCTTGTGTAAGTGCACCAGCAATGACAAGTGAGCAGCGTCAGCATGCATGGCTCTGACACACTAGGTACACCACCCACGCTGTTGCATGCGCTGGTGCATGCACTGCCTCCTTGAAAGCACCCTTTGCTGCTTCTTCTTTGAGTGCCCCAGCAGGCGTGAGCAAGCAGCGGCAGCATCAGTACAGCGCAGGGATGGAGAGCAACCAGTCTGTGAGGGTACTTGGAAAGTAGACAGGCAGTAGATGAACAGTAGACAGACAGTAGAGAGCAGACAAACCACAATAGATAGCAAACAGTACATAGGCCTGCATGTAGCTTAGTACTGCTGTACACAGCATGATGCACTGACTGCTGAGGAAACGCATACCAGGGTCCTTTCAGACTCTGCACAAACTGCTATCTGTTCCTACAGAAAGCTGCAGCTTGAGCGTTGACTTTGTGCAGGTGCAGATCATGACTGTATTTAGTGTTGAGGGTTTAGAGTTTAGAGTTTACTTGAGCATTGATTTGGCGCAGGTGCAGATCATGACTGCATTTAGGGTTCAGGGTTTAGGGTTTGCTTGAGCACTGAGTTGGTGCAGGCGCAGATCATGCACAACAGCAGCTGGAACAAGCGGTGGCAGCAGCGCTGAAGGCAGCTTCAGCTGCCCCTGGGTCAACCCCTGCTGTGTGGGGGCTGTATGCCCAGTACTATAGGTGAGCCCATGTCTGCTTAGCCAAGCCCAAGTTGTTGGGTGTTAGCTTTGCATTGTGCTTTGCGCATCATGGTGCATGGTGCATGGTGCATGGTGCATGGTGCATGGTGCATGGTGCATGGTGCATGGTGCATGGTGCATGGTGCGTGGTGCGTGGTGCGTGGTGCATGGTGCGTGGTGCATGGTGCCTGGTGCATGGTGCATGGTGCATGGTGCATGGTGCGTGGTGCATGGTGCGTGGTGCATGGTACATGGTGCATGGCAGCAAGCCTCCTGCTTGAAACAGCACAGCATTGGGCAGCTGCATCAGACCTAGTGCGTCTAGTCCAAGCAAAGTGTAGAATCAGGCTGAAGTCGATGCAGCAATGCAGCTAGCGCAGTTGCCTGATCTGTACATGTGACTTGAGTCCAGCTCAGCACTTAGCTGCCCCCCCTCCCCCCCATGCTAAGCCACAGCAGCCATTGACATTAGACCAGGAGGCAACAGGTGTGACTGCCAGTTGTCATGTGAGTCAGGTACTGGCGTGACATGGTGCTCAGTCCTGAAGTGGGTATTGTCTGTCTCAGGAGTATGGGTTTCCAAGTCAGTGCTAAAGAGGCCCTACTGAAGCAGATTCGGGGTCTTCAAGGGAGTAGCTGGCAAAACGACTCTGCTGCATTTGAGACCTATGCAACAGCATCAGTACAGCTGTGTCGGTTACATGTGGAAATGGTGTCCAGTGGTCAAGGGACAGCTCAGAACCTTGCATCGGCACGTATGCACTTACGCACCACACTAAAACAAGCTGCACAGACACAAGCTGAGAGCGAGCTGTACCACCAGATGCAGCAGCTGCTGCAGGAAGTGGAGAGTTTAGAGCAGACAGAAGCAGAAAAGAAACGTGCTGAGCTAGGTTGAAGAGTGTGACTGTTACACAGTCAAGCCAAGCGTATGCCAGGCGTATGCCAGGAGCAGCATATGGCAATGGGTGGGATGGTTGATTACATGTTATCTTGCATCGTAACTCTGGCTGCTGATGCAAGCAGAAAGGTGTGATGAATCTGTGACATCATATATGTGTGCACGACAGTTCATGGCAAGTATGTGTGGGACGCTTGTAGAGTTCGCTGTGCAAACCTGTTGTTTGGCCTGGTTATACAGCCAGTCTTTGGAATGTCACTCAGCCATATGATTATAACTGCTTGGCCCTAATCACACCTATCAGCCGTGAGTTGAGGTGATTCAGCCCATGATCTGAGTCAAAAGCCTTGCAACCAATTTAATCAGCCCTTAGTTCCATCTATCTAGCCCTGATTGGAGGTGCTTTCCCCCATGGCCTCACGTATGCGCCTCTGATTCAAAGTGGTTTTCAGCTCTGGAAATGAGCTATAATGGTGGTCCTCCAGTCCCAAATCATTTTGAAATTAGTACCTGCCTTTTTGGACACACAGGCTCACTGAGCGATCTGCTGGAGCTCGCAAGTTGTAAGAGGTATCAGGCTCCTGCAGTTCCAGATGGTATGGCTCCTATGGTCCGCTCCTGCAGCTGTACACAGATCCTTTCTACCTGGTCATTGCCGCCTTGTTGCAGGAAGGACCGGACAGCATAGTCATTCTGCGGGACACACAGGACATCCAGATTGTGGACAATCTCTCAACACGTCTGACCATAAGCGTGTCTGCCTCCTTCTTCACAACCATCGAATGGAATTTTTTTGGCATCGGCTACAGTTTTCCAGTCACACACTGCCGCACGACTGCAATAAACACGCTCATAAAAAGATTCCATCTGCTTCCAAGAGATACTTTGCAGTATGGCCAAGTCATTGAGAATGACGAGGGCAATATTTCCCAGACTGTTGATTCACACCAAAAGGTCAAAGATGCCTGTACCTTGACACAACTTTTGTACAGCCGCTCGAACAAGCTATGTACATTGTAGGCAAGTATTGCTTTGCAAGCAGCCAAGGATGTGATGATCACATTGGGGAAGATACTCAAGATTCTTAGGCGTGCTCCTCTAGAGTACGCAATCTGGTACAAGCAGAGTCATAAGGAAAGCCAAACGTATTCAGAATACATCACCTGTGTCACCTGCCATCAGATTGCTCACGCCAATTTCATGGCGCCAAACGTGCGGTGGACTCTAGTGCAATTTTGACATGTATCCAGCAGTCAGGCAGTTTTTGTTTTTAGGAGTATCAACTGTGTCCTAGGTTCCAGGGGCCTCCCAGAATTGGACCAAAATGGGAGGAGATCCAAACGCCAGCTGAAAACGCAACACTTGAACAGTGTTCTGAGAAAGACATCTTGACGCATAAAATTATGTTTTGTGTACACATACTGTGATCGAGGAGCCACTGGAGCCACTGGTCATGTATCATCAGGTGAGTGGATGCAGTCTACCCTCAATAGTAGACGCATGCTGTCACAAGCAGCATTTTTGTATGCACTCACTCTTTGCAGTGAGTCCATGATCATCATCTGGTGTGCCCTGAATGTCTGCAAATGCTTCATCAGAAACATCGTACCTATGGTGGTCGTTACCAGCTTATCAGCAGCTTGATGCTATGCAGGACAATCATCCACACATGGAGTACACAGCACTTGATATGTCTCCATTTTACCTGTATGATGCACGCAACAGCACAAAGTAGCGGCACAGGCAGAGGCAGCATAGCTGAGTGTGGATGGAATTGATAGCAATGGTGCCCACTGTCTTCAAGCAGCAACTGACAAGGCTCCTCAGTTAAATGCCTCCCACAATGTAGTGAGTGCTTCAGAACAAGCAGTTGTACTCAGCAGGCACCACGAACGAAGTGTATGCACTCATCATGGGATGAGGATCAGGCTATCTTGTTGTCAACAAGCACAAGGGCGCCCACAGGCGCTGCTTACTGTACGCCATGTAGTACATAGAACAGTCACAGCATGTACACACAGTACAGACTGTGTGACCACTTCATGTGTGATGCAGCTTCTATGCATATATCTGTTTCATGAGCTGCCACCTGGTGTGCCTCAGGCAGCAGCACAGGGACTGGCTCAAGTACTTCCAGGCCAGGAGGGGGGGCTCATCCTGGCAAATTCTGCAGAAAATCGACTTGCCTTTGATGATGGGTTGGGCAAGCTTAATGACTTCAACGAGCTGTACTACTCGACATACACTGCAGAAGCTTTGGGCAAGATGTTGTGGTATGTGATGAAAAGGTGCGTGCCAGCAGCAGCAGGATTCTCTCATGTATAAAGCCAATGTAGAAGGTTTTAATGCGGACATTGAAAGTAGACCAAACGGTCAAAGCTCAACCTCCTCTGAGACAAACGCGATGATTGCACGCCCACCACATCTCAGTTGATTCTATTGCCAGCAGTTGTCAAATCTCCCTTGTACCCACTGCTAATTGCTCAATGATCTGGCTCTGCCGAACATAAGCACTTGGTGGCGACAGCACAACACACAGGTCTGAAGCCCATAGCTTTTGTACAGATTGTACTCAATCAGAATTTGCACAAATAGCATTAAGGACAGTGTTTCTTGGACCTGTTTGCAGCTTGTACGGGATACATGGCTGTCGATGAGAATGACGACCACAAAACTCCAATACGCTTTCCGAATAAACTCAACTTCCCAAATGCAGATGAAGACCTAGGTCAGGCCTGATTCTGACTTCAAGCTGAGGCCTCTGACAGTCTACAGCTGCAATTAGCTCAATGACAGGCCCACGAAAACTTGCAGCAGTGAAGCACAATGGTTGCAGCCAGCAGCCTGCCTCATACAGGATTTACAGACTGAGCATGCAATGAATCTAACCAAACAAAGTGTAATCAAAAATGTGAAATGTTTTGAGCATGCTTGCAAACAGCTTAGGTGCAGATCTGTGAGCAGTCTTCTGCCCTGCTCCAGTATGCTGCGCTGCAGCGCTTGCCTCATTTATAAAGATGGGTGTGTTCATGGTGACCAAGATGTCTGAAATTCTGTCAGGATATCTAAAAACAGCAAGCTGAATCTGCAGGGATAAACAGAAAATACACATGTCATACAGAGGGAAGCAAGAAATAAGGTGGCTGCTTACTCATGATAAATACAGATGTGACAGAGACAAACATGTACCTTGATCCGATCATGCATGCAACAGTGTTGCAGATCTGAATGTACCTGAATGTCATTGGCTGTATGAACTTCTTGTCTGCCTTTTGCAACTGACTGAAGGCCAGTGACTATTGCTTTCAGAGCTTGACCAGCAATTTCTGGTGTTTCTTCTGTTGCTGCAGCAGTCATTGGCACTCTTGGATGCCTGTTACATAGCCACAAGTCAAGCATCACTCAAGAACACAAAGAGATGAACTGTTGGCATGTGACACGCACAGATTAGATACTGGTGAAAACCGGACAGCTGTGCTGAGCGCGCCAGTAGTAACTGCAAACACGCACTTGGACATCTGATATTTTGTATCTGGGAACTTGCAGCTTGATTGTGCTCAGCCATATCATTGAAATACAATTTGCAGCAGTCTTGGTCTGGGACTGGCTGGTGTTCCTGCATGTCAGACGTATTTACGCACTGCTACATAGTTTCCGCTGCGACCAGGATATTTCTGATACAACAGCTATTCTTACTACTATTTCCAGTATAACGGATTGGTCCAAAGTGGCGTCCGTCCAAACCTGCACAATAGGTCAAGGGCCGTTGAGTGTCAGTTTAGTGCTGGGACGCAACGCTCGAGTGTACCTCTTGGTGATCAGGCACAGGCCGATAATCGCTAACATCCACAAACCGCTGTGGTAGGTTCATCTCTATCGCTCCCCCAAATAAGGCCCGTGTGATCAGTTGCTCATCGAGCATGACCTGAAAGTAGCTTTACGAGCTTGATCGCGTATGAAAGTCTCAGATGGGATCAAGCCACCGCTCCCAATTGATTCATCAACGCGCGCGATCTGTCGGCCAAATTTTCCACGCATCTGGGCTTCAGAGGCTGTTCAAGTTCTGGACTAAAGTTTCAGTCAGAAGAAGAAGAAGAAGAAGAAGATCATGCATCTCAATCGAAAGTGATCATGGCAGGCACAGGATGCAACCTCAGGGTTGCCAAATCTAATGGGCAGTCCTGCAGACCTGCTGAAGCAAGCTGCTGCAGTGCTCCTTTGCAATCTGATCAGCAATTGCTTCCTTGACAGCCTTTCCAAGGACTGTTAATAACTAAATAAGTTATGGTGACAGGAAGGGTGTCAACAGACGCCTATGGACTTCATTCTGGCAATGACAACTTCATGATGTGAGCAAAGGCTTTGCACATGCACTGGACAAAAGACTGCAAGGGAAGTAGCTGAGAAGGAGGTTGTACACTGGACATCTAAGGGATGAGCATCAGCTGTTCAGTTGTCAGTTTTGCTCACAGAGCAGAGTGTCTTCCTTGCCAAAATCAATGCCAACACTGCACTGCAACGGTGTGCTTGAGCATTGCCATATGAACTCAGCACAGCCAAGAAATTTTGAACAGCTGCATAAGCGTAGTGCAACTTTGCATTCAAAGACTGAACTGTCAAGATACACTGTGCATACAGGCAAGCATGGTTTGTTCTCCTCCATGAATGCAGTGGTTTTACATTCCACACACCAGCACATCTAAAGCTAAAGCTGGGGTCTCACAACATCCATGCAGAGCAGGCCACAGCTGCACGTCTGAGCAGGCCAATAGACGCCAAACTTGTGCAAGCCAAAAGGATCTATTGACTTGAATAACACATGTGGCCTTCAAGACAGGCTCGCAAAACTTTGTGAGATACACAAAGCATCTCTACAGTCATATACTGACACAGACACGTGCAGAACAACCAAAAAGCAAAACAATTGATATCAATTGATGTAATGATGTTTCTCTGGATGCCTCACATGTCAAATCTCTCTGTTCAGGTGCTGGCATTTATTAGGCAACACTGCATAAACTTGGCTCATCTGTTGCATCTTCCAACTTCACCCATGCGGAAGCTTTGAAAGTTCTGGGTTCAGGTGTTTCAACTTCATCCATACCAAATCCCAGATACTCCTCCATTGCAGAAGGGTCCAGACACTCTCAAGAAAACGTGAACATCATAGTGGTTGAAGCCACCCTTGTAAGGTTCAGTGACCACAAGCTGCAACTTTTTCAGGCAGCCTGATAAGTCAGAGGGTACAGCTTTAGACTGTGTTACCCAGAGAAAGCTGCCGATTCCAGCGAGCTCCCTTGCACAACAATCTGCGCAGGTGCAGCAGCACCGGCTGAAGCTACGGTCCCTGCACTTGGCGCTGGAGCAGGTGCATTGGCAGCTTCTGTCGAACACACCAGATTTGAAGGATTTCTGACTTGGATCTCAAAGGCAAATCTGTAGTCCAAGTACAATGGGGCATTGTCCACTGGCTGGGGGGACGTGTTGTTGATGATCCAATGCCACAGGAAGGTGTAGATGCCGTCTGTCAGATTGGTAGGAATCTGAACCTGGCCTGAGCAGTGCACTGACAGGTTGTACTTGTTGTCATCCACCAGACAGGTTAGGTTGTCAGCGTATGACAGGTTGGCTAGGTGATGCTGTTGGAAGACGTCAAGGCTGGGGTCAGTGCTGCTGTTGTAATTTGTTCCTGCACATTGCAGCAGCCAACATCAGGTGATGAGACTGTAGTTTTGCCTGGTTGCACCTCAGTAGTCGAAAGGCAAGAGAACAAAGATCAATGAGCAACAAGATCATTGAAAAAGGGTCCAGGCATGGGATGTGGTTTGCAACGGCTGAAAGACGGCCATGACTCTGGTGTCTGTGAACCATGCAGGGACACCTCGCTGTTCACAGCACTCGCATTCGTGGCCAAATGCAGCAAACCACAGCATTGTGAAACACACCTGCATTGATAGTAGCATTTGGGTTGTAGTAGATATTCAGCTGAGAGCTGCCATCAGCCACAGTGCCATCAGGATCAGCAGTACGGGGCCATGTGAGTGTGATGATCTGGCCAGGAGCAGCCTGAAGCATCTGATAGGCTCCATACGCATTGTACACCTGCTGGTTGTTGGGCAGGGAAGCAGAAGCTGACGTGCGGTTCTGCAGAGCAAAGAAACCTAATGCCAGCACATGGAGCAAAGACTGCATCTTTGAGTGCATGTATATGCATGCTGCAGGACAGGCACAGGCGTGTATGCAATCACACATTTGTTGCTAGGACCAAAATGGTAACAGGTGGATGACTCTTGAACAGCTCTGTGCAGGAGTGTACGCTGTACCGTGCCAGACAGCATGCTATCATGACTATGAGTTTATGCACAGTCTGCATTGTTGTTGCTTTGCGTAAGGTACTGATTTCTGCTGAAAATTGGCAGTGAGCAAACCACTGGCTTACCTGCAGTGTGGGATCAACTGCGACATCTGCCTGAGAAGCCAAGTTGTTTGCCATGACTGTATTGTTGGTGAAGTTGTATGCATTTGCTTGGAAGTTGTAGGCATGACTTGCAGTAGGCAAAATGCTGGCATAGTCTCTCATGAAACCTGCAAATACATATTAGCCTGGGGCACACCCTGCTGACAGGCAGGCAGAGTACAAACAGCTATGTCGACACGCAACATTGCGCTTGCTGTGCAGTGTACCAGACAGCAATATTGATAGCACTTGTGAGCCGACGTAAGCACACAGAGCTGCAGTTCATGTACCGTAGCATATGTCCTGCGTTCTATCGTAGTCAACGCAACTCAAGAACGAGTAGGCGTTGGAGGTGGCTGCCAATGATAACACCACCAATACCGTTCTCCACAGAGTCATCTTCAGAAACGGTGTCGTAGTCCTAGGACAGCAAACCAGGTCTGTGCAGCTATTTGGGTGCAGAGACAGGTCAGCCGCGCGAGGACACCCGAATCGACCGCGAGCTTTCGGAGTTGCTTGCCGACATTACAATGCGCTGACCGAAACTTCACGCTAACGTCATAGTGCAGATAATGTCACGTTGTTGGTCCTGTGACTCATAAGCGTCACATGCGTGAACCTTGAAGATAAAGCAAGCCTAATCTAAACTGTAAAATCGAAATCCTCAACTATGCATACCTGATAGTGTGGACACGAATGAAAAGGGACGCTTTGCGGCAGGTGTAGTCAAGGTTCGACACATTTTGCGCGATTTGGGGGTTGACAGATCGACACAACAACTTCAGGCAATCGCAACATCGTTTTGCAGCTGAAATACCGAGTTGCGTCGCATTGTCACCGGCTGCAACGACGGTGCGACTGTGATCTCAGGCGAAGCTCGCTCATTGTCGAGCAAGCACGTCGCTCTACGTTCGCGTGTTGCCTGTTCCCGGCTTCATAGTGTTCTCCATATCTTGGATTACCGTGTAGTTTGCGACCAGAGCGTCGGGACGAGCGATAGCTGCGTTGAAAACTCTTGACCTGAGTTACAAGCGCTTGCAAAAGCAATGTCGGTGCAGCAGTAATGGCCACCAATGGTGGTGATCAGCTTCAGATCGGCAGAAATGGCCATCAAGGAAGTAGGAATGGAGGCGAGAATCTTGCCAGAATCCTGGGGGAGATGTCCAGGCCTGGCATCAACTTGGAAAGAAGAAGGGATGGTGACAGGTCTCTGCGGGAGTACGTTGAGGCAGAGGCCAGAGATCTGTCAGGGCAGCCATTCTCAAGGTTTATGACCAGTCTTTATGGCACCATACAAAGCCATATCAGCAGGTGTGTAACATGATATGTATGTTACATCACATATTTTCCCAAATAGATGTGTCATCCTTCCTGTCTGCTCTGCAGTTCTGATCAGAATGAAAGGCTTGGAGGCGTACTGTCCGTGGACGAGCTGATTGATGTCAAGGTAATGCAGCTGCATGTATCTGCATCCTGGATCATCCATACTTTGTCACCCTCTGCGTACTACATCCCTGTATGCTTATGCACCTGCCAAAGCAGCTTCACCAACTCAAAGCAGCATGGTATCAATCTCTCTCTTTGCGTGCAGCTTCTGGGCGAGAATGCTGCAAAGATCAGCAACTTCGCAACCTACTTGCGCAGCGTATTTCGCACAGACACCGACCCTGTCACATTGGAAGTTGCTGCTGCAACTCTTGGTCACCTTGTCCAGACAGGGGGAGCTCTCACTGCTGACGTTGTGGAATATGAGGTGATCACTGCCAGACCTTGCTTCTCTTGTAGCACTGAACAATGTCTGCTAATAGCTACAGACTACAGCATGCATGACAGCAAAAGTGCATGCTGGTCTTGTTGTTGCATACTGCTGTGAGATACTACATGCAGAGTGTGATAGCTTCTGCGGTCAACAGACATAACTATGGTGTTGATGCACACTCCAATGTTGATCTGATGTTTATGCACAATCGCTGATGTTTGCCGCATACTTTGCAAGAAGCTTAAGCAGCCAGTAAACTGAGTCATGAGACCTGCCAGTCAGGGCTCACAGGTGACAGCAAATCCAAATGCAGTGCACATACACAATGTCTGTACACATGATTGCGCACGGCAACATGGAGTGTGCATGCAGGTCAAACGGTCTTTGGACTGGTTAAGGGGTGAAAGCCAAGGCAACCGGCGCTATGCTGCTGTGCTCATTCTGCGTGAGATGGCGGAGAATGCTCCCGCTGTCTTCAACGTGCATGTGCGAAGCTTCATTGAAATCATCTGGGCCGGTCTCAGAGATGCCAAAGTCATTGTCAGAGAGGCGTCTGTGGCAGCTCTGAGGGTGACTCTGCCCTCTGCTCCCTTCAGAAGCTCACCCTTTGCCTTTTGGCTGTGCCTTCTGCTGCTGTTGCTTTGCCAGTCGAGTCCTCCTACACTTTTACCAGTATCAGCATGAGACCTAGCATGAACGTATGTTGTGGTATCTGAGTGATGACCTGTTTTTGGAAGGTTACAGTCCATAGTTCAAAGCATCCCGAATCATGAGCACAACAGCAATCCCTGGACTTCGCCTCTCATGTTACACGACTCTGCCATAGGCATACAGTGTGAGCCTTCATTGTGCTATGTCCTCACCATGAAAAAAGAATGTACGATTTTCAGCAATCATAACAGGAGCCTCCTGAGGCGGCATCCCGGATCTTGTCCTCAACATGAGAAGGGTTTAGGGTTTACGGTTTCTCTCCCACCACTCCCACCCGCTTGATTTTGTCGCAGACCACATGCACTTGTACTTTCAAGCCAGGATGTCTGATGAGTCACAACTGGCTCCACACCCCAGACTGCAAGTTATAAAATGAACATGAGCTTGTTTGTGGTTTGGCAGGCGTGCCTGAGGTTGGTAGAGAAGCGTGAGACCCGGTACAGGGTGCAGTGGTACTACCGCCTCTTTGAGGAGACCCAGAGGGGTCTGACTTGGGGTACCTCTGTGGAGGTGGTGCATGGCTCCCTGCTAGCCCTTGGAGAGCTGCTGCGCCACACAGGCAAGTTACCTGTGGTGTTACCTGTGGTGTTACCAGTGGTGTTACCTGTGGTGTTACCAGTTGTGTTACCTGTAGTGTTACCTGCGATGTTAGCAGTGGTGTTTTCAATGATGTTATCAGTGATATCACCAGTGATGTTACCAGTGGTGTTGTTAACAGTGATCTTACCAGTGATGTCATCATTGGTGTTACCTGTGATGTCATCAGCAGTGTTACCAGTGGTGTTGCAAGTGATGTTACCAATGGCATTACCAGTGGTTTTACCAGTGATGTTACCCATGATATTACCAATGGTGTTACCAGTGATGTTACCAGTGATGTTACCGGTGATGTTACCAATGGTGTTACCAGTGGAGTTACCAGTGATGTCACTGGTCATGTTACCAGTGGTGTTTGCAGTGATGCTACCAGTCATGTTACCAGTAGTGGTGTTACCAGTGATGTTACCAGTGATGTTACTAGTGGTGTTACCAGTCATGTCATCAGTGGTGTTACCATTGGTGTTACCAGTGTGTTACCAGTAGTCTTACCAATGGTGTTACTAGTGCTTTGGCAGCAACCACATGCTGCATCAAGCAGCCTGGTCTTAGCTAGGATTTGCTGTGACTTAAGTTTGTGGGCTGAAGTTTGCAATTCGACACAGAAATATTGCCAGGTCTGAAAGTTACTGTGCTCATCATTTGTTAAGCCAGGGTATTGTTGCGTCTGCTTGTTTCCAGCCATGCGGCTCGATATTTGATATGCTGAAACATGACATCACCAGATGTGCACTGGTGTGAGCAGGCAAGGCTCTCATTTGCGCAAGGTATTGAGGTGTGTTTGGGAAGTTTTGGTATTATTATTATTATTTAGCAAACTCAAAACGGAAAAACCAAGCCTTTATTGGCTGTCCACAGCAACATGGTATTTGTACTCATGTCTATACCCAAACTCCTAAAAAAACCAAACTCTGCTTCAAGAACAGCTGTTGTTATTGTCATTTGTTCTCTTTTGTGCACAGGTGAGTTCATGCTGGCAAGGTATCGTGAGGTAGTCGAGACCGTGCTGCGCTTCAGAGAGAGCAAGGAGAGGCTCATCCGGCGTGCAGTCATTTCTCTGCTGCCCCGCCTCGCAGCTTTTGCCCCTGAGCGCTTTGCTGCCACCTACCTGAAGCAGTGCACCAACTACCTGCTGTCTGTGCTCAAGTTCCCATCTGAGAGGGGTGTAGGTGGGTCTCTTCACCACACCCCTTGGCTGGGCCTGCTGGGTACTGCACCATAGGCTTGCAAATCTGCCCTCTTGCATGTAGCTGTGTGGACAGGAATGTTTTTGGATCTTTATTTGTGGCAGGAAGGGCCTTGTTTCCACCTGTGCTGTGCTGTGCTGTGCTGTGCTGTGCTGTGCTGTGCTGTGCTGTGCTGTGCTGTGCTGTGCTGTGCTGTGCTGTGCTGTGCTGTGCTGCGCTATGATGCGCCATGCCATCCTGTGCTGTGCCATGCTGTCAGACCAGAACATGACCTTGCATGCCTGTGTATCCTTCATGTCAATGTCATGTCCACAGGCTTCACAGCTCTTGGTGAGATGGCGATGGCACTAGCAAAGGTTGGGGCCCATTCAGTAATGGGGCCCCTGCTCCCCCGGGTGGCCGACCAGATCAAAGAGGCCATCAGCGTGAAGGGCAGGGCACGTCCAAACTGCCGTGAAGCCCTGCAATGTGTGGGGGTTTTGGCTCAAGCCCTAGGGAGCACCTGGAAGACTGAGGCCACCAGCCTGGTGCAGCCCATGATGTCTACTGGTCTTTCCCAACCCTTGGTGAAAACCCTACAGGTAATTCGCTGGGTTTTCTTGGCTGTGTTGCTTATGAAAATAAGGTACCTGAGCGCACAGGCAATTTGCTGCTGCCTGCCATGTTGCCTGCCATGTCCCGGCCATATTGCCTGCTATATCCCTGCCATATCCCTGCCATGTCCCTGCCATACCCTGCCATATCCCTGCCATACCCTGCCATGTCCCTGCCATATTGGTGTGGGCGCTTAATCCTCCAGAGGTTACAGTTGTCACTGTGCTGCACTGCTCCGCCAGGACCACAAACCACAAACCTCGTCTTCATCTGCTAGGTTTTGCTCGCATAGCCTCACAGTCGCTGCCAATTTGCCAACACCCTGCCGTATTGTCAGTACCCTAGCTAATTTATGTGATGCACAGGCCCTGGTGCATGCTCTGCCAGAGCTGCTACCCATGATTCAAACCCACCTGCTGGACCTGCTGAGCCTAGGGCTTACCCGCAAACCCTACCGGGAGAACCTGCCGACTGCAACTGCCCACTCCCTGGCACAAGCTATCCAGCTAGGTCAGGCTCCCTGCATGTGTGTCACCCCCAGTCTGTCTGAATAATTGTACTGTCCAAGAGCTTCTTCGTTTTCTGATGAATATGCTAACTTGGAAAACGGCAATTGTGAACAGACAGTGAGCAAATACAGACAGATGACTAACAACACACATGGCTGATTTGATGCCTTCATGATACTAGTACAATGTCATCAGCGTCATTCATCTCCATCCGTCTCAATGCTACAACAGCGTGCTTCACATGCTTGCAACCCCCTCTGCTGAGCTTGCATGGCGCTTACTAAGCTGCAGTCTTGCTGGAAGCTTCTGTCAACACCATCACAAGCGTGTGGACAAGCATTGCCTGAGTTGCATCTCAGAGCAGTTACAGACATGTGTATGTCCTTGGCACTCCCGTGCATAGCCCCAGGAGTGTGCCCATTACGTCGCAACCACAGCAGACACAGTCACACGCTGACTTGGGCCAAACTGTACCCCAGATGATGTATGCTGCTGATGTGTGTCCTTTTGTATTGCGTGCAGGGGAACTGCAGGGGCCAGCCCTAATTCGAGTTGCCCTGCTCACCCTGGGCACATTTGACTTTGGACAATATAACCTCCTGGAGTTTGTGAGGGACCATGTCATGACCTACCTGGATGATCCAGATGTATCCATCCGCAGATCGTCTGCTGCTGCTGCTGCGCAAGTGCTGCAAAGGCATGTGGCCAAGCATTCGCAACTGCAGAATGGAACGCCTCTGAATGGCCAATTTCTGCCACTGACAAACGTGAGCCTGCCCTGTCCAGGGCTGCTGTGCTGTGCTGTGCTGTGCTGTGCTGTGCTGTGCTGTGCTGTGCTGTGCTGTGCTGTGCTGTGCTGTGCTGTGCTGTGCTGTGCTGTGCCGTGCCAATTGTGCATAGCGCAGGACCAATGATTGCACCTTTCAGCATCACCATCGCAAGGCAAGTCATTTTGGCTGATTCCTGTGTAGGGCGGCTCCAACATACGCCTTGTAGAAGCTGTGGTGGAGCGGCTGCTGACATCAGCAGTGGCTGACATGGCAGTGCCAGTGCGGCGCACTGTTTTGGAATCCATGAAGCAGATGTCAGACCTGGACTCCTACCTGGCTCAAGCAGACTGGTAAGCAAAGATATTATCTACGGTTGAGGGTTTAGGTTATGTTTGTTAGGTATTAAACCCTAAACCCCAGATAAGATGTGGTATACTCTGCCGGTCTTGGCCAACGTGGACTGAATTATTAACCAGCATGCAAAATGCATAAGGGCGTGTGCAACTTTTTCAATTCAGTCAAAGTACATAGCCAAGGTGTGATGCACATTGAGCAGAGCTGTTGCATGAAGCGCCCCTAGACCATGACAGTGTTACAGGTTTGTCTGGTCATGACAGAGGTGCTGTGATGCTCTTCAGGCAGAGCTGCTACATGAAGCACCTCAACCAGGGTCTGTGTTCTGCTGCATATGGTGACAACGTTGATGGTGGGGGG
>JAABUP010001831.1_pt1 | contig 43449 bp, 50 predicted proteins | sample 5559201 | NCBI WGS metagenome assembly JAABUP01 (sample SAMN10711887, study PRJNA513373) | rock metagenome | isolation source: Antarctica rocks | place: Antarctica
ATAATGTCGAGGAGGGTGGATGGATGGATGGGTTTATGCTTGCTGATTAGGGTGTACTTAGACGATACACAGTGGTTAGATACACAGTGGTTATGGATGGGCGTACTGGCGATTTGGAATGCGAGGAAACTCGTATGTAAGTAGCAAAGATTTTCACCATGAGTTGCACCCACCAAACAACGCCGTGCTCCGCCTTTCGTCTCTGGATCATGATGTCTCCCGGCACTCGACTACTTCCGTAACCGCCCTTCTCTCTTTCCACTTCGTCTCATTCCACACACACACACACTTCTCCCCCGATGTCCCCGTCGTCAAGCGCATTTGCGCCTCCCCCAAATCTCCCCTACCACCAGCATAATCACCATCCTATCCATCATCAACATCACACCCATCCAACACACGCAGCCGCCAACCTCTCCATCCAGCGTCCCCCCCCTCACCCCTCCCAACCGCATCCCACCCACCCACCAATCACCATCCATCCATCCCTCACATCCCCCATCCCCTCACATCCCCACATCCCCATCCCCCCCCCCCATCATCTCCCCGCACCCTTCCCCCCAGCACCACCCGCCGTCTCCTCGCCCAACACCTTACTCGCAGCCATGAACCTACACCCCCGTCAGCCACCCCCACCATCCATCCATCCATCCACCCGCAAGATATCCACACAGACAAACAAACTCGAGAAAGCAACTCACGCGCCCGCCCACCAGCCCCCCAACCCCCTCACATACTCCGCCTGCACGGCCGTCATGCCGAGCAGATTCTCCATGTCGGCGAGGTGGGCGTTCAGCTGCGCGAGGTGCGCGTGCAGGTGCGTGTATTGTCTGTTGCGGTGGAGGGTCGTGGGGGAGGGCGCGGTGGTTGGTGGAGGGGTGGGGGCGGCGGAGGGGCGGTGGGTGGAGGGTCGGTCGGCGGTGGACATGGTGGATGGATCGTTGTTGGGTGGGGTGGTGGGTGTGGAGTTGTCGGGATCGAGGCTTCGGCTTCTGGATACCCTACCTGTACTCAGAGACGATGTTTGATACGCGCGACTGGCACGCGGGTGAAGTGTGTGTCACGTGATTATTTACCGTTCTCGTGGCACGGTTCAACGCTGGCGATGGCTATGCGGGAGTGATCATGAGAGCTAAGCTTTATGCACAAAAGGTCAATTCGTCTCTATCCGCTACCTCGTTTCCCTCCCAGCTAATCGAATCGATACACCAGAAGCAGCAACAGCTGCCCGAAGGACCGCTCAACGTCCACTTTTTCTCTTTCCCCCTTGCAAGAAAATGCAAAACCCTTCCAATTGCATACTGGGGCCGAGGAAGAAACTGGAAGATGCCCCGAAACCCTGACTCCAATGCGGTATTATGTTAGGTCCACGCACGATATTACAAGGACATAATCGTGTGCGTATATACGATCAGACGAAGCTGCTCCATGCAATTCGGTATGCGTGTGTGTGCTGTGAGAAGGGTTTTGTTCAATGGCCGCCTGCCCTTATTAAGAATTTTGCTTGCTTCCCATGCCTGACCCCTGCCTTCATCTATGGTTGTTTTAAAGTAAAATGGTTCCGTGTATGCAATGCTATAGAAAAGAAGAGACATCTCGAGTCTCAATGGCGTTAGAGGTGGCTCAGAAGCTTGTCTGGCCGAGTACGTTGGGGTATATCGCATGCTGGAACTTGAGCGGTTTCTGCGCTGTGAGACGACTTGGACAAGTCGAGGTGATCTTTTCGTTCTCACTGGACACCGACGGGTTGTCCTTGAAGACGAGCTGCCCTCTGTCGGGGTGCTAAGCTGCTGGAGCTGCTGTGGGCGGAAGGGTCGGACTCGATGTGCGCGCTGGCACCACTATCGCCACTCCCCGCGCTGGCGCTCGCACTACCAGTCAGACTACGTACGTTTTTTGGTGGAGGGCCGGGAGGGCCTTTGGGTGGGTATAGGTTGCTCACCCCAGCGTGCTGCTCGACCTGCTGCGGTGCCACAGCGTTTCCTTGCCCAGGAGGATACCTTGGAACGGGTTGACGCATCATCCCTGGAGGCGACGGTCCGCCGTTAGGATGCATCCCTCCCGGTGTCATATACCCATCATTCGACGGCGAAAGACGCTGCATGTTCCTCCCATTCAATGGATTGCCCGGAGAATGGCTTGTCCTCCTAGGCACACCAGGGCCTGGAGCCGGACTTGGGTACGCTCCATTCATGCCAGCATTTGTGCCTGGCCCCTGTAACTCATTCAATCGAGCAGCTGTCAACGAATTTGTCCTCGACTCGTCACCCATGGTCTTTCTATCTACATTGCCATAACGATTCGAAGAGTAACCAAGCAGAGGGTTTCCTAGTGGATCGTCATGCATCCCAGGCATACCTGACAGCATCTGCGCTGAGACTCGGTTCCTGTTCTGCGCGGGTCGGGGACCGAAGCTGTGACTTGTGCGCACACCTGAACCTCGGCCCATCAAGCCGTGCTCAGGGTTCTGGCGAATTTGACTGAGGCTAGGAGCTTTTCGGGTCCTGCGAGATGTAACACTCATCATATCAACGTTGTCAGGGTCGACCGCAGGCATAGGTGGCCCGCGAGCAGCCATGGGGTCGAAGAAATCGTCGTCGTCGTCATCATCGTCATCAAAGCCGCCTTTGTTGGAGGGTGGTGGCCGTCTACCGCCTTTGCGCATGTTGTACTCTTGCTCCCTTAGCTGTAATTCTCTTTGGCGTAGATTGAGCTCCCGCTCTCGAATAGCCAACTCGGAATTATTTGGGCCGTTGCCCATATCCCCATATCCTGGAGCAACACCCCCCTCAGGAATATCATCGTATAATACAAGATGGCTGAACTCTCCAAGATCATCGCCTTCAAAGGAAGGCCGCCGAGACAGTTGATTTGGAGGCGGGCCCCGAGGATTGTACCCACTTGACTGGCGCGAAGGATAGCCATTCATCGAGGGCGGTCCACCCCCTCGTCTCATCGGTGGTCCCATTGATGGGGTCCTTCCCCCACGCATGCCGTTGCCGTTCATAGGACCATTCATGCTGCCGTTCATGGGTGGTCGAGGGCCAGCAGAAGACATTCGAGGAGGACCAGACCCCATCTGAGGGTTCGGAGAGACCGAGGGCGGCGCCGCTGGTCTTTGCTGATTAACGATGTTGCAATGATGAAGGAGGGCGTACAGAGTCTCGATGCGTGGCACTCGGACACCAGTATCTAGAGCAAGTTTGATGGGAGAACCAAGGAAGGTTTCGACCTCCATTGGTCTCTTCGCGGTAAAGTCCTGATACATGGTACTGTTGGTCTGTGATGGCTCGGACATCTTCCGAATGGTCTTTTCCTTGAAGTCCTCATCAAAGTCACAACCTTGCGAGGAAGCAATCTCAAGAAGCTCGTCTATAACATCGGATACCATGGCACGTACACCGACTTTTTCGAGCAGGTCTGCATGAGAAGGGGTTTCGAAGAGGACGCTGGGAGGATGAAATGCAATTGGCCTGGTGGTTATTAGCATCCGATACATGAGATTGTTTGCTTGTTAATCATACCCAATCATTCGTTCGTATTGTTGCTGTCTGATGTTCTGGGAGACCTTGCATTCGACCTGGCCTGTACTTAATGTCATAGCCAAGGCTTCCGCCATATCATTTTGTATAGCGGCTGGAATGGCGTCATTCTTATTCGCAGGCCCGACCCAAACTTCTGTAGACCCAACGTGTTCGAATTCACTTGATCCCAGCTGCGTGAGTTCGGCTCCGTTCACTAAGGAAAGGACGACGTTCGTTGGGAATCGTTGTTCTAAATGTGATTCGACACCGAGGGTATGTGTTGTATTGACAAGGATGCAGGTGTGCTGAGGAGTAACAACGGATTCGATGATGGCAGCTAGATCGTAGACGTCCGGCAAAGCTTTTACACAAAGTAAGACATAGTCAAACGCCGCTTTCCTGCCTGCGGCGTCGTCTGGACTTCTGACAACTGCTAAACATTAGCCCGACTCCATGTTTATTATTAGAGAGAATTCTCGACCCACCATGGCGGGGTTTGAATCGTTCGTTGCCAAAAAGCTTGGACCTGTAGAGGAACCTGTGAGTAGCAGTTCGCTCGCTACGATTAGAGCCGCGCGTTGACTCACTTGAACGAGATGCCATATTGCGAGACCGTCTCGTACCCAGATTTCCACACCAGTGTTACATCACAAGCATTGGTAGCTTGGAGTCTCCATGAAAGGAAAGCCGAAGTACTATTACCACCCACTACTTTGATATTAGCATAAGTATCATGACCACAGGCTTATACATGGGGCATGAATGGGGAGTGCAATTTGTTTGATGTTGTATCAACACGTACCTGATAGAATTCGTAATCGAGGTGGCTGAGGCATTGTCAACGTGAAAGAAACTCGAAAGCAGGAATTGCTGATGCCTCAATGTTATCCAAATGACTCCGAGCCGCAATCGGGGCGATGTATTCCTTTATCCAGCTCGACCAATCGTCAAACGTATACCAACATCGGAATTGCGCCCGCAAAACGACCACGCAGATCGGCTCTTGAAGGAGGAAGTCGATGTGTAACGAGTGTGGGGTGACTCGAGGGTCGATCAGTCGAATGAGGTCAACGAGTGGTTCGGGCAGATGAAGTCGGCGGTGAAGATGGAGGTTTCGAAGGTCAACGGTCGCGTTTGATTTTCCTTCTGCCGTAATCGCTCGTGCCTTTGATCTCCTTCTCCCCGCGTGCTCAACGAGTGCAAATGCTGGTGACCGCGAAAGTGAAAGCGAGTGAAATGCGTTCTGACCCAGATGAGAGTGCAATCGATGTCGCAACGATGAGAAGGTCGTTGTGATGTGGTGTAACGACTATCTTTTCATTGCGTGGAAAGCTCGGAGGCTAGTAGCTACTTTAAGCTTTGGCAGTGATTACCTTGGACAGCAAATCTTACACCTTTATTACGGACTAGCTCCTATCTTCGCAATTTTTGCGGACCATCTATGGATACCTTACTGGCAAAGCGTGTGGGCAGAGATGTGGCAATCGCGCTGGCTACGACTCTTCGTCTCGGTGCATTGTTCCCATGAGAACACTCTGGTGTTTCATCCTGATCGCGTCTTTGCCTTTCTCTGTGGGCCGCTACTACAACGTACCAAGGGTGGGCAGCCATGACCATGTATGCATAAGGAGGCGCCGGTACAGCCAATGCTCAGCTCGCTTGGCAGCGGACGCAGCAAAAGCTTGAGCTCCTACCCACAATCTGCCAGCTACACCAATGGAATAAATTACAGTACGAAAGATATCGTATGTTTCTCAAACGAGCATAGCGAAGGAGTCGGCCTAAAATTAAATCGGGTGGAGGGCTTTCCGCCGACTAGACTGCCACCATAGGATAATAACGAACCACACGGTCGACTCCAGGACATCATCCCCACGTTGTCGACCCGACCAGCTTGTTGCCACCAAAGATCAGAGCCTTGCCCAGTCTCTGCCGTACGCAAAGAGCACAAAAGGCAGCGAGACAAGTTGATCTGCGAAAGTCAGAGTGCGTAGACCCCTGAAGTCTATTTTTGGCTAGAGGGAACGTTGTTGCCCTCGGGTGCGAGGGTGCCTAGTTCGGCCGAAAGACAAAGCCCGCTGCAGGGAGAAAGGAGGATTGTCAACGTTCTTTACAGGCAACGAGCAGCGCACCCTTTCACGCCTCCAACCCGACCAAGTCGATCTCCGTCTGCACTCTTTCAACTCTTTGTCTGAAATGGACGCACTAAGCAATTTGACAAGCTCATGGTGCCGCAGATCACTTCATTCGAGATCAGCAGCCGCACTTATGAATAGTTTCGGTTACCTGTTTGAGCTGCTCACCACGTTTCTTGATGTTTAAGGCTTAAGCTTCTTTGCCAGGCTCCGAGTGGCTAAAACTTTCGAGCCCAATTTACCGGCAAGCCAGATCTATCCTCATTCGGAAATATCTAACCTCATTGTACCCTCGCCAAGCCAGAAGCATCTGCGGGACTGCTAACGATGTCGAATCGTCAAGGAGCCCTTTTCGCTTCAAGACGCCTTCCAAGCGCCTTTCTTCTTCTAACGTTCAGCATCTAGAAGCCACTCATTTGGAGGAAACGTCCTTGTTGACTGCCGTCCCGAAATCAGGTCGTTTCACGTCTCCGAAAGCAACGATTAGACTGAAAACCCTCCCGTGGCCAGTCGACTGAAGACTCTGTATGAAGTACTGCGACCCGTACGTATCACCCAAGGAAATGGTGGATGAAAAACTGCACAAGCTGCCTACGTATCATTGATGGGCAATCGTCGCTGCCCTGAAATTACGTCAAATTTGAGACATCCGAGAAGTCTTTAAGGAGCCTACGACGGCACACCCTGTAGAATGCCGACAATAATCGTGCTTAACGTTTCTTGGGACTTGAGCTTCACAGAATTCTCATTATCACTTAGACCCTAGAAGTCTGCTTCGGCCGGACGTTCGCCGTACGGTGCGTGCTCTTTGTGAAGCTCATTGTCTTGTTTAAGTGGTCATTGGCTCGCACAGTCATCACACTTGACGTCGAAACGAGTACCAGTTGGGTCATCATCTACTTCACGTAAATCATCCTTTGGTGTTCTCGACTGCTCAAAATGCAAAGTCATTTGCATTCTCCGCCACCTCGTCTGGGCTCTCTTTCAATTCTAGCGATTTCCAATCAATGGTTCATTGTCAAATCGGTCTTCGTATTTATATACAGCAGCTCACCATTATTTATGGCGAATTGAGCGCATTCAGGCCTTTCCAGCTTCTCCCAAGCCCATTCCTCGCTCGGGTCATGCTTACTTGAATTGTGCAAACGAATAAATATCATGCCTCCTAGTATGACATCTCGGAATGCCTTTCCAAGTCATGGAAGCTGTCATGAAAGGCCTCCTCAAAATGCTGTTTCCTTTCGAATCCCACGGCCAGGCATGCATTACGCAAATTCACCTCATAGCCTCCTCATCCCACGACCACCTCTTACCAAAAAGGGACTCGGCATCTCGTCCTTCTCTGGATCCCAGATCGGCACCTCACCGCTACCGCTCAGATTCTCCTTCTTCAACTCTTCGCCGAAGCCCTTCTCAATCTTTTGCGCTTGGCTCACTACCCCAGCTCGCGCTTGCGCCAACTCGACCAGCGTTCGTCCGCCCCCATTCTGACCGAGCAAGTTGCGCTGCATTACAGCTTTGAACATCTCGTTCTCTGTTCCGCTTGTCGGAGGCTTAGGTGGGGCTTTACGGACAGGGGAGAAGCCAGAATGCTTCGGACTTGGTGGGGATGGCACACGCGATGGCCGATCTGCTGCTGGTGGCGGGAAGAGAGTAGGTTGGGGATGAGCGTGGGGCCGATTCATTGGGGCTGTTTTCTGGCGGAGAAGGCCTGGGCGGCTTGCAATCTTGAAAGGGTCTGGAAGACGTGATGGGGGCCGAGTAGGTGAAGGCAGTTCTGGTACGTTATCCTCTTCCTCTTCCATTATGATAGATGAGCGTGGTGAAGATGGTTGCGCTGCTACTCGGTGTTTCTGCGTGCCGGCAGCAGCGAAGATGTTTTTACCATGGTTGATACCTGACGCATTTGCGGCGGCAGTACGCCGCGGAGACAACGAGAGACAAGCAATCGACATCGGCGACGGATCTGCCATTTGAACGTCCATCGGTGAGTCAAAATTTGTGCGAGCCCGAGATAGTGGCCCACGCGTCCGTCTCTTTGGTGGTGTTTTAGATTCCATTGTCTTGAAGTCTGCAACCGGGGGCGAGTCAAGGGAAAGGCTGCTAAGATCTGTTGACGAGGGGAAGTCTGTGTCTGCGCTCGTGCTCACAGAAGAAAATTGAATGTTGTCTGGGATTGGCGGCGTAGGTTCTTTAGGAACACTCAGCTCCTGTAGCTGCTGCTGCACCTCCGTGTCGACTCGCTTCCGTACCTCGTCCTCAAATATCTTTTGGAGCCTCTCTTTCTCTATTGACACTTGCCGATCAATCTCCAGCCTAGCCTTTACTTCCCACTCTCGTCGCATGGTTGACTCCAATGCAGCTCTCATCCTCTCCTTTTCAGTGTTAATGTTACATGCCTTTGCCTCGGCTTCTTGAGCCTTCCGCAGCGCTTGCTCTTCTTTCGTCTTGAGCATTCTCCCCAACTCTACCACTTCCCTCTCTTTTCTCATGAGTCGGACCGCAGGAAGGTTCAAGAGACTTGCAGTATCAGGGCGCTTTAATGGATTGACATTCAGGCAGCTCTTGATTGTACTCTGCAGCTCTGGAGAGTAGATGGATGGCAGTGGATCGATTCGGCCTTCCTTAATCTTTTGGATGAGGTGGAAATGAGTTTTGGCATTAAAGGGTTGGGTCCTTGCGCAAAGTTCGTATATGACGCAACCCAAGGACCAAATGTCGGAATGGAGCGTGTAACGCTCAGCAGCGCAGATCTCGGGAGACATGTAGAAAGGCGTTCCTACGTAAGTCGACGCAAAGTCGTGAGATTGCATCAATTTCGATAGCCCGAAATCGCCCAGCTTCACCGAGTTATCTGCTCCAAGGAACACTATCAAAGTTAGAGTCGCAAGACATTGACATTTGAATGCAGCGCCTACCATTCTCTGGCTTGAGATCTCGATGCAATATCATCACCTGATTCTTGCCTTTCAAGCCTAGTGGCTTGAGACCACCATTCTGTCCCAGAACATTATTGCCGGCTTCAGGCGCATCGATGCCATAGTGACAACGGTACAGTGCAGCGACCAGTTGGGAAAATATGCTCCACACATATTCCTCAGGTGCGTATTGGTTTCTGTCTTTGAGTTTCTGAATCTCTTTACTCAAATCCCCTCCACCGCAATATTCCATGTACAGATACAATTCTTGTGTTGATTTGAGGTGTTCACGATGGTAGTACCCAACGATATTAGGATGCTTCAATGAGTTGAGGATTGAGAATTCGGCGTGAAGCTGTTCTCGCTCCTTCTGAGACATTTTGATGTATTGAATCTCTTTGCGACATAGTATCTGCCAGAGACGAGTGTCAATTAGTATAAGACTCTCAGAGTTCCTCGGGTTTCCGTACATGACCGTCCGAAACCCTTCGGACCCTCCTGATAGTACCAAACGATCCTCGGCCTAGATATATCGTCAACCAAACTCATAATAGTAAGCACATGGACTCTTAAGATCATACCAATTGTATCAAGCACCTCATACTTCTCTGGCTCTATTGCAGTAGCCATACTGACTCCGGGGATTTGGTTGCAAGGTACAATTTCATGAGAAAGGGCCACGGGCCACGGGCCAACTCTAGACTGTGAAAACAATCACAGTAGTCCAAGTCATTGGGTCTAATGCGACAGAGTACTTAGCAATGACATAAGGTACCTCCAGAAACCAGTCGATTCGTGTTTATCAATCTAGTCAACATGACAACCGGCCCGACCCGCAACGATAAGATAAGCATTGAGGATCTTTCGCGATCTCACTCATATCTGGGCCATGGATTGAACATTGTCTCTTTTGTTCACAGCACAGCTCTTTTTCTTTCTGCGTGCATATACGCTGCTGGACAGCCCGATTGAGGATGGTACTAAAGAAAGTTGAGATAGAAGCTAGCCTTCTAGAGGAGAACAAACTCATTCAAGATGGCAAACTCAAAGAAGACAACCCTCTTGACATTAGCGAGGAGTTCTCGAAGTTGTGCGAGGCCTGCCGTCGTGGGGACTTGAAATTATGCCAGGAGATGATAACAAAGGGCACTAACATCAATGCAAAAGACAAGTTCGACTACACACCCTTAATCCTGGTATGCGACTTCTGAGACTTCCCTGCGCCACGTAGGACTTGGTTGCTGACGCCCCAAGGCAAGGCTAGTCTGTGCGGGAACTTCGAAGTCGTACAGCTACTTCTAGAATCAGGCGCGCTTTGCGAACGGGATACGTTCCAGGGGGAGAGATGCCTGTATAATGCACTCAACGATCGAATACGAAATTTACTGCTCTCATATGATTATAGCAAATCAACCGATCCTTTGCAACCATTCGCCTCTCATATTACGTCCCTCTTGAATAGAGATCACCCCCAAACGTCAGACATACTCGTCACTGGGGCTGGAGAAACCTTTCATCTACATAAATTCATACTTTCTGCGCGAAGTCCATACTTCTCCGAGAAGCTTTCAATTGCTCCAGATACCACTTCCTGGACATTACCTCCGGCAATTGCTCCCCAATCGTTTGGCATAGCGATCAGATACCTCTATCTTGGGGAGGTGCCCAGTGACGTGGGAGGAGGGCCGGGCACGGGGTTTTCGGAAGACGAGGTCTTGGAAGGCGTTGATAAAATTAGCCGGCAATTGGAGGTCCAGAGCCTGTGGGATTCTATCTTGGAAGGTGGTGACCGTAGACTTGTCAGACAACGAAGAACAGAAGAAGTGGAAAAGGGGCGAAATCAGCTAGAGACATGGTTTACAAATAATGTCCTTAAGCACAAGGTCACCATTGAGACAGCGAAAGCGGGGAATGTCAGATGGGACAGAAACAATGGAATATTTGCAGATGTTTTATTGCGAGCCGATGAACCCGAAGATGACACGGAATCACGAGTCACCCTTATCGAAGATCAGACATCAGCTAACCCCAACAATGTTGACTCGGGTGGTATCCCTGTCGGTCCTATGTCTCACGCAAGTCGTTCTCCTTCTCGATGTCGAAGGCCACGCAGGTCTGTCCTCTTTCCCGCCCACAGAGCTATGATTATGCGCTCTGAGTTTTTCTTGACGATGTTCTCTTCGGCATTCCGTGAAGCCCAGGATACGGAGCATCTAAAAATCGTATCCATAGATTGCTCGCCACAGGTGCTAGAGGTCGTTTTGAGGTTTTTGTACACAGAGAAGACCGATTTTCCACTGGAGGTTGCCATTGACGTCTTATTTGCAGCGGACCTTCTTTTGATTGAGAAGTTAAAGCTGAAGGCTGCCGTGGTCATCAGCACGCTTGGAAATGGGTCGGTGTCTCAAATACCTGCTCGATTGGACACGTCTGATGCCCATGAACAGGAAGAAGAATTGGACATTTACGACGTTGTCAGAGCAGGATGGCTGACTCGAGTTCCAAGACTGGAAGAATTTGGTGCTCGATGTTTTGCCTACAGGCTCGAATCATATATCGACGAAGAAGACTTCGCAGACCTTGTAAAGGAAAGTGCACAGAGAATTAAAGGGAGACAAGCGACGGACACGATCGAACTTCTGGATGAGTAAGTCCCGTTGACTTTTTGCACCCCTAAATTCTTGGCTAACTCTATCCAAAGTATAAGATACTATCTATCAGAGCGGTTTCGACTACGTTTCGAGGACTCTGGCATTGAGGACATGATGGACGATGAGTCTGAACCAAGAGCCGAGCCTACCGAATCAATTGCTGATGACAAAGAGCTGGACGATGAGGCTGTTGATGTTGACATACTACCCACTGGTGATGTTCCAGCAATTGAGATCCAAATGAACAGTGGTGCTATCAGGACACTAGACGGGGAGATTGCGGGAGATGAGCTGGAGGGAGACGCGATCAACTATCAAATCCTGCTAGGAAAGATTGACGCTCTGCTCGATAGACTAAAACTAGACGCTTAGATATAGATGTCGAAGGCCCCTGAGATGCTTGTTCTCGGCTGGCGGCAGTTGTACTGACTGCCATGAACGTTCAAGAGTGAACGTCTGCATGTTGCATCTTGAGCTCCGTGGGCCGCGAAATCAACAGTGCAGACTAAGTAATGGCAGGAATGAATGCTCCATGTCCTAGCCTAGCATGTGTTTCGTCTCGGGAATTGTCACCCAGACTCCAGGGGAATGGTCAGCAGCGCAAGAGACCCTATCATTAGCGCCTGTTTTAGGAGGTTATAACTTAACTCAAGTGATGCGAAGCGAAATGAATCTTCGATGAGCTAGAAAATGGGATAATGCTGAGTACACTGACAATGGCATACGAGGATCTTCTGAATCCCATATGATGCACAGCCATGTTCTGGAAGGAGCCGCGATCCTCATGGAACAAAGTTTCTTTGACGGGCGCCATTTGAACAAGCCTTTGCGGGAGGGGCCGGTTTGGTTCCTTAGTGTCCTGCCACTTCTGGATTTCATTGGGATCTTGCCATCACCACTTCCTCGCCTAGGAACCTACACTGCACTCACTCTTTTGCTGGCTTGTGCCCAACGCCATCTCAATTGCCGACACGTTTGTCTAGATCGCGGAGCCAATGCTACGGTTGATATCATGATGAACACGCTCGTTCAATCCTTTCAGTTGCCATAGTCGGGGGATATTGGGGTCACACGGACTATCAGCAGTCGCCTCAACGTAAGCTCACGGATCACCTATCGATCGTGAGCTTCACTGCTATAACTTTCAATCGTACCCTCACTGCCCGGGGAGCTCATGGTCTTTAGTCATAACTTCGCAATGACTTTTACACGATCTTTATCCGCCATGAGCCTGTCCTGGTCCGCCTCTCTCCTTCTCCTGGTGTCGTTCCTCTCACTCATCGACTGCACATCGACAAGAGATACGCAGTATGTACAGGCAACAACAAGCTCTGGAGAAACCGTATACCTTCCCGACGATAGGAAACCAGCGTTGTATACTCAGGATTTTGGGGATTGCCTGGGAGGTTCTCTGATTACCGTCACACGATTCGATGCTGCATACTACCAAGATAATATGACAGTGCTGTTTCATTTGGAGGGCAACACGCATGTAGCCAACGAGAGCCTTATGAGTACACATCCCTATCATGTCGTACCAAGCTGCTTGCTTATCCCAATCTTCTAGTGTACATTGGTGTCTTTGCCTACGGCGAGTCTCGATTTGACCTGACCTTCAACCCTTGCAATGCCCAGATATACAGGTGAATAGGGTCTGTATCGAAGTGTCTATGCAGTACGCTAATGCGAGCTAGCCTATGCCCCATGAACCGTAGTGTCCCAATCGAGGCCAATGGCATCATTCCTGTCTCTCAATCCGACGTCTCCGGTATACCTCCGATCGCATTAAGTATACCAGATTTCGAAGGGCAAGCAATTCTCCGTATCTTCGGCAATTCGACAGAGACGGAAATTGGGTGCTATTCAGCGGGGGTAACTAACGGAGCAACCGTTTCGCAACCAAAGGCCGTGGGCACAGTACTTGGTATCTTCACCCTCGTCGCTTTGGGGGCATCTCTAGCCACAGTAGTCTATGGAAACGACATACCTACTATGCGTTCGCACTACGCTCACTCGCTTTCGATATTCGTGGTCTTTGCAGTCTTCCACCACATTTTCTACACAGGGGCCCTGTCAATGAATTGGCCGAGTGTGCTTGCAGCTTGGTGGAGCAACTTTGCTTGGAGTGCTGGCATGATTTACTCGGGGTCAATGCAGAACAGTATTAATCAATTCCTTGGGTCTAACAAAGGCAACACTAGTAGCGTTGGAGCAGCAAGTACAGGAGCTTCCGCTAACGATCTTGGTGGAGGCTATGAGCTTTCGCAAATCTACAAACGATCAAGCTTCAATTTGTTTGGTCGATCAAACTGGGAAAACCATCTGAAAATGTTGAGAACCAGAGACATAGAAAGACACATCGCCAAGCGGGCACTCGCCAACTCGTCAGATGGTTACTCTTGGTATGGTAAACCCGTCAAGCCAGGTTTGCCAATACCCGGTAACTATTCCGGATTCGCTGGAACACTATCCGACGAAGGTATCCCAGCTTCGAACGCCTTTATGACTGGATTTCTATGGTTCCTAATTCTGATTGTTCTTATTGCCGTTCTGATCACGGCAATCAAATGGACAATCGAAGGCTTGAGCAGGATCAATTTGATGAAGACACAAAGACTCTCGTATTTCAGAGCTCATTGGGTTTCATACATTGCACAATCTACTCTCCGTGCTTGTTTCATTGGATTCTTCATGATGGTATTTTTGGCCTCTTTTCAATTCTCTTACAAGACCTCGGCCGGGCCTACAGCAATTGCAGCTATCATCTTCATCATTTTCTTTGTAGGGATGTTTGGTGTCGTCGGATATGCATGTTTCTACCGACTTCGATTCGGACATTATGAGGCAGTGTCAGACAGGCTACATATTGAAAAGAGAAAGCTCGTCGGGCCTGTCCCATGGTATGGATATGGGCTCGAAAGCCACAGATCCGAGAAATCCGAGCCAAAAGCTTCCGCTGGCTCAGTTCCTTGGCTGCGAGTCCATTACATCGACCACAACCTCGAACGGGCTGGGGTGCATCAAGACGAAATGTACATTAGGAAATTTGGTTGGCTAGCTTCACGATTCCGAAGAACAAGGTGGTGGTTCTTTGCCTTGTGGTTAGGCTACGAATTCATCCGAGCCTGCTTCTATGGGGGAGCCGCTGGTCAGCCGATGACCCAAGTATTCGGTTTGCTGGTAGTAGAAATAATTGCTCTGGTCATCATTGTGCAATTGAAGCCTTTTGAAGGTGCTCGTCTCAATGCTTTGATGGTCTATCTACTTGGCTTCAGCAAAATCTCCACGTTGGCCCTGTCCGCAGCTTTCGACGTTCGCTTCAACCTCGCACGAATCACCACGACAGTCATCGGTGTTGTCATCATTGTGATACAAGGCATTCTGACCATTGTCCTCATGATCGCAATCGTCATCGGCGCCATCTCAAGCTACATGTCGGTCACCCGTAACAATGAAGGCTTTCGACCTCGGAAATGGGAGAAAATCCGGCAACGATACTTCGCTCACATCGAGAAAACTGCTCCCGATATTCCTCCTCCACCTCCACCTCCGCCAGAAGAGCCTAAAGGGCCATACTTCAACGTCGCCTCCGTACGCCGTCATCCAAAAATCGAAGATGAAGATGAAGATTTCATTGGTAGCATCCACGACCCTCTAGGCTCTCGCGTCACAGTTGCTGGCCCTGCTTCCCGTCCTCACACTGCTCGCCCCAGTCGTGCGAATAGCGTGCATGATCAACTTGACAGACAACACACCAGTACCCCCTTTGGTGCCCGTGTACACCGCGCCAGTTGGAGCACCCATGATTTCAACAATCATCAAGATACATCCAATCCTAGTTCACGGATTGATCATAGCACTCGCAATTCTCGCATATGGAGTGCTTCAGATATCCGGCCAAAGACGAGCGACGTTAATTTGAGAAAAACTGGACAGCAGAGAGCAAGGACACCACTAAAGAACGAAGGAGACCTTGATGTCAGGAAGTCAAGACACGGCAAGGAGAAGGAAGACGTTCTTGACGAGCGCCAAAGCGAGGAGCAAGCGGAGTCGAAGGAGGCATCGAGAGAATAGAGATTACGACTTCACGATCGGATCACAATCACAGGATATCCGTCTCCTCAAGGAGTTTATCATATTATGCAGACACCAGCTATGGCCAAGACAGCAACCCACCCAATTACGCCCGGTTATTGACTAGAACGCATTACATAGAGATTTTTCACAGCATAGCGAACAGGCGTCTTGATCGTCGACTTGGGTACAGGATTATCTTAGAAAGAAGCGGATGCTGCTTCTTCTCACCAAGAAGAGACTTGGGTTCAGTCACGACGACTCCGCTTGGGAGAGTTCACGAAGTCCAATAGAAGGGACTTTCGGGAATGCATATAGTTTAGCAGAATAGATCTAATCGACAATTTTACATGCACTTTGGCTTCTTTTTTCTTTCCAGTGAAGAAGCACTCTTCGATATGCGGCTTCTCCACGAGGCCTTTAAAGTCAAAGCTCCCTATCATTTTGATGTGAAATTTCCCACGAGTCTGTCATTGAAGGAACGCCAACCCGACATGCACTGCATATCTGAGCCAGGAGCCTTTGAGACACGGATACAAGCATGCAAGATACCTGCGAATCTGCCTGAGGGTAAGATCGATGACCCATAGCTCCTTAGTGCGATTTTGAACTCGAGGTTGGGTGGAATCGATACTCTTTGGAATTGACATGCTCTACTGCTATGGAATCAAAATAACGAAATTGGAGATTTCAGCAAAAACAGGACATGATGAGAGTGTTCGTATGTATGTTTTGGAAATTGTTAGCATACTCAAGACATATATTGGGCATGTCGGTTGTTTGCTGATAGATTCAGGAAAATTGCCAAAGGGAAAGAGGTCTGGAGATTGTGTGTGGTTCTGGATTTCTCGAGACAGTATTACTCTGTTCTGATTAAGGGGCGCTTCTGATAGATTGACTATTACTTACAACGCTTATGATTATGAGCTATTTTCGCTTTTAGGGAAGATGATTCAATTCAAGCCAAATTCTGCGACACAATGACTTTACGAAAGTAGTTCGTTGGGGTAGATTTCAGACCTCTCCGACTTGTTGCAATATTCGTATCATTTTCTCTGAAAGCTTGCCAAAACTGTAGCGATTACGTCTAGGAGGCCACACCCAGCAGAGGTTCAGTGTCCTATCATTGAGATGGAAAGTTCTGTGAGCGTCGTGACGAGTAGGCGAGCTGCTCAAGGCTTGGTATTAAGTACTCCTCTCATTTTGCTCTATGGTTTCGTCGACGGGACTGTTGTATATTTGACACCATCGCCAACTTTATATGCTATGAAGCATTCCCTCGTTGACTTTGGGCTTTATACTAATGAGCCTAAATGACCTTATACTCAATTATGTGTCAGCTTAATGGAATAAAACTTCGCTGACTAATTCAAAAGGGTACTGGCATGACGTATAAAACAGCAGCCAACCCCCAGTGGAATCTCAATCTTTCATCGAACAAGATCAGGGCATTGAACTTCAGTGAGGTTGATGAGTGTATCCTCCATCGTGCGGTCTCGGTCTCGTTGTCTTGCTATGGTAAGGATACCAGCCGAGTACTAAGATTGGAAGATCTCGTAAGCTTGTTTGGTGTCTTCACAATGGAAAGACAGTGACACCTGGGCCGGACGATATAGATCATCTACATCACAGGTCTGATATAGCGCTACCATTATGACCGCTCGAGTAGGAAAAGATTGCCAAGAAGTCTCGTTCATTACAACACAAGGACTGTGACAATTTGGAGTCTGCAAGCCGAGGTAATGTATTGAAACTGGGAGACCATAGAATTCCTGCCGGATGTATCGCCGACAGAACGAGTGACATCCAAATAAGCTCAGCAACGTCTGTCCATTACGGCGCCCAGCCGGTCGGCTGCCCGGATTTGGCCCACGCGTTCTCATAGCCTTTCATGTAGTAAGCTTCGGCTCCTTCCGTTTGGTGCGGTTCGAGGACCGTGGCTGTGGGATTCTGACGGTGGGATCTGAGAGTGCAGGAATGCCAATCGCAGGCTTGGTGTGGGGATATTGTGCATGGGGAAGTTATCAGGAGGAGTCGCGATGCCGGCATGTATGCAGAATCTCGCAGGATCGACGTCCAGTGTCTATTCAAATGTGAGGTTAGGTCAATGGTCAAGACGTTAGCCTGTGTGGTATTCTTATTTCGGACAAAGCTCTTTCAAAAACATTTTCTGCAGCTCGTAAAGAAATTCGCCGTCCACTAGTAGCAGGCCGGGTATTACGAGGAGGTCGAGAGGGCAATCGTGAGGGCTTTTCGTTTCGCTTAGGTGATTGGTTTTTTCATTGGTCGCTGATGTTACTGCAGGATCCTACGATTTCGTCATGTCTTTAGAAAGCTAACATTCTTGCAGCACAAGCATCCAGCCGCGCCACTCAAAAGTTTTGCAAGTTGATACGCAGCTTCAAAAGACATACCTCTGTATCGCACTCTGGCATGCCATGCCATGCTCTTTTCACATACGCCAGACAGGACGTTGTTGGAAGATATTCGTCGTTCTGGGATTCATGAGGTCTCATGTTCTGCACGCTAGTTGTGAGCCTCGCTGTACATCCCTGTAAACTAATTTGCGGTAACGCGAGGATCGGAGCTTTGGTCTTGCGCTGCGCATGATTGCTCGAGCCCTACAGAGACGAGATTGCCAATTTGAGAGTAATCGACCGTTATTTTTGACAGGTGTGGATCTCGGAGGAATGTGGGATTGCCGCTGTCAGAGATTCAGAGGAGAGGAACCACGTCCGCATGATGGCATCCCGATCGCAGGCTCAGGCTCAGCAAATTGAGGTGCCGGCACTTGGCCAGCTTGGGTTGATAGACTTCATCTGGCAAGTGCCATCCCGCTTGGCCGCACGCTTCCAACCGATGCGGAGAGCACTGAGGTCTGGATTGGAAGTGCCTGGTGATCTGCAGATGGCGGTCCATGTGGGAGATGGGCGATGACCGTTTTTGGTGCATGGGCATCACTGGGCAGGCATCTCCCAGCTCCCCGGCTCTGGCTGATCAGGGGCAGCGCAGGTACTTGCGAGGTACATCGACGGGACTTGGTGTGTCTGGCCGACGACACACCTGGCTGGCCCGGTGTCGACGATTCGACGGTCAAGCGGTGGGCAGTACAGTATCCGTCTTATTGAGATGAGGGTGTGAGGCAGGGCCGTGCGGCCAGGAAGTCATGAGAGAGTACCTCGTAAGGACTGGCGGAGGGGGGCGAAGAGAGAGGTACCAGGCGAGGATCGGCGCGATGGATTGCCCACGAAAGCGAAAGCGTGCGCTGTCGATCATCCCAGGGCGATCACCCGGGCCGGTAGATGCTAAGAGGGGACCCAAACAATGCACCAATGCAAGCCACAGGGCCGTACGGAGCCCCCCATCGTCACGATTGTTGCCGTTCTGGCGGGTGTGCAGATCATAGGCGTAGACCCGGTATAGGCTAATAGGACATGGCCACCAGTTGATGTAGAGGGCCGATGGTGGTGGTGGTGGGCGACAGTGACCAGGAAGTGCGAAGTGATCAGTAGCTTTTGTTCCCGTGGATTTCTCATGCTGGGCTGAGAGTCGAGATGGAGGATGGAGGATGGAGGCTGATTGGCTCTGGAGCTCGACCGCTGAATCTGACACAACCGAGGTCATTCTGGCAGTATCATTATTCGCAAGTCGCCTTGCCACTGACGACCCTTCCAATTCTTCACCCCCGTCCGACACATCTTCACCTCCACCTCACTAAAGTAGTTGCAACCCCTTTGACGCGCGCCTGCCCCGTCCTCACGACCCTGCAAGTGGCTGACCGCGACAGCGCTCCCTGATCGCCCCGCCATCTGAGGCTAGACACCACCATCGAACTGGCACCAAAAGGCGTTGGTGCCAGGCCGCTCCGTTCCCAGCTGCCTAACCGAGCACCCTCACCCTCACCTCTCTCGACTTGACCCTTCCGGTACGGCCAGCAGAGCCATTCAGCAAAACATATCCCCCGTGCTCGACACTCGTTCGTCCTAGCCCTGTGCCCAGCAAAGCCACGCAGAGGCAGGGCCGAAGGAGACCCCGTCAACACCCCGTGTCATTCGTCAAGCCGAAGCACGTTGGAAGATCTACGTGCCCCGGTGCCCCGTCATCAACGTAGGATCCAAGAGCCGGGTCCCTAGCAGTCTAGCAGTCCATCGGCATACCTGATCCTTAGCCCACTGCTCCCTGGTTGTGGAGATCGCGTGGGACGACTGCGTACTCTGGTCACGGTCCCACCCCATCTGTCGACACCTCCCCAGGCCGGGCACACAGGCGAACACTAGCGAGCTGTTGTCTGTCGACTTTCTAGGCCCTGACCCTTGTAAGTTTGGCGTTTCTTTGCTGTTGCGGTGTTTGGATGTACTGTGCGGCTGCGGTCATCTTCGTACCTTCTTACACCCATATCCTGCGCGCACTGGCCCTTTCAAGACACTGAACTCCGTCTGACTTTCTGCGGCTACTCGCCTTTCTCGAGTCTCGAGAGCTTTGACTGACGGCTCTGCGCGTTGAAGACATGAATCTATCGAATCTCGTTCATAGAACACATACAAATACTCGGCCAGATAGCACTTCAAGTTCGAGACCATCTTCCCCTTCAGAGCCTCCCATACGCCTTCGTAACGACCACAAGCAAGATATGACTGCCCTCGTTGCCAGCCCATACATCAGCCAATCAAGATATACCAGATCTCCTCAGCCTCCACCGTCGCCACCAGACGACCCAAATATCCTTCGCACCCTGCCTTCCATACAGAGCCTGATTGCAATGGAAGTTCCTCAGGGCAATCAAGACGAGCAGTGTCAGTCTCTCCAATTCTGCAAAAGGCCATGAAACTCATGATGTTTGCAGTGGAAGCAGAAGGGCAACCGGTGCAACACCAACCACCCCCAAGGGGGGATCATCAACACTCGGGGCATCGATCACAAAATTACAATCAGCCAGCCGTGAGCAACCCTACAGTACCGCCATCACCTCCAATTGACCCACAGCTTGGTTTTGACGTTCGTCACCAGTCTCCTTCTGCCACATCTTCGCACTCCTCAACCTCCGCCCCCCAGTATCTTGGTGGGGCGATTAACAACGTAGAGCCTCACCAGCAACGCCAGCAGCCTTTTCCGCCCACCTCACAGCCCGGAAATATGATGCCTTCCCAACCGCCGTATCAGAGTTCCCCGTATCCGCCATCGCCCTCGGCAGCATCTAATTACTCATACCCTTCACCAGCGCACCCGAATAACTTTCCCGGAGGTCCAGCCATGTACAATCAAAGACCGCTCCCGAACAATTTCCCACCGCCTGTCCCCAATGCGGCGAACCCGCCGGTATCGAGTTCTCAGGAGGCGTCTCCAATAGACCCCAACAATTCCAATCAGTTTCAACATCAGCATCATCACTACATCGCCCAGTCGTCAGCGACCAACTTCACTGGTCAATCGCAAGACCGCTACGTGTGCCAAGTATGCAACAAAGCGTTCTCTCGACCCTCCAGTCTTAGGATCCACAGTCACTCACACACAGGCGAAAAGCCATTTCTCTGTCCCCACAAGGGATGTGGCAAAGCGTTTAGCGTTCGGAGTAACATGAAGAGGCACGAGCGAGGCTGTCATGGCGGTGGTAGCCCTGCAAGTACATAGAATGACCACACGGTGAGCCACTTACGAATGCGAAGCGACGTGTGTACGACGATTGGACATGAATTTCCCTTTTCAGTGGTTAGAGGCGCTTCATGCTTTATGCTATCCATGTTTATACCCTTTTTGTGCATCCAGATGGTGTTCTCATGGCGCGAATCGACCGGGGAAACGGAAAGCAAATGTCAAGCGAGCATGTTCGTATGAGGCAAGGACGATTTTGCGGCTGTTGGCATCATAAGGTGTTGATCACAGTGATATTACTGCAGCAAAAAAGCTAGTCTTTAGTCGGAGAGTGTTTCAAAAGCAGATTGATGGCGCGTATCGTCCTGAAGATCCACCCGCCTCCAACGTTTACTCTTCAGGTTTCTTCGTTCAGCTTAGCAGATTCATTATTGGCGGAAATAAGTTCTTCAACCAGATGCAGGCCTGCAACTGCAATTACATCTTCAGCCTCCAATGCGTACCTGCATCGCCCCGCGCCTTCTCCCGTAGCATGTGCATGGGACTACCGAAGCAAAGGTACGCACGGACTTTAACTCTCTATTCTTGCTACTTATCTTTCACTCTCTCCCATCTCCGAACGAGTCCGGACAGTGTCTCATCAACTCGGCGTCGCGTGTATCGCGCGAAGAGAAAACAAAGCACAGCGCCTTGTCGTTTGAGCCTCATTCGAAGCAAAATAAGGGAGTGGGACTCTCACGATAAATTTGCGTTGCACGAGTCTTGGCTGTAATACGAAAGCGAAGGGCCGTGTGGAGCAACAATGACAGGGAGGTCACTATGCATCTCCTCAAGTTAGAGGAGTAATACGCTTATCAGCTAATCACAGTGTCAGATCCCCTATCTAGACTTTCCACATATTGGCATTGGCAGCACGAAGTCCTTCATTTAGACGCATATACGCGTTCTTTCCCTCCTCCACTATGGATCGGCCCAGCCCTCGACTGAGTGAAGATATTCCTTGCAATTGCAACCAATCGCATCTGGTCTCATCACTCTGTCTCGATTCATTGCATTATCGAGATCGTTTGCCAACACATCATGCGTTTTGGAAGCATCACAAATCCGCGTGATTATTATCTACGAGCCCAGTGAGAGGTCCAAGCGCAAGCTCTTCAGCAGTCTCGACCTACTTGCCTCTCAAACCATGAGCTCGTTCTGACGCTGATTGCGCAAGCAGAGCGGTGGGCCCACCGCATTTTGAGCTCGTTATAGCTTCGAACGGGCGTGGCAAAATGCAATTGTTGGTCAACACCCATTTGCCTATGGATCCACATGACGGAAAGGCTTTTCAGTGTGATACAAGCAGAGCTGTAGATCCTGCAGCCGGGAACAGCAAGAGGTTGGCCCAGGTCGGTAGTCCCTTCAGCCGCAGATGCAGGGCAAATCTCCAGACCTGGAAAGAATTTACATTCCTGCAGACAGTGAGATAAGCAGGATAGATCGGAAGCCTGAAGAAAGGGTAGATCAAGAAGCAGAGGTTACGGTCTTGAGATGATGCGCGCCATATCAGGAAGACACTCAAGCTACAGATGGCGCTAATGCCGAAGCTCCAAAGTCCAGACACGCCGCAACAGCGAGAACTAGCAAATCTTAATACATCACTTCTCAGCGACTGATATGGATGCTACTGGATTTATTGCAGAGCCTGGGTGGAGCAATGTAATATGACTACAAAAATAAATCTGGCGATCGAGATATGCTCTCACTTCTAGGACTACTCTGGGCATACAGTTTACGACAGAGTTTTTGACATAGTCAATCGGCAATCGAGCCATGAGGACCGGAAGGGCAGGGACGTCGCAAGTGTGAAAAGATTCTAGACCGTACTTCGAGGGGCAAACCAGGGTTGGCTGCACGTGACGCCATAGCACAGGACCGACGATCAGGGTGTTGGATACGAGGGCCGCGAAGGGTATACCAGATAAGCGAAATCAAAAGTATGTTTCTAAGGACAGGGGAATGGTGCAGAAAACCACGTGTTAAAGCAGACTATTGGCAGAAAACGATGCTGGTATGGCCATGGCAGACAGGGGCATACCGACTAAGCGGAGCTGCATGATCTGAGAGTATTATACAAGGTGATGCACCCGCTTCTTCCAAACGCTATGGGGCAAAAGTTGGGACGGACGGTAAAGTTCGGACACTGAAAATAAGAAAAGCAGCTGCATAGTCTGTGGGTCTGTCTGTACTGGTTTACTTGCAATCGCTTATGGATATCAAGAGCGACCGTGGCTGCAGGTGGCGGTTTGCTCTCGCGGTTTGCCGTCTTCATCGAGATCCGGTTGCTCCACAGCAGCAGCCTTTGTCGCTACACGGAATCACTCTGGCGTGCGAGCCTTGCAGCTCATCGTTCCCCCATCGACCTGGGCTCCTGTGATGCTCATCTGCCAACTTTGAGGGACCATTTTTTCGCTCGTGTGCGTTCCCCTCTCTTTCTCGAGTAAGTCGAGAGAATCTTCCAAACTTTGCAGAAGGATCTGCTGCCGAGGGAAAATTGGCAGCGGTGAATTATTCCCAGTGGGCCATCCATATTGAGCCTCACCAATACAGAACCCTACAGTCCAGAGAACTACCAAGGTACGAGCATGAGCATGGCACATATAGCATTACAATCTCCCAATCCTGATGATACATTTCCTCCCTACATAGATACATGTCCCACAGAAAAGAAAAAACCAACCGGGCCTGGGTTCCCTCATAAGCTTGCGCTCAAAGCTTGCGCTCTCGTCTTTGCTCTAGCGGGTATCCAACAAAACAAATGCTACCCTCACAAGGCCATTAAGACAAAAACGTCCATCCCGAACGACCTTGAACTCAGCCCATATTACGCCCAAGCTCTTACAGCAGAAAGACATACGTATTTGCACATAAATCCCCACACAGATATTCCATAGACGAAGGGCATTTCCACCGGAGAAGAAACCCCCTCTCTCTCCGCCGTCACCGTCTACCATGATGATGCGATCCCCTCCCCGCGCCGCTCCTCCCGTCAACTCGTCTCTCCAGTCCCTCAACCCTGGCGCGGAACCCCTTGACGATATCCCGGATATGCCTCACCTTGTCGAACTCGACCTCGAGCTCGTCGATCTGGCGCAGGATCTCGCGAAAGCGGGCGATTTCGGCGTCGGCGGCGGCGATGGAGGAGGCGGCGCGGGAGGATTGGTGCGAGGTGGAGCGTTGGGTTTGGGCTGTGAGCTGCGGGGGGTTGGGTCATTAGCGATAATATATGTATGTGATGGGGTTGATGCGAGGAATAGCCGCATGAGGGCATGGAGGGTTGGAAATCAAATTCCAATGGATCCATGTCTTGCTCCCCATTTCATGATTGCAAACGAAGAAATTGACCAAAAACATACATGATCAACCCTCCCCTGTATCGCCCCCATCAACCTCTCAAAATGACTCCCCAGCACCGCCAAGCTCCCCGCATCAAGCAGCAACCTATTCCCTCCACCACCACCCGCCGAGCTCGCCGCGCTCGCAGCCCGGCTCGTACTGGCAGAACTGCGGGCGTGCCCTCGTCCGCGCGAGGACGTCGTGCTGTACGTATAGTGAGGCCCGGCGCCGCCGCTGGATGAGAGGGCGATCTGTTGGTGTTGGCGCAGGATGTGCAGTTCCGAGGCGGAGAGACCGAGTTGCGAGTCCGGGATTGAGGAGGGGAGGGTGGATGGCATTGGTGGAATTGTGGGATGGGGAGAGGAAGTATCACATTGTTGGATGGGGGGGTTGAGTAGGGGGGCGTGGGTGCATGGTTCGTTTTGATCTGTATATGTAGGATGGAATGAATTGTTTGTCCTTTTGGGTTTGTTGTCGCTGGAGATGGGTGGTTTCGTTCTATGTACGTTTGACGGGGGGTTTGTTCAAGAGTGGAAGGGGACAATATGTATGTTGGGCAGCAGAAGGAGCTCTCCGGAAGTTGGGCTGTCGCGAGTGGAAGCTGGTGGATGTAACGTGAGATGGGGACCAATCGTTTTGCGTAGGGCTGAGGATTTAGCCTCAATTTCACTTCGGGCAGCTGCTCTAGTGCTTTTCGATGATTGAGGTGTTTGATTGATCGCATTTTCGCAGGATGCTGCGCCATGCATGTCATCGCAACAACGTGTGTGGGGATGCGGGACATGGTGTTTGATCACACTGCTTTGCTTGCATTCACGTTGAAAGTACTTTCACGGGCCTCGGGCTTGAGATTGGAGAGATCGGAGATCGTACAATGCGCCATCCCAGTTGAGGTGAAGACATCAATCCGGCGAAGTACACTCGGCTGCTATCAGTATTGGTTGATACTTGCTTCGTCATTCCTACTTTGAGATGAGACAAGGAAGATGATTGTGTCAAGAGATCCAAAGCGATTAATTTACTAGGCAGTCTTACATGTCTCCCCTATCCTGTTGTTGAACATTTCAATGATAACGACTTTCTAGCTAAGCGTCATACAATCAAAATCCGACTTGAGTATTCATACCATCATGATCACTTTCTCTATACCGTCAGTTCTCTCAATAGTGATTTTGCCTGGCTCGCATTCAGCCTCTTGCGTGAAATCAAATATAACAAGAATCCATTATATCCATCACTCTTGAGCTGCAATCTTCACCAAGCCATTCATCATTCCCGAGATCCTTAGCGTGGGCACTCACGGGTACAAATAGCCCCTCCTTCTCCCTCCAAATCTTCTTCTTTGCCAACCATCCACACCACACCGCAACATCTTGGCGGAGCAACATCATCGATGCATCTTGACCCCCTATCCACACACCACTCTTCCATGCCACGTACCTTGGGCGTTTCCTCCATCAAAGATCATGGTCTAGACTCACTCATCCCCTTCTACACCACTCCATTACTCACACTAGCTCTGGATCCGGAACCAAGAGAGCGTTTGAATTTGAGAAGCGAATTGCTTAGATGTATCAGTAGCATCGGAACTGTACCCTACTCAAGCTTGGTTTAGCTCAGACTCATTCCCACACATCAGTTTTAAAAGCAATCCTTCAAAATATTGAAGTTCATGGAAAGGGGCTGGGAGATATTTCGTATTCGTATTCGCTTCAAGACCAATCAACATGATATCTCCTAGCTTTGTTTTTCGCACTATAGAGATCAGAATCTTCCTGAACACACATACATCAATACTTGTGCATGATTGTCCCACCACTGAGCTCACCTGTACTTCATCTTTTCTTGTGCCCTTGTGCAGAATACATCACATCAGGCGATACCCCTTTTTCTCCTGAGCACCAGAGATGCCTCCCATGAGCTGCCTCCTCATTGCCATCTATCAACAGCTCAGCTTGCAGTCTTCACGCGATGATTTCCTAATCAAGCACGACGTTGCAGAGGAGTAATACTAGGGAGCTTTCAACGATATGGGAGAGAGATCCAATCCTTTCAACATCTGATTGTCCTTGTACCTTACTTTGAAGATGAATACGTTTCAACGCGATGTCTTATCCACCGTTCAGCAATTATACATATACCTAACATTGACCTCGAAGAGATGTATTCACTAGAGGAAAAGAGCAGAAGGGATTTCGCCTGCACATGAAGGGCCATTGATGCGAACAACTTCAACGCAGCGATAGCGCAGGACGTAAGTTTTGACAGCTCATTCACCACAACAGTACTCTAACTAACAAATGAGAAGGCCAGACGCAAGGATCTTGATTGCAAGTCCGATTTGCTTGAAGCACACATCCAAATCCCAGCCTGTGACCGCGTGGCATGTAGTCTTGGAAAAAAACCTTCTGAAGCGGGAAGGAACCTTTTGCAAACACATAAGAGTCGCGACCATCAACTGGTAGAAATACCACACAAGAGACCGTGTTTGTCATGCCTATTCAAAGGAGAACGCTTCGGGTTTCTCTCGACTTTTGAATCGAGTTGACAATCATTCTTCCCTTGAGACAACCGAAAATTTGGCAGAAAAACAAATTCTGAAGACGAAACAGTCACAAAAAAGGCCAGGCACAATGGAGGTCCAGAGCAGAAAGACTGGACAAAGGATGGTCTGTTAAAACAGCAGCCCAGATGTGCAGTGCTAAACAGGATTTGAATCAACTTTTGAATTGCTTTTGACTAGCATGTCATTCATCTTACTGGAAAGACACTTTACGTTCAACTAAGAGACTCAATCAAACCTTTGACATTGGCACCGACCCAACAGTGGAAGGGGTCCGTCCGAGCTTCTCCTTCCACGGAACATAGCTGAGAACATTTCACGAGACTAGTACAGCTAGCCACCCTTGAAGAGCGTTCCGAAAGTACAATCACATCAGAGGAGACTACAACTCTTAATGACTAGGGAAAGTCACGAGCAAAAACAAAGATCACGATTAGGATCGGCTCCAAACAAAATCAATACCCATACTCACAAGAGCTCTACATGGGTCAGTCCAAGGTAATCTGCATGCTGATTGATTCGATTGCGCCAGCCTAATCACCAAACTCAAAGTCAGGCACAATTCGGCTTCGCATGCAGAGGTTCGACTGAAATTTTAGGATACTGTGGAAAAAGAACCTGTTTTCTATCTCGCATGTGTGCATTGGTGAGGCGATGATAACCTTCTCCTGAGATGATCGATGTGATCAAAAGGAATGATTACCAATGACAAATAACTCTCGCGTCGCAAAGAAAGGTTCACAGGGCCGAAAAAAGGCCGCGTATCCCACTTGTACTCCTGGCTCTGCGCTTACATGAGAAGACAGAATTTTCGGACTTTGTGGGAGGACAGACCTATCCCAGGTATGCCCAGACTGGGAGTGGCTTGCCGGAACACATTTAAAAGTCTCGAAGCGGCACCATTTTGTGACAACAATAATATGAATATTTCGCTTCTCACACACAAATGAGGCAGATTTTAGGTGCATCGTAGAAGAAGAACATCTGTGTGCCTACCGCGCCAACAGCTGCATTGTCATGCAGTTTTTGAGATTCAACGCATGAGGTCTCTTGGCGTGTGGGCATTGCAAAGGTCCTTGAGTACTAACACAAGAGCAGTCTTGAGATGTTCGCGGACCTAGGCCTCACTTGGCCGAAAGGCACGAGTATTTTAAAACGTGCCAAGGATTCCGAAAATACATGGGTCTTGCTCGTTTTCTAACGACAGAGACTTTAAAACGATGACCAAACATTCTCACTGGGCTTCGGTATTATATGGAACTCTTGGGAAATCGTTTCAAAAATCGTTTCAAAAATCATCGGAAGTTTGCCTAGGCACTTTGCTCCGCCTGGGTCAGCGTACCCAAACAAAGGTTTCATGCGACCAAACGCTTTCGGAGGATGGAAACCCTTAAAATATTGACCGAATCTTGGCGTTTCTTGGTGACCTTTGTGTTTTGAAGGCGAGAGCCTCAAATCAAACCGAACAAGTCCTCTGCATGTCCTTTGCATCTTTGCATCTTCAGGGCAAGAGCCTCACTAGAGAGGTTTCGCAGAATAAGAAGAACTTGTGTTTTCAATTTGTCGTTTACAAGTCCTTTGTAACCCTACATCTGCAGGGAAGAGACCTCAATCGTGTGGTTTCCGAGGGTTGTTTGGTCTTCCGCAGACACTAAATTTCTGGAATAGGTCCCGAACGTTATATGAAAGATCATACATTGGTGCCCTTATGTCGGGGTTTGGGACACATATCACTGTACGCTTTAAGCTGATAATGCTCTTTATTATATTAGCAAACCTCAAGCATTTCTATTTGAGACCTTGCTGAAGGTGATGATTTCCAAGTCTTAAGGTCCGTTTCTGTTTCTGGTGCTGCGCAAACTTTGCAGATAATCTCTAATGATATAATTTCCATTCCTCCGCAATGACCTAATGTCTTTCCTGTTTCACCATCATGCACACTTGAGGTTTCGGTCCCTTGGCTCAGTTCTCCAAAGAGACACTTGCGATCATATCGGACGGGCCGGGAGTCTCCTCCTTATTTCGCACGATAATGGCTTTGACCAGTAGGGTGGATACCCCCTCTGGAGAATTGTCGCGGATGAATGGACCAATTTGATGGAGTTGCCTATAAGTAATTAGCACAAATCATGGTTAAAGGGATGAAGAGGATGGTTGCAACTTACCACCGAGACCAACCATCATGACCAAGGAATGAGTCCTGTTCAAGGACACCTGTCATGAACTTAATCACTGAGTTGTACTAGTACTCGTTGCCTAAGGTGATAAGAGTTGATTCGGCCGGGTCGGCCGGGACAATTGGACAAGGGATAGCCACGCCTTCTCCGTTCGTTACTTTCCACCATTGCAACACAGGTCCTGCTTCCCCGGTCTTCTCAAGACACAGGAGTCTCGCTTCCATATTGTCGAAGGTGAAGTTGGCTGTGGTTCGGCTAGATTTGATGCTGGAACAATGTCTTGGAAGCTAGGTTGAATGAAGGATTCGGCAGCTCTGCAGTGATAGGAAGAGGTTGAGGGGGAAATCATGGAGGGAAGAACTCCAGTATATGTACCCCAATAGGAACAAAGGCGCACACACAAAGTGATTATCTGTTTCAACACATGGAGCACAAAGACACAATACTTGATGACGCAGACTACAAAAAGAACCGAGAGGGTGTGTGAACGTCCTGTAGCCCATTTTGAACATGTCCCGGTATAGTTAAAAGGAAGCAAAGATCTACAATGATTGGCCCCAAAGTAGAACACAGTCTAATATCGGAACCACAAAACCATACTCCAAAACACAATACAATCTCCATCTCCACATTGTAACAAAAATCCCAAACAGATCCACATCGCCCACCCCGAGCTTATTGAAGGGTCACATATCTCGACCCTCACTTTGACACACTCGGAAGTAACACCCGTTCCTACTGTTGGGGCTGTTGGGCTGATGTCTGGCTTGTGTTGTCTTTGGTTCGTACGATGATGACTTTGACTACTTTGGCCCAATCCCCCGTGGAACATGTGTCATCTTTGATCTTGCCAATATAGTCAAGCTGCCTGTCATATGTCATTAGCGAAGGTTCCTGTTGAAAGAAGAGCGTGTCATTTACCATCCTGACCAACCCTGCTCACGAATGAAAGGAGAGTAGCTAAGAATGCGTGACACATTTTCTACCGCACGCGTGTGGTCGGCATCTGCGGTGAGGACAGTTGAATGTGGGGTGGCAGGGTAATGGGACAGAGGAACAAGTACACCTTCCCCATTTGCGACCAGCCATACTCGCTTCCCAGCTGCTGATATGCCAGTCCGCTCAAGACATAGAAGTCTCGCCTCCACCATAGTAGTCATATTGGGTGGGCTGGTATTGGGCTGCAATTATGATCGAGAGTTGTTCTGAATATTAGATCTGATTGAGGGCTCTCCGATGATGGGAAGAGATGTACAGTGAACCGTGGAGTGGAAAGGAGAGGAAGCCATATGTACTCAAACCGGACAAAAAAAAGCAAGAACATTGTACTCAACATGTAGAGAACATCATAGATTGGCACTTTTACTTGTATTAGAAAAATACACAGAATCTTCCATCTCATCAAACCATGAAAGGCGAAACAGATCACGTATCATCGTGCGTTCTAGAAATTAGTAGAAATAAAGGAAGACATCCATGAAAAGAAGACGCAACAATTTGTCTAGAAAACTTGCCCTCAAAGCGCAGCACAGTCGCGCGCGCTTCGTCTGCACAAAGCAATGCTCCAAAAGTGCACACCAATTCAATCTACCTCAACCCCAAGAGACCTCACGCCAATCAACGGAAACATCCTCCAGGGCAAAACAAACTCTCGAGCAATAGATGACCGTACTCTGTCCCCCATACCCAACAACTTTGCTTTGTAAATTATGATAATATGACTCGTAGTCTACGATCCATTGAAAGATGAACAATCCATACACGCAGCCAGTGTTTCAAATCCGAGATCAAGACCCAGATAGAACCACCTGGTGCTACACTTGAGTCTAGAAGAAGAGAAAGGAGTAGCGGGATAAATAAATAGAAATGTGAGATAATGGGTTTCTCGATCCTCGGATTGTGACTCAGTCCCCCGCCAAGACCACTCAGCCCTACGCTCCTCCATCGCTAAACTTTCTCCTCCACAAACCTCGCTGTGACTCAATCTGCCATTTAGTCTCCAGCATCCATCAAAGCCATCATCGTGAAAGCGACAGTAGGTACTATCAACGTCCGCCCTCATATCACACCCGACATCAGTGCATCAAAACAATACCCCTCCATCTCGCCGAGTAAAAGCGCTAACTCATTGTTGCGCCACTCAGACGACTCAAACTCACCTCTGACGTTCGAACAACACCGCAACCATGGGGAAAGTCCAGTATGCACCTCCAAGATAGAGAAGTCGATGTTCTGGATAGAATGGGCTGACGTATGGATAGCGGCTCCCTCGCTCGAGCTGGAAAGGTCAAATCTCAGACTCCCAAGGTAAAGAGAGCTCCCACCCCCCTCCCATCCATCCATCCACCACCAGAGCTCTTCCAGCTTCTATCAAAAGCAACTCAACTTCTGAATCCGCTGTCCCGACACTGCTTCATACTCTTCGCTTCCCACGAGATCCCATGCTAATTCTCTCGCCATCTGCAGGTCGAACCGCAAGAAAAGTAATTATATACCTGCTGGCTTCGCGGTACATTTCAATACCTCACGAGCGCAGTACTAACCCAGTCCCTCGGCTCTAGGAAGAAGACTCCCAAAGGCCGCGCGAAGAAGGTTAATACTATCGATCGTTTCCTTTGATTTGGGCTCAAATACTGAGAGAGATATTACAGAGAATAACATACACCCGCCGGTTCGTGAACGTAACGATGACTGGGGGCAAGAGGAAGATGAACCCGAACCCTACTGCTTAGATGATGTTGGCGGAAGCGGATGCGGAGGGAAGATGGGGGAGGAGAGATGGGGGAAAGGTTACGTGGATTTGCCTTGGTCTGCGTGTGGTGGCATTGAGCATGTTGTCACATACGATATTAGTCAATCACAAATTGTCTAAAATCACATACATATGCCTTTCTTGATTCATCATGGGCAGGTATAACATGTGTGTATAATGCTGTACTCATCCCCCATTCAATCAGGGCTTGATATCTCCTGGTAATACGTGAGACCGCCCACTTTCTTCGCCAAACGCCGTGCAGTCATGCACAATACCCTATATGTCCATCAAAGACAAAGCAGATGTCCGCTCAGTTTTGCGAGCATAATCGAACGACAAAATGGTTGTTCTCGTGTACAGTAAAGAAGGCAAAAGAGGAAAGGAAAGGGTATCCAGAATATACAGCTGTAGGCAAATGCCGACATGATGCCTTGTCGATAAGAAACGATCATCGAGCACACGACGCTAGTGATGCTGACGGTAATGATGATGGTGATACAAAGGTCCGTGGACCACTAATGGTGAAAGCGATCAGTCTGCCTCGCGGTCGCGGCAACGCTTCCTCACACTAGACTGGCGGAACGCCAGTGAGCGACAGCGAAGGTCGCATGGGTCGCGAGGTAGTCAAGGTACTGCGCAGCCCTTTTCCCGAGATGAGTGTGTCTGTGACATATTGATGGAATTCGGAAGTGATGATGTGCAGCCGGTGGTTGCGAGTGTCACACTGGTCGGAAGAAGCAAGCCTCGTCCCTCAGCATGCTCTCCTCTTTCAGACCTCGCCTTCCATGTCGGGGGTGAAAGAAGCACTTCCTGGATCACTGATCTTCAATGTGATCGTTTTGGCTTCCTGTTGCTTGCGCTTCTAGATTTAACACTTCTAGCGTCATTCTGAGACGTCGACCTCATCGGTTTGCGCATAGCATTAGTCGAAACGGATATGGCTTGAACTAGTCCGTCATCTGCAACGGTGCGACGCGATTCCTGCACATCGACCCTTTGCAGGTGTCAAATGCTTGGCGACATGAGATTGCAGGCTCTGAAGCAAGAGTGTCGTGTGTTCCGGCCAGAAGAGAATCTTGCACAATACACAGCCCTCGGAAAACCCACACATAGCCGTCCGTATAAGGTTGCAATAATAATGTGGTTTCCGGTTGCGAGATGGCGCTTGTGCCTTCACTGGGTTTCGCCTGTATACAGGATGGCAGGCTCGCTACCGTAGTGTCCGATGTCTTCTTCCTGCACCTTGGCTAGGGGTCCCGTTTCACCGTACCAGGTACCGTAGTCTGGCGCTTTGGTCACCAGCGGGTTGGTGAGAGAGCTCCAGGTGGTGGGAACGCCCCAATGCAGAATTGGAGGGCTGGAGACTGGGAGTGGCGTCATGTTGCTTTCGGAAATTGAAGCAGTGGATGAATTGTTGCTGCTGGCTTGAAGCGATGGAGGATGCATCTCTGACGCTCGCCGTCGATAGTCCATAGATGATGGGTGAGAATGGTGGTAATGGTTCTGGTAGCTGTGTGGGAGATCTTCTACCCCACCAAAAGACATCGAACGGGTTGGCATCGCCCAAGTAGAATCAGAATGGCTTCTCGATGGTGCGAATGAAGTGAAGCTGCTCCTGGCGTCCGATACACTGTGATGTGCGCTCGTCGGTCCTGATAAATGGGGAGAAACCCCTGGAGTCATGGGAGAATCTGCATGCCTTCCCCAGAAGGTATGCGTAGAATCCCCAGGAGAAGAGTGACTTGCTGATGTCGGCCCATCGCCTGGGAATGGAGATCCCCAGCTTGATCGAGTCTGCGGTGGAATCTCAAATGTTTGTGCGCTTAATGGTGCTGGGCACGATGTCAATACACACTCCTAATCACACTGCTCGCTTGATCATGGACTCACCTCTAGTCATTGGAGAAATGCCACCAATAGACCCTCGTGACGCAGAATAAGGAACCGCAAGGGGCAGGTGGGGATAAGTGTTGAAGTCCTCGCCGGGATCCAAGACATGCCCACCCGCCATAGCTGGTGAAGAGTTTGAAGAAGTAGAGGCTCTCGTGTCGACCCTGGAGGATGCGCGAGGTCGTCTGTCGATTTGCGGTTGCTGGTCTACAGGGAAGAAGCTGCAGTCCTTCTTCAGTCGGATGCAATTTGCGCAACGATTCTGTGCGTCATCTGGAGCGAGTAAACATCTAATCTTACGCCGCCGACAATGTCCTGTGAATCTCGGGGTCAGTATGTGCCACCCCCATGCAGATTTTTGGAGCACTTACCGCAAGCTACTGATGTGCGATGATACCCCAGCTTGTTTCTTCTTTTCTCTTCCAATGTCATGCCGGCGTCGCCGTTGGACATGCCCCGAACATTCGGAGTAGAGGCAGATCGCTTTAGAGAGGCCGAATTCTGTCTTCGCCGCCTTTGCGACAGGATCGCGGCGGAGGTGAGAGGCAGCATTGTGGGTGGCGTGATGGAATTTAGATTTCCGTGTTCAAAAGAAGTCTGCAATGGGTCCAGGATAGGTTCCATCACGGATTCGTCAATTTCTTCCGGCGCTGACGCCATGACCATTTGCTTTATATCCGTTGAGTTTTGGAGAGCGATATCTGAAGTGGGATGAATCCGGGAACGATATCGTAGTTTCACCCTCAGAGTCTTCCCCGCAGCCATGAAATAGAAATAGAACAATCGACCGACATGCGGCTTGAGATCATCTGCTGCAAGTGGAGTTTCAAGTGTAGTGCCCGGGCACAAGACACGGAGGCTGTCTCTAAATGGGTCGACTAAGTCGACTAATGGGCACGGCTGGGAGAGAAACAGAACAAATTGGGGTCGGTATCAAACGTGAGCAGTTCAAGCAGCGGACTTATGTGAAATGAAAGAGATGTCAAGGCCCGACGAGGCGCAAGGTGAATGTTATTGAAACCTTGGCCTTGGCTTCCTGCGACACACTTGTCGGATCCGAACTAATCGACGTACGGTAGCGGCGGCGAGAGGGAGCAGTAGGGCCGTATTGCGCAGGCCTCGACTTAGGTTGGCGCGTACTGCAGAATTTGGGAGGAATCTTCCGACTGGGCCAACTGGCGCTCCTGCGTCGTGGGTGAGGCAGTAGTCAGGAGTGGAAAAGCAGCAGTTGGTGTAGGTGGTCGCTCGTGCTACTAGTCACTGATGATCGGTGGATGCAATGTCGCATCTAGTGTGGGATCAAAGACGCCATGTGCTTCGCAGGCGTCAAGCAGGGCATGACTCGTGTCTTAGGTCCCGAAACGAACGATCTCAAGCATCAGTGGTCTACCGGGGGGGGGATCGAGTGCAAAGCAGTCGTTCCAGCGAGATGTATGTGGACGGACGATGGCAGATGCTAGAAAGATGGAATGGAGGTAGTGGATCGGATATATGAAGAGAGCCAACAAGAGGGCTCGCTATCTTCCGCCACCAAGGTCGAAGGGTCTTTGAAGGGTCTTTTTTTAGGGAGATGTAACCCAGCACTCTCGCTTCGTTGACTTTGACTAGTCCCCTACCAGACCAGAGGCCTGGTAACGATAGCATAATCCTAAGCTAAAGAATGGTGGGAGGTGTGAGGCATAAGCAATATCCTCTCACACTCGCCGTCGCTGGAGATCGACCCTGCCTCAGTCGGCCTCGCACAGTGCGACGTGATTACGTCCAGCTGGAAAATAGCCATCGCCAGCCTGTTCGATTACCGACTGGAGTGTGCACAGCGTTCTGCCTTCGGAGGGTGGAGATGCGCGCGCTCCTCCTACGCCGCTTCCAGGAATGTACCCCGGTAGCGTTGGTAGGAAGCCAGATCAGCGAGTAGAACTAGATTGCGAGCTACAGGCCTTATCAAGCCACCACCGACGAGCCTTTGGGAACGGTGGGGTGCCTTTCCAGTGGCACGCCACACAGCATAGGTGCTTTACGTCCATCGTCCTTTGCCTACTCAGGCGGTAAATCTCTCACTCGTTGGGCGGTTGTTTCAGTGTGCCTGCGTCGGAGATTTTCGAGCGCGGTGTGCAGCATGGCTTGTAGCAATGTGAACAATGTGCCAGGCACTGAGGGAGCTACTGACTAAGTAGAAGTCATCGTGTCTTGGATCGCCTGCAACGATCCGGTACCTGGCCTCTGCTTGAATCGTGCGGCAATATCGAAGTCACTGGGATGGGGGGGGAGGATTATTGGTTATTCTGGGATGAGCATAGCCCGATGTTGTTGGTCCTCGGACTATCGGCCTGTTGCGGGTAGTGCCAGGCCAAAGTGGCAGATGGCAGTCCACGTGCGAGGGATCGGCAGATCGCCCGAGACCAGCAGCGATGGCGGGCCAGCGGACTGCGAGCGATGACGCAACTAGTCGTCACCTCCACCGCCGGTAAAAGCGTCTGCCTCGGACTGGCCAGCTCTCCTCCACCATCGCGACGACGGCGGCGCCTGAGGAAGCCAACGGGGGGCCACGATTCCTCCCTTCGTCGGAATCTCTGGCGCAGTCTCGAATGGCAGGACTTGCAGCCAGAATGCTCCATAGCGTGCGAGTGCTGGATGGGAAGGTGGTGGGTGTGCACAAGGCTGCAGCACAAAGTCGTGGCGGTGATTGGCGCGCAAGCTCGATTTTGACGAAGGAAGTGCCTTTCGGATCGTTATCCGGTAGCCTGGGTCTTGTTCCTGTCAGCCCTACCGTCGAATCCATGGGTCCTCGCAAAACTGGCCGTACGTGATGACCTGGTTGTCTACCACCGCAGTACATGTAGGGACGTGTACCAACACAGCAAAGGCCACAGGCCCCGTCGCATGAGAACATCACCCAAGCTGGGCAATGGACTTCATTGGGTGAAGATTAGCCAAAGAGGAAAGGGGAGGCGGCCAAGAAGGGAGATCGACATCCAGGGAGGGCCTTCCGTCTCATTGGAGGTCCGAGGCTTAGCTCGCATGGCTCGCCACAGACCACGATAAGAGCACGCTTCGCATCCTTGACGACCACGTTGGTGGGTGCAGATCTCGAAGATCTGCGAAGCAATCTGGAAGGTGAGAAGAAGTCGTCGCGTCTATGGCCATCGTGGGTGGGCCACGATGAAAGCGTTGGTCTACACGGCGCAAGATGCCTCATGGCGAAGGTCGTGTGTCGATCGGCGCAACAGGCATCGGAGACAGCTCGAATGAAGTAAAGACGACTTGGGAGGTTCGAGATTGCCATACCTTTGAGGCACAAGGGATTTCATCGATCAGATGACGTAGTGAGCTCACTACCTTATGTAACTTGGACCGAGGTCAAGCCTGGACTTCTCCGATTTCGGTGGTGGGCACGTGTGTCCGTACCTGCAGCACTCGCTACACCGAACAGCCAGCGATTTGGAGCCGACCGCGTCCCTTCTGTTCCCGCTGCCGCTGCCGTCCTTGGGTGGGACTGATCTGGGTTCTTGGTGCACGGGGGAAGCAGCGACACTCCTTCTGGTGATGAGAACTGTGGGAGAACCGTCGGTGTGGGAACGGTGGCAGCTCAGGCCGGCTTGTTCCTTCACGTGCACCGCTCCAAGCAGTATTCGTACAGCTGAAATCTGACCTCAATGCCACAGTCCACCAAATAAAGTAAAGATAGTCTTCCCACAAGCGACGCATCGCCATGGAAGCAGTGTGCGGATGAACTGCACGACTCCCGCATCCAGGCACACCCCACGTGCCAATTAATTTTCCGAAAATCCTGGAGAAGAGGCGTGCGTTCATCATACGGCGTCGACAAACATCATTTCGCGCGTGTAGGTGATCAGTCTTTGTCGAGGTACGCCATGGTTCGTGCGAGAGAAAGGGTAGATGGGAAGTACCGAGGCATATTGTTCGCTGAGAATGGATCATCATGGATCGACGCACCTTCCTTGCCTCTGTTTCACCTACTCGTACTTTATCCTTCTTCCATGATTCTTCGTGTCTTCCAGAACTTCTACGGTCGAAGACAAGGTCGATCATCATATCGACGACCGCAAATGGATATCCGTCTCTACGTGATTTGGAAAACCTCCTGGTTATTGTCGCCGCGAAGGGTTTCATCGCCCTCGACTATCACGAGACAATTTGACTATCAGCCTCCACCGAACATGCGATACTCTTCCTGCCATTGCTGCGCTTCTATCTTCTCCTCATCGATGAACCGTGCATGATGTTGTATTCCACATGGCCACTAAGTCTGGCATTCCGCATGGCGTTTCGGGGGGATGCATGGAGGATGCACGTCGAGACCAAGTGTGACACCTGGGCCTCAACCCCTCCAGCGATATTGAACCCCCAGACATGTCCCCCACGCTGTCTGGAGCGCAACGGGCCAACGGCGGGCCTGCAGCACCGCCACCGTGGTCGCAGGTCTCGCTCCTTTGACACTCCCTCCACGTCGCTTATCGCATATACAAAATTCTCCTACGACTCCTCTAGTTCCCAGAATAACATGAAACCCCGGGAGTGGAGTCGGTTGAGCTTAACGCAACCACCTCGCCATCAACGATCCCCGGCACTCATCTAAAGCACTCCTCGAACACCAGAGATCACCGTCCGATGCTGTTTCGAGTCGAGATATCCGAGACTAATTCTCAGGATGCAGGAGCTTTGATTCTTCAGAGCCCCTCAATGCACGTACAGCAAATCGATCTCGAACATGGACTGCAGCGAGGCCCGTTCTCCATTCTTTGGCGATAGAGAGCACTAAATATCAACGATCGTGCTGCTGGGAACCGCGCGGTCGACATGCCGTCCAGTCTTCTGATATCATTCATCTGGAGAGGTCCATCTTCGCATCAGTGTGAACTCAGATCTGTCCACCGTGTCGTCCTTACTTTCTGCGTTCTGCAAATCGAGAATCCATGTTTCAGTGCTCGATGATTACGGAAGTCTTCCAACGTTCGAAGTTGTCCAGACACAGAAATAGAAAGTCGAGACGTGCAATGCAAGTCATGGTTGATTTGGACCCCAGTGGCGCTCTAAAGGGCCTAAGGAGAGACAGTACACCTTTGCGCTTGATGCACCAATGTCGCGGGTTTAACGTTCTCGTTCGCTGGGCCCCAAATTAATAGAGATGGCAGTCGAGGCAGTATTATTAATTCTGTGATTGGCATTTCATTCTGATCTCCTATTGGATATGTTTCAGCTCAGCTGTGATGGTACTGCAGCTCCGACGGGACGATGTACACGACATGCGTGCAGTTGACGATGCCAACAGGTCGAGGGCCACAGCATGAGCTATGCACTAAGCACCGATTACCGGCGCCCCTACGGAGCTACATGCCGTGTTTGCATTCCCCGTTTGCACTATCTCCTAGCAACTCAGACGCATCGTGATGAGCTGCTTTTTGCGTGTAGAGTCCGATGCCTTGCAGTCGTTCTAAGAGTAACGCTATACGATCTGCTTAGCATATACGCAATGACACCTCGGACTTATGTTACGTGAATGATGAACGACGAAGCACACGGGTTCTGCCATGATTCTTCGCGAGAAGTTGCAGGCCATATTGTACTGAAAGACACTTCCCGAAGACCTGAGCGGAGGGCGAAAACACCTGCCACCCATGTTCTCTTGCAATGATTTGGAATCACGAAGACTGATCTGACACCTGTCAGGATTTGCAATCAGAAGATGATCTTGTGCTTCAGACTCCCGGAGCTCCAGGACTTTTCAACTGCTGAGCAGCCTCCAAATTGCTTATCGATCCTTGACGCTCGAACCTATGTATCCGCCAGCTGGCGGCATTCTTTGGCCTCTGCTGATTCTGTACTCAACCGCTGCGAAAAAAATTCGATCCATGTCTGAAGACGGTGTCAAGACATCCGAATAAGACCCTGGACAATCCCTTACCACGTTCATTGAGGCACTGCTACGGAAGTCTTCAACGCTTATGACTCTATCTTTCCTGTCACAACTCACAAGTGACTAATTCATGCTTGAAATTGACAGGTTTCCCATCCACCTCAGGTCTCTTTACCTCTAGCAGCCTTTAGCAAAAGAATGGGTGTAGAGCATGCTGCACAATAAAGGCCTGAAGAATAGGAATACATTCATTGTGAGAGGCCTACGTTAGACTCTGGGGCGAAGTGTGGATGGTGAATCAACTCTCATTCGTAAGCGAATGCTGTTATTTCCGGCTTCCCTAGGAGCAGAGCCTATAAGCCTGTTAAAACACCTCATGCTTCCAGCTATGCTTTCTGTGAAGGGGCCTGGTCCTTTGTCCAGCTGTTGTCACTGCTCCTTTTAAATCACAATGTGTAGCATTCACCTACAACAACTGTACAACAAAATCTAGGAATATTCTCAGCCAGCGGAGCCAGCAACCGCTCGGCCTCCGTAAAATTCATCCCTTAGGTCTGCGAAATAAGCACTTGCAATCAAACACTGATCGTCGCGACAGTCCCAAGCAATCACCTTCAATGCCGACCAGTCTTCTTGCCTACTTCTCTCAGCTCCTACTCTCGCCATCTGAACTGTGTCTATGATTTCTTGATAAATCAACGTTCAACATCTCTTGAACATTGAAATGGCCCTACTTGAATACTCCTACATACATTCTACACCTTTGAAGAGCTAGCTGGCAAGGTTAGTGGTCACTATGACTTCCAATTTGCCTCGTGCTGCCACACACACGGTCGCTCGTGTTGGTTTGTGTCTCCGTGAACATGTCTCGCAATAATATCTGTGTGCTCGTATCTAGACATGGTGTTCTGCAGTCCGAAGCGCGGTCTCATGCGGGTACCTAGAATTCGAAAGGTCTGCGCCTAAGCTACATGCCCACGTTATACTCCCCTCGAGCCGTCATTGCAGCTACTGCTCTGCTCTCTGCCCCCTTTCTCAGTGCGATGCTCGCGGTAAGTGCACTCGCTTTTCAAGTGATTCGAGAGTCGGATTGACAGACTTAGTCTGCACTTTAAAGCAGACTGCTGCTTATATGTATTGTGAAGAATATTGCAATGCATTCGATCTGTACTTCTGCTCCACTCTAATGATGTGATTTGGTGATCGAATTGGGAGTATCATGGCTCGGTTCATTTGATCATGCTAGGATCCCTCATCTTTTCTTCTACCTTTCCCAAGTAGGGAGGAAATCAATCGAGCGGCCTTCGGGCCCAAACCCAAGCTTAGAATCTCGATAAGTAGCGTAATAAATGTACCGTTCCCGACACTGAAGACAAGGTTGCTCTGCATCTCCTTCGATTGATTTTGTTAGCGAGGGAGCTTCTAGCACAAGCTGTTTATGGACGATGACAATCTTAACGTATCAAAGGACCTATTGATTAGATCAAACCGAGGAGCGAGATGATATTCGTACCGCTCACCGGGATGATTCACAAATTGCGCCTGTCCCAGGGCCGGAGTCGGTAATTTATTGGTGGCTCCTTTCGAGCGTGCTGGAGACACCGACGTCGTGGGTTTTTGGCTAATGAACGGTATTGATCGAACCGTCAACTAGTGGGCTCAATCCCAGGACTAGACTCTGAAGGCCACCCATCTCGTGCACAATGGAAACTTGCTGTTTCAATATGTACCGCAATGGCCGAGTCGCGCTCTCCAAGATGAGTACCTGTTGCGGACAGGTACGAATTGCAGATTTCGTACCTTTGTCTGAACCGGTCGTCGCGGCTAATCTTTGAATCTTCTATGAAATCAAGGTAAGCATTCATAAAGTTCAGACGGGAAAATTTCTAAAGTTCTCCTTGCTCCCAGGGAAGACGCAGGCCGAGGATTTTGTTAATTTTATTTTGACCGTTGCTCGCTTGAATATGAAACATGTGGGATGCAGAGCCTCGCCTTCAATCCTTTTCTGAAGGTTATCAGTGTGCCGCAATATGGGCCGGCTATTCTAAGTGGTTGTGATATTGGCTTGGGTCTAAGCCTCGATTCTGTCAATTCAAGTATCAGTGCTTTTGATGCTCAAGAATAATTGGTAGCAAGTCACAGAGCTCGTTGGACGAGTCTAAGTCTTCGTGGGAGAATTGCATCGTCGTCTGGGTATGTTGGAAGAGGGAAGGCATACTTAGCGGTGTATTGGTTTGTATGAATGCCTATGGAGACAGATGAAGGAAGATGGTAATCACCTTCCGGTCAACACCACTCTGCTATTCCTCCATTTTTGTAAAAACACCATCTCCTCGGATCTGAATATACTGCTGTGAGCAGTCCACGAAGTTCGAGTCTCAAAACTACCTATCGACATGGGGGAATTCTTCAAGTTGTTGGTACCCATCAGATTACTTGGCCATATCACCGTGCCGGTGTCCGTCGCGCCAGACGTCAGTTGTCTTTTTGTGCCTTTGGGCCTAAAGTAAGGATGGGAATCATGAACGGGAACTTGAAGTAGATGAAAGAGCTTTGTGAGACTTGTAAAGGGAATAGGGGTACGCCAAAGCAGTAACGGAAAGGAAGCAGCTATCGTCATAGTATCCTTTAATCTTGAACAGCGTGCGGCCAAGTTCTATCAAATGCAAACTGTAGATTCGTTCAAAGGTGCAGTGGTAGTCCTGCGCAGACCCTCCTTTGAGGGTATTGAAATGTTTATTACATAAGCTTGTATCCAATCATGGTGTACGCACTGTAATATAACCACCTTGCCTCTGTGGGTTGGATCCAAGCCCAGGGGATGTGCCATGCAAGCAATGCTTGAATGCAACCGAGAATCTTTGGTAGAGACTGACCTTTGGCGAGGTTCATTATGTCTATAGTTGAGGCATTTGACAGTCAATGCTATTAGATTCAATACTGTTTGAAAAACTCTAGTTGCCCCCCATACACCCATACCCTCGTCTTTGCCTTGGGTACATTGAAGATGCCGGTTGTCCTACAAAAAGTGCGGGAGGAAGATATACCACACATCCTAGATATTCTATATGCTGCTTTCGATGATGAACCTTTTGATCGTATCATGTTCGCCCGAATTCTCGCTCCAGAGGCCCGAGCGGCTTTGACAAATCGTTTGCGCAGTGAAATCTCTACTGATCCCCATCTCTCTTGAACGAAGGTAGTCGATACGAAGCGCGATGGTGAGATGATAGCATAAAGCCGACGGTATTTCTATATGATCGAGAGACCAGAGAGTGAATGGAAGGCTGTGGCGCCTAGAGAGTGGGACGGAGGAACGAGTGTCGACGCTGCGAACGAATACTTCAATGCAATCTCTCCAGAAAAGACAGAAATGGAAGGCCGGTAAACCGCGTTGCCGTAGGTGCAGTACCAGACGAGACAATGGTTGGCTGTCCGCTTATGGCCGCTTTCGTAGGACTTGGTTAGCTGGCCACAGATCCAGAGCACAAGCGTAAAGGTGCAGGACGAATGCTCGTGGATTGTGGGACCGATTTGACAGGTCAGACAGAAAACCTCCCATACTATCTTGAGGCATCGGCGAAAGGTCGTCCGTCATATCGAAGTAAGGGATTCGAGGAAGTAGATACCGTGGTTCTGAATTTAGCGAAATGGGGAGGCGAAGAGAATCTTCATCACTAGGTGATGATTCGACCAGCCATAAAGGACTCGATCTAGGTTTCATACAAATCGGAGTCAGCAGAGTAGACGGTGAAAGGAAAGACTTCATATTCTCACCATGGTTCTCAATATCCTGCCACTTGTCATGCTTGGCTTTTGTATGTTAGATTCTAATTATTACAGCTTTGCCGAATCTAAAGATATCAACGAACGGCCGACAGCAGACCTGTAGCATAGACTAAGTGTACCAGATTCTTCCA
>JAABUP010001832.1_pt1 | contig 43444 bp, 38 predicted proteins | sample 5559201 | NCBI WGS metagenome assembly JAABUP01 (sample SAMN10711887, study PRJNA513373) | rock metagenome | isolation source: Antarctica rocks | place: Antarctica
ACCACACCGTCAGCGGCGTGCGCGTCCGGTCGAAGATCGTGCCCGCCGTCCTCGAGGTGCGTACCTGGCAGCTCGAGCACTCGAACCTCCCATCGCCCAGCCGCCAGCCGCCGGCGTGGCCGCAGTCGGGACAGACGAAGCCGCCCGGCCACCGCAGCCACTCCAGGTAGTCCCGGCAATTCGCATCGCTGCGAAACCAAGCCTGAAACTCACCTACAGACCTCGGGTAATCCACGCCGGCACGAGGTTGAGACACGACGCCAGATCACTCCGGTTACATGGATAGCCCTGAGGATCGAAATCCCCGACTCCTGTTGCTGTGGCGAGGTGTTCTCACCGCTCAACGGGATCGTCGAGCGACGAGTGCTGGGCGCAGCTCTCGAGCGGATGGTCGACGATCCCGTCGTCCTGCTCGAAGGTCCGCGTGCTGTCGGGAAATCCACACTCCTGCGTGCCATCGCCGCGAACTGCGGAGCGAAGAACGTCATGCCCGTTGACCGGCTCTGGACGGCCTGAAGGTCTAGGGTATCGAGCCAGGAAGCTCGCCAGCGCGTACTCGGTGACACCGGGACCGGCCGGGCGGGGCACCAGGACGAAGTCGGACATCATGACCTCCAGGCGGGAACCCCAGCCTTCCGCCCTCCCGGTACCCACGGCCAGACCCGACGCATCGCCGCTGTTCCAGCCGCGGTGATAACCGAGATGAGAAGGCCTTTTTTTCGCGGTGCGGGAACCGCCCATCAACTGCACCTGACGCGGGCCGATAGCCGCCTGTGGCGGGAGCGAATCGCGTTCCGTGCCGCCCTCAGGGATGCCCCCGGGCTGCGGGACGAGTACAACTCCCTCAAGCAGGTTCTGTCGTGCGAGACCGACCTAGCTGCTTACACGAGAGGGAAGCCCCTCTGCCAGGTCGGCGGCGATGCTCTTTGCGGCGCGCCGGTAGCGCAGGCCAAGCACAACCGTGCGTGAGAGAACCTCGCAGAGCGCCATCGTGATGAGCGCGGTCGACCATGTGTTGATCGAGTGCAGGTCTAGCTTCTCGCTGAGCCGGCCGATCGCGTCGGCGCCACCGTGCAGCGCGACGATGCCGAACACCAGCCGCGAGCACATGCCGACGATCCACAGCGCGGCCGCGGCCGGTCGCGCCTTCACCATCACCTTGTCGTCCTCGCGGTACACGCGGGTCAGCAAGGCGCAGCCCAGGCCCAGCGCGAGGCCGATCACGGCGAGCACGGTCGCGAACAGGATGTCGGAGGTCTCACCGGGGATCGTGCCGAGGTAGTCGAACGCCGCCCACAGGACGAGGCCCACCGGCCAAAGCAGGCTGGCGACGCTCAGTTGGCGTCCGCGGATCTGTCGTAGAACCAGAACGATCAGGCCAAGCGAGATGCCGATGTCGGTCCAGTTCATCTCTGCTCTCTCCAAGGGAGTCGGGGTGTCGTACGTCAGGTGTCTAGTTGGCGTATTGGCGAGTGCATCGCGACAGATGTATCGGTACAGATGTTACCCTTGATCAGGCAGAACGGACATCAGAGTCCGGTCAACCGCCGTGTGGAGGGGGTCGCCCGTGGACGTCGTCCGCGTGAACGCCCTCTCCCGGCAGCTGCGTGAGATCGCCCTCGCGGCGAGCCAGGGGCGTGGCGACCTCAAGATCTCCGTGGCCCAGCTCGCCGTGATCGAGACCGTGGCCCGCACGCCGGGGGGCACGGTCGCGACGATCACTCGTACTTCCGGTCTGGCCCAGAGCTGGGTGTCGACGATCGTGCGGGAGATGGCCGAGGCCGGCGTCTTCATGCTCGGCAAGGATCCCGACGACCGTCGCCGCACCCGGGTGTCGCTGTCCCCGGACGCCGCGCGCCTGACCTTCGACGAACGCGGTACCCGCTCGGTCGACTCCGGGCTCGCGCACGCGGTGCCGCAGCTGGACGAGAAGGGCGTGCGACGCGTCGTGGAGCTGCTGACCGAGCTCGAGTCGTTGCTGCGGCCGGATGCGGGTCAGGCCGCGGGCACCGAGGGCTGACATCTCAGACCCGACCCGACCCGGGACGGCGCGGCCGCGGCGGTCCGGGAACCCCACCTGCTGCAACCGGTCCAGCACCGAGAACGGCTCGTACCCGAGCCCGGAGATGTTGTGCATGATCTTGTAGCACAACCGCTGGTTGTGGCCGTGACGCCCGAGCATGTAGTGCGCGCGGGCGTACCCCAGGCGGGTGCCGGTGCGCGTGAACAGCTCCGCGAACCGGTGACTGAACTCCGCGATCGTCCTGACCTCGCCTGCGCGCCGGACCCCGTAGCGGACCAGCGCCCGGTCGGTCGGCCGACGGTCTTCGAGCTCGACGTCCTCGAACATGTCGACGAGCGCGGCGGCATCGGCGATCGCCACGTTCATGCCCTGTCCCGCCATCGGATGCACACCGTGCGCGGCGTCACCGAGCAACGGCATGCCGTCGCGTTGGAACTCGGGCGCGACGAACCGTCGTGCCGACAGTACCCGCGAGGTGGGCAGTGCACGTCGGATCGAGTCGCGCAGCGGAATCAACCCGGGACACTCGGCGATCGCGGTATCGATCCAGTCGGACAACGCCGCCTTGCCGACCCGGTTCACCAGGCCGCGCGGGATCTGCAGGTAGAGCCGGCCGCCGTTGTCCGGCATTGGGTACGTGACCCGCATGCCGGCCGGGGTGATGTACGTGGTCGCCTGTTCCTGCAGCAACGGTTCGTCGACTAGGTCGAACGCGACGACCTGGTGGTCGTACACGATCGCGTCGACCTCGATGCCGACCTGCGTCCGCAGTTTCGAGCTCGCGCCGTCGGCCGCGACGACTAGCGGCGTGCGGATCCGGTCCTCGGTGCGGTCGGCACGGATCTCGATCCCCTGCGCCCGGCCGTCGTCGGCCCGCAGCGCGCGGAGCACGGACACCCCGTGCCGCAGTTCCACCGTGCCCGGCAGGGAATCGGCGAGGGTGCCGACGATTCCCTTGTAGGTGTGGGTGAGGCAATGGTCGTAGGGCGCGGGAAACCAGCGGTAGTCCATGGAGCACAGCTCGCGGCCGTCCGCCGTGGCGCTCACCAACCGGTTGACCGTTCGCGCGCCGCGCTGCCGGAGCAGGTCGAGGGCGCCGGTGCGGTCGAGGATGGTGAGCGACCCGGGGTGCAGGAGTTCACCCTTGAAGGTGTCGGCGGGCTCGGCCTGTTTGTCGACGACCAGCACTCGGCGGCCCTGGGCCCCGAACAGCATCGCTGCGGCCAAGCCGGCGACACCGGCCCCGCAGACGACCACGTCGTAGTCGGACATCGTGGATCTCCTATCGGTCGTGGCGGCCGGGCACCCCGGCGTGCCGGGACACCTCGCCGACCAGGTGCACGCGGTCGAGCTTGGAATGGGCAGTAAGCCGGAACGACTCGATGGCGGCGATCCGGTCCGGCACCATGTAGGTCGGCAGCACCCGGCCGAGTTCCCTGCGCAGCCGGACCTCGTCGACCGAGGAGGACTCGACAGCCAGGACCAGTCCGGCCTCGGGGCCACTGCGGGTTGTGAGGACGGCTGCGGTGCGGGTGCCGCCGAGGATGCGCGAGGCCGCGACCTCGATCTCCGCGAGTTCCACGCGGTGCCCCCGGACTTTGACCTGCGCGTCGATCCGGCCACCGTAGTGCAGCAGTCCCGCGTCGTCGTACGTGGCGAGATCACCCGTGCGGTACCAGCGGATTCCGTCGTCGCTGACGAATCTCCCGGCGTCGAGCGTGGCGTCGACGTACCCGCGCGAGACCTGGGGGCCGCCGATGGCGAGCTCGCCGGTCCCGTCGACGCGGAGCCGCACGGTGGGCAACGGCCGCCCGATTGGGACGACCGCGGTGTCCGGCACCGGGTCACCCGGCAGCGACCGGAAGGTGGTCGTCCAGACCGTCGTCTCGGTCGGGCCGTAGACGTTGTCGATCACGGCGTGTGGTGCCGCCTGCCGTGCCGCGCGCAGCGTGGACGACGCCAGCGCCTCGCCACCGATGACCAGGTACCGGAGGCCGGTGGCCGAACGCGGCGTCCACGACCCCGCGGCGGCAGCGGTCTCCAGCAGGCTGGGCGTGCAGGACCACACGGTGATCCCGCGGCGAGCGATCGTCCCGGACGGGTCGAGCGCGTCCAGGCGCGACACCGCTGCCGCCGTCGCGCCCGAGCTCCACGCTCCCCACATCTCGAACACCGAGAAGTCGAAGGTCAGGCCGTGACACTGGGAGACCACGTCACCCGGCCCGACGTGGAGGGTCGGCATCGTGGAGCCGAGGAACGTGTCGACGTTACGGTGGGTCAGCGAGACGCCCTTGGGGTGACCAGTCGATCCGGACGTGAAGATGAGGTACGCGACGTCGTCCGGGTCGACACGGAAGGGCGTCGCTCCCGCCGTGGCGTCGGCCGGTGCCGTCAGCCGCGTGGAGCGCGCATCGAGGACGGGAACCCCGTCGAACGCGGCGATCTGACTCGCGACCATCGGATCGTCCGCGGCGTCGGTGTGCACCACCAGGCGTGCGCCCGCCCGCCGCACGATGTCGGCGTTGCGGGCCGGCGGAAACTCCATGTGCAGCGGGACGACCGCGGCACCGGCGTACAGCGCCGCCAGGTAGGCTAGGTAGGTGGCGTTGTCGCGTTCGCCCAGGACGGCCACGACGCCACCGGACCCAAGCTGACCGGCCAGGTCCGCGACCTGGGTGGCGAGCTGGGCGTACGTCACGGACTCGGTGCCGTCGTCGATGGCGACGGCGTCCGGGTGCCGCCGTGCCGTGTGGGCGAAGCGCTCCGCCAGCGAGGGGAATGACCGAGCGCCGTCGGGCGACGTGGCGCGCGGCCCGTGGTCGGCCACGGTTGACACGACTGTTGCATCCAGCAACGGCGGAGCATCGGTTGCTCGTTCGCGCACTAGAGCCCAGAGCGAGCCCGCGGAGCGGAAGGCCCGCTCGGTGAAGGCCGCGAGCGGGATGCCGTACCGCGTCGAGACGGCCGAACCGAGACCGAGCAGGCCGAGCGACGTCACACCGTAGATCGTGAGCGGGACATCCGGCTCGAGTGCGGCGCCGTCGAGCGCGGGGATGGTGGCCCGCAGCACCGCTTCGAAGTCGGGGGGCCAGGGGGCGCTCATGCGACCGCGTCCGTGATCTCCAGGACCGCGACGGTGAGCGTGTAGCCGGTCCCGCCGCCGAGGAGCAGCACCCGGTCACCGGGGTGCAGCGCGCCGGTGGTGACCAGGTGGTGCAGACCGACGATCTGGTCGCCACCACCGATGTGTCCCGTCCGCCGGCCGAGCTCCCACGTCGAGCGCTCCAGTGGCAAGCCCAGGAACCGGTCCAGCGTGATCTCGACGCGCCACTTGGTAGTCATGGCGGGGATGGCCCACGTCAGCTCGGAGCGGGTGATCCCCGCGTCGGACAGCGCTCGCTCGACACCCGAGTGGATCAGCGTCTCCATGCGTGCGTAGTGCTCGAGGAGCGGGACGTCGTCGTGGAACTCCTTGCGCAGCTGGTCGAAGTCGACCGTCGAGAGGTCGGAACCGGAGTGGAACCCGCTGCCGCGCGCCTCGCCCTCGAGCGAGTTCTCGGCCATGGTGACCAACGACGCGACGCGTGCGAACCCGCCGGCACCGCTCAGCACGACCGCGGCGCCGCCGTCACCGAGCACGGACTGGTCGGCGTACCAGCGGGAGACCCACGGGTGGTCGAACCGGTCGGCCGTGGTGACGAGGACCCGGTCGTCCGGGCCGGTGACGAAGCGGCGCCCGAGTTCCATCGCCCCCATCTGGCCGTTGCACTCCTGCACGACGTCGAACGACGGCACGGCCGGACCGATCGCGTTCTGTGCGACGTACGGGCCGGCCTGCCAGTAGCGCGCGCCCTGGTAGTCGACGTAGGTGTGGAACACTGCCCGGAACGAGTCCGGCTCGGCCTGCGCCATGGCGACAGCCTCTCGCGCGGCGAGGACGGCCATCTCCGCTGGGTAGCGCTCGGGTTCGACGCAAACCGACAGCACCTGGTCCGAGGCGGCGGACTCCGGGTCGTAGCGACCGGCGGCGATCGCCTCCTCGGCCGTCTCGACCGGCGAGAGGTGGACGCCGACACCGGCGACGAAGAGATCGGACACGGGAGAAGCCTCTTTCGTGGAGATGTATTCGTGGTTCGGGTGGGATGTCATGTCGTCGCTGTCCAGGGCGACGTGCGGAACGTGCTGTGCCGGTGACCGTCGCGGCCCAGTTCCTCGCGGTACCGCGCGAGCGCCTGCAACGCGTACCCGTTGGCGGTGTGATCGTGTCGGTAGAGCAGTTCGAGGAAGTACACGCCGAGCAGGCTCGGCGACCACAGCGCGTCGGCGCCACGGTGGTCGACCAACCAGCGGGCACCGCGGTCGGGCATGGCGTCGCGCGGGTCGACGCCGGCGGCGCAGAGCCCGAGCAGGGCCATCGCTGTCTCCTCGACGGTGGACGTGTCGGGTCCGAGGCCGTCACCCCACCCGCCGTCGGCGTTCTGGTGCACGCACAGCCAGGCGATGCACCAGCGGGCGACCTCGGAGTCCGCGAAGCCCGCATCGCCGAGCGCGCGCAGCACCGAACCCGTGCCAGCCACCCGGCCGAGGTACCACTTGTTGTCGAAGCCGCCATCCGGCGTTTGCTCCGAAGCGAACCATGCGTAAGCCCTTTGCAGCTCGGGGGAATCCGGCCCGCACCGGCCGGAGACCGCGAGGGCGGAGACGGCCTCGGCCGACATCACCGAGCACGCGCCGTAGAGGACCTTGGGGGACCGGGCCTTGCCGACCATCGCGAACGATGGGTCCATCGACGCGAGCCGGCCGACGTGGGCGAAGCAACTCCAGGAGCCGTCGTAGTTCTGCTGCTTCAGCAACCAGTCGGTGCCACGCCGCAGTTGCGCGTCACCCTGGTCGTACCCGTCGCCCGCGATCGCGATGACGGCGTCGCCGGTGTTGCCGCTGTTCGGCCACCCGGACGGCAGCCCCCATCCCCAGCCTCCGGGCGGCGCGCCGGTCCACACGAAGTCCTCGTCGCGCTGTGCCGACCGAATCCAGCGCACCGCGGCCTTGACCCGTCGGTCGTCACCGAGACCCGCGTGCTGCATGCCGACCGCGATGAAGTTCGTCGCGTCGACCTCGAGGTCGCGGGTGACGGCCCAGGCGCCCTCGGGCCGGACGGTCAGCCGGAAGTAGTGCAGGCAGTGCCGGACGATGTCCGGCCGGACGCCGGCCAGCGTGAGGCCGACGCACACGTTCGCCGACATCATCGGCGACTCGACGAAACCCCCGTCGGGACCTTCGAAACGCACGAGCCCTTCGAGGTATTCGACGGCCGGAGCGGTGGCGCGGCGGTTGACGGCCTGGCGGACCCTGCCGGCGGGCATCAGCGCGGCGCACATCAGTCCCCACGACAACGCGGTTGGCATCGCGAAGGTCAGCTTGCGGCGCAGCCCGGCCGGCAGCAGCGCCAGTTCGATCGGCACCCGCAGCAGGTCCTCGTCGCTCAGAAGCCCAGCGAGCACCAGGTAGAAGTGCACGAGCACGGTCAGCGAGCACTGCTCGACGTCACGGACCGCGGCGGCACCGCCGAACTCCTCGACGCGTTCCCCGCCGCGGGCGATCGCTCCCGCCGCTTCGTCGGGGACGATGAGCGCAAGCGCGGCGACCGACAGTGCCGTGCCGTTGAGCGTGGCCTCGGTGTCGACGTCGTCGCCCCAGCCGCCGTCGGCGGCCTGGGTGCGCAGCAGGAAGTCCACGCCGCGCTGGATGAGATCGCGTGACCCCTCCGGGTCGGCGAGGTGCATCGCGATGAGGACGTCGGCGGTGGCGGGCGGGCTCGCCGACAGCCGGCCCCCCCAGCTGCCGTCGCGTCGTTGCAGCGCGAACAGTGCCGCGGTGGTCTGCGCCAGTGCCCCGTCGAGTTCGTCGGTCAGGGTGGGCAGTGCTTCGATCGTCATCGTGTTCCTCCCTCAGGTTGTCCGGGTCACCAGGCGACGGGCAGGGCGGCGGGACCGCGCTGGATGCTGTCAGTGCGCCACGTGAGCTCGGACTGGTCGACGGCCAGACGCAGGTCGGGCAGGCGGCGGACGAGCGTGCCGATCGCGACCTGCAGCTCCATGCGGGCGAGCGACGCCCCGAGGCAGTAGTGGGGTCCGTGGCTGAAGGCCACGTGCTTGTTCGGCGTGCGGGTGAGGTCGAGGCGATGGGCCACGGGGAACACCGACTCGTCGCGGTTCGCCGACAGCTTCGACACGTACACCAGGTCGCCCCGGTTGATCCGCACGCTGGCGACGTCGACGTCCTCGCTCGCGGCAAACGGGAGGCCGGCGTGCCCGAGCGGCACGAACCGCAGCAGTTCCTCGATCGCGGTGTCGAGCAGGGTCAGGTCGTCGCGCAGGAGCGCCCACTGGTCCGGCTGCTGCAGCAGCGTGTACACCGAGTTGGCGATCTGGGTCATCGTCGTCTCGTGGCCGGTCACGAACAGCAGCATCGCGAGGCCGATTAGTTCGCCATCGGTCAGCGGGTCGTCGGTCTCCTCGGTGCGGATGAGGTCGCTGACGAGATCATCGGCGGGCGCCGCGCGCCGCGCCGCGACGAGGGTACCGAGGTAGCCGTACGCGTGCATGAACGCGTCGCGGATCTCGTCCGGGCCGCGGCCGGTTACGGTCATGAGGACGTCGACGCTCTCGCGGATCTGCTCGCTTTCGGAGAAGGGGATCCCCAGCAACGCGCAGATGATCCGGATCGGCAGCGGGCGGGCGAAGCCAGTCAGCACGTCGGCCGGAGCGCCGGTCGTCGTCATCGTGTCGATGAGCTCGTCGACGATCGACTGTGCGAGCGGCCGGAGCGCCGCGACCCGGCTGGCGTTGAAGTGGTGCGAGATGAGCTTGCGCGCGTCGGTGAGCATGGGGGGATCGGCGTAGATCAGCGCGCTCCGGCCGCCGGGCCCGGTGACACCCATCGCCTGCACGGTGCGTTCGTCGAGGGTGCCTTCCCGCGTGAACCGGTTGTCGGTCAGGACCAGCTTGGCGTCCCGGTACCGGGTCACCAGCCAGGCGCGTTTGCCCTCCGGCGTGGTCACCTCGAACACTGGGCGTTCTTCGCGCAGTGCGGCGTACAGCGGCGTCGGCTCGACCTCGACGTCGCCGACGAAGGGGAACCGCGGCTTCTCCGGCAGTCTCGCGAACGGGCAGCGGCCGGCAGGCGATGCGTCGGCGGTGACGGGAACGGTCTCGATGACGGTCATCGGGCACTCCTCATGGGGACTGGGGCGGACCGGGTGGCGAAGCGGGAGACGAGGGCCGTCGCGTCGTCGGACGGGTCGAGTTCGCCGCGCTGGGCGGCGTCCTTGACGGCGACGAGCACGGCCCGCGCCTGCTCGTCGTCGAGGGCGATCCCGGCGGTGTCGGCGACGGCGCGGACGGACGAGACGCCCGAGTGCTTGCCGAGGACGATCCGGCGGGTACGGCCGACGACCTCGGGGGAGTAGGGCTCGTAGGTCGTCGCGTCTTGGTTGATCCCGTCGAGGTGCAGGCCGCTCTCGTGGGTGAAGGCGTTGGCGCCCGACACGGGTTGGTACGGCGGCACCGGCACGTCGATCAGTCGGGCGACGTACCCGGCCAGCGGGTGCAGGGCCGTCAAGTCGAGCCCGGTGTCGCGGCCCATCGCGACGTGCAACCCGAGGGCGACCTGCTCGAGCGGTGCGTTGCCCGCGCGCTCGCCGATGCCGAGCAACGAGCACTGAACGCCCGACGCGCCGGCGTCGACGCCGGCGAGGGAGTTCGCCGTGGCGAGGCCGAGGTCGTTGTGGCAGTGCACCGCGACCGGCAGTGGGCACGCGTCGGCGACGTCGCGGACCAGCCGCGCCATCGTCGTGGGCGTCGCAATGCCGACGGTGTCGGCGATTCCCAGCGTGTCCGCGCCGGCGTCCGCGGCCGTGAGGCAGATCCGGCGCAGCACGTTGAGGTCGGTGCGGGTGGCGTCCTCGGCGGCGAACACGACCTGGCGGCCGGCCTGCTTCGCCCGACGCACGGCGCGGTCAACGGCGGTGCGCACCTCGTTCTCGGTCATCCGCAGTTTGGTCCGCATGTGGCTGTCGGACGTGCCGATGAAGATCGCGATGCTGTGGGCACCGGTGGCGATCGCGGCGTCGACGTCACGGTCGAGCGGCCGGGCGATGACCTGGACGAGCGCGTCAGTGCCGAGCTCGACGATCGACCGGATCGCTGCGGCCTCCTCCGTCGACACGGCCGGAAAGCCCGCTTCGATCAATGGGATCCCGGCCGCAGCGAGCCGTTGCGCGATCTCGAGCTTGGCGCCCGGTGAGAACACCACGCCGGGCATCTGCTCGCCGTCGCGCAGCGTGGTGTCGGAGACGACCACCGTGCCGGGCAGCGGCACGGTGCCGACGGCCACCGGTTCGCGCTCCGTGACGTGCGCCGCGGGGACGGCCGGCGCGGGTGTCGGTCGCGTGTGGCGGAAGGCGTTGAACAGCTGGTTGAGCCGTATCATGTCCGCGGGCGACGCCGACATCGCCAGCTGGCGGGTGAGGTACGCGCGGCGGGGATTGCTGCGTCCGGTCAGGAAGATGTCGCCAAACACCCGGCCGGTGGTGACGATCGTGAGGACCGTCGCCGCCTCGTCCGTGGCGGTCGTCGGGTCGGTGCGGGTGATCGCGCCGTCGCGCACGTCGAGCCGCACGGACAGGTCCGGGTCCGTGAGCCGGACGTCGATCGACCGCCGCCACCCGGCCAGGCCCGGCACGATGTCGAACCCCGCGAGGTTCCGGTCGATGAACGCGACGACATCGTCGGCCATGACCGCCGCAGTCGCGGCAACGCCGGTGAACTCGTGCCGTTCTCGCAACAGCCGCTGGCTCAGGAACGTGACGGCGAGCGCGGCGAGGACCACCGGGACGGTGACGGCCGCGTCGAGATCGAGCGCCAGGAACGAGCCCGCCAGCAGGATGCGGGTGAAGACGAGAACGGTGTGCGCGGTGTAGGCCGTGCGTCGGTCCGCGGACCGTGCGACCGGTGCCACCGCCCAGGCGGCGGACGCCGCGGCGGCCACGAGCGCGACTCCGGACACGACGCCGGTCGCTCCCGGCAGCAGGACGGAGATGACGACTGCCAGGGCGTACGCGCCGGCCAGCAACCCGGCCGCCACGCGTGTCGCCGTCACCACGCCGTGCGCCACGGCGAACGTCACGTAACCGCCCTCGCGGTCACCGTCTACGTCCCGTACCGCGCCGACGAGGTTCGAGGCGGCGTCGTGCAGCAGGAACACCAGGGCCACCGGCACGATCCGCACGGGCGGCCAGTCGAGCGCCAGCATCGCGCCGAACAGCAGGGCGCAGGACGTCATGGCGCCACGGGCGAGATTCCCCGCCAGCCCACGGCCCTTCAGAACCTTGCTGTACGCGATGCCCGCGCCGCACGTGGCGCCCACCAGGACCGCCGTGCGCCAGTTGAGTAGCAGTGACCACACGGCACCGACGGCGACACAGCCGATGAATACCGACAGCGCCGTCCGTGCGGCCATCCGGCCGGACGGCACCGGGCGCTGCGGCTTGGCCACCGCGTCCAGTTCGCGGTCGAACCAGTCGCCGCCGTAGAGGGCGCCCATCCACGCGAGCGTGGGGATCGCCCACGCCGCGAACAGTCGGCCGGCGGTCGTCTCGCCGGGTGAGAGGGAGGCGCCCGCGAGCCCGACCAACCCGACGTAGCACGCCGTGTACGGCCGCCAGGTCTCCAGGTGAGCGAACAGCTTAGTCGTCAGCGGCATCGTTGCACCGCCGCGTCGGCGAAGTAGTTGAGCGTCGTCCGGCTGGGCGACGCCGGCAGGATGTCGAGGGCGGCGATCGCCTCGTCGGCGTACTGCTCGGCCAAGGTCTTCGCGCGGTGGACCGCGCCGATCTCGCGCAGCAGCCCGGTGAGCGCGGCCCAGCGCTGCTCAAGGTCGCCCTCGCCGGTCATGAGCGCGTCCAGCCGGGCGATGGTGTCGTCGTCGGCGTCGGCACGCCCGAGCAGGAACGGCACCGTCAGCCGCCGGTTGGCGAGGTCGCTACTCGTCGGCTTGCCGGTCTGGTCCGAGCTGGACAGGTACGGCAGCAGGTCGTCGACGATCTGGAAGGCGTAACCCAGCAGGGTTCCGTAGCGCGCGAGCGCCTCCGCCTGCTCCGTCGTGCCGCCGCCGAGCGTGGCGCCGATGTGGCACGACGCGCGGAACAGGGCGCCGGTCTTGCCCTCGATCATCGCGAGGTAGGTCGACAGCCGGCAGTCGTAGGTCTCGCGGATCTGCTCCTCGAGCATCTGCCCGCGGCACAGGTCGGCACCAGCCCGGGCCGCCCCGCTCATCGCGGCAACGATGCGGTCGGGGGTCACGCCGCGCTGGCGGCACTCGCCGAGCGCGTCGAACAAGTAGAAGATCAGCGCGTCGCCACCGACGATCGCGTCGTCGCGACCGAAGACCACGTGCACCGCGGGACGTCCGCGGCGCAGTTGGTCACCGTCGATGATGTCGTCGTGCATGAGGCTTGCGACGTGCGCACCCTCGGCGCCCGCGGCGGCCGGCAGCACCCGGTCGATCTCGCCACCGACCGCACCGGCGCTCTCCAGCAGGAGAATCGGCCGGAACAGTTTGCCTGGCGCGCTGACGGCGTAGCCGCACACCTCGGCGAGGTGGCTTCCGGTATTCCAGTCGGTAGCGAGTCGCCGCTCGACGAGCCCCGCCAGGATCGACACCCGTTGTGTCGTCTCGTGGTGGGAGTCCACGGCGCGCGGGCCGATGGTCTCGATCGGGGAAAGGGAAAGCAGTACCTGGGACATGACAGTTCTCGCTCTCGGGATGGCAGGCGGCGGTCAGCCGGCGAGCACGACGGGTTGGCCCTGACCGGCGAGCTCGGGGCATTCGGCCGCGATGCGGAGCGCCTCGTCGATGAGGGTCTGGACGATGTCGCTCTCGGGAACCGTGCGGACGACCTCGCCTCTGATAAAGATCTGGCCCTTACCGTTGCCTGATGCAACGCCGAGGTCGGCCTCGCGCGCTTCACCCGGGCCGTTGACGACACAGCCCATGACGGCGACGCGGAGTGGTACCGGGATGCCTTGGAGCCCGCTGCTGACCTCCTCGGCCAGGCGGTGGACGTCGACCTGTGCGCGGCCGCAGCCCGGGCAGGAGACGATATCGAGCTTGCGCGGCCGCAGGTTCAGCGACTGCAGGATCTGCAGGCCGACCTTGACCTCTTCCACCGGCGGTGCCGACAGCGACACCCGGATGGTGTCGCCGATGCCCTGCCGCAGCAGGGCGCCAAAGGCGGTCGCGGACTTGATCGTGCCCTGGAACGTCGGGCCCGCCTCGGTGACGCCGAGGTGCAGCGGGTAGTCGCAGTGCTCGGCGAGTAGTTCGTACGCGCGGATCATCACGACCGGGTCGTGGTGCTTCACGGAGATCTTAACGTCGTGGAAGCCGTGTTCGGCGAACAGCGACGCCTCCCACAGCGCGGACTCGACGAGCGCCTCCGGCGTGGCCCGGCCGTACTTCGCGAGCAACCGCTTGTCCAGCGAGCCCGCGTTAACCCCGATCCGGATCGGCGTACCGCTGTCGCCGGCGGCCCGGGCGATCTCGCGGACCTTGTCGTCGAACTTCTTGATGTTGCCGGGGTTCACGCGCACCGCGGCGCACCCGGCGTCGATCGCGGCGAAGACGTACTTGGGCTGAAAGTGGATGTCGGCGATGACCGGGATAGCCGAACGGCGCGCGATGGTCGACAACGCGTCGGCGTCGTCCTGCGAAGGACATGCCACCCGCACGATGTCGCAACCGGTCGCCGTGAGCTGGGCGATCTGCTGCAGCGTTGCGTTGACGTCGGAGGTGAGGGTCGTCGTCATCGACTGCACCGAGACGGGGTGCTCGCTACCGACGCCGACCGATCCCACGGCGAGCTGGCGCGTGTGCCGGCGCGGCGCGAGGACGTCGGCGGGTCGGGCGGGCATTCCGAGGAGCGTGGTCATCAGAACCTTCCGATGGTGTCGAAGGCGAGTTCGCCGGCGCCGCTCGAGACGCGCAGGCGGCCGGCGGAGTGGTCGAGGACGGCACGGGCGATGTCGCACGGGGTGAGGCCGCAGTCGGCGAGCACCTCGGCGCGGGTGCCGTGGGCGAGGAAGCGCTCGGGCAGGCCGACCGAGACGACCGGCGTGCTGACGTGGTGGTCCTGCAGCTGCTGTGCGACGGACCCGCCGAAACCCCCGGGGCGGACACCGTCCTCGACGGTGACGACCAGACGGTGCTCCTCGGCGAACGGGATCACGCCGTCCGGGACGGGCTTGATCCAGCCGGGGTCGACGACGGTCGGGGCGATGCCGCGTGGCTCGAGCAGATCCGCCGCGGCGAGCCCCGACCGCGCGGTGGCCCCGGCCGTCAGGATCATGACGTCCGACGATCCCGAGTACCGCAGCACGTCCAGACCGTGGTGACGGCCGACCGGCGTGATGTCCTCGCCCACCGTTCCCTTGGGGAACCGCAGGACGCACGGTGCGCTGTCCTGGTCGAGGGCCTCGCCCAGCGACCGTCGCAGTGTCGCGGCGTCGCGCGGCGCGGCGATCCGTAGACCCGGGACGACATTGAGCAGGGAGATGTCCCACATGCCGTTGTGCGACGCCCCGTCGTCACCGGTGACCCCGGCACGGTCGAGGGCGAAGAGCACCGGACAGTTGTGCAGTCCAACATCCATGAGCACCTGGTCGAACGCACGGTTGAGGAACGTTGCATACAGCGCGACGACCGGGCGCAGGCCCGCGAGCGACAACCCCGCCGCCGACGTCACGGCGTGTTGCTCGGCGATCCCGGCGTCGAAGACCCGGTCGGGGTACAGGGCCGCGAAGGTGCCGAGCCCGGTCGGCCGGAGCATCGCTGCGGTGACCGCGACAAGGTCGGGCCGGACGCTGCCGAGCCGGGCGAGTTCGGCCTCGAAGACCGACGTCCAGGACGGCCCGGCGACGGCGAGCGGGCGTCCGGTGACCGGATCGCTCACCGGCACGGCGTGGAAGCGGTCGGCCTCGTCGTTCTCGGCGGGCGCGTATCCGTTGCCCTTGCGGGTCAGGCAGTGCACGACTACTGGGCCGCTGACGGCGGTGGCCTCGCGCAGTGCGCTCTCGACCGCCGCGACGTCGTGGCCGTCGACCGGGCCGATGTAGCGCAGCCCGAGCTGCTCGAACACCGCCGGGCACCCGCCCGCGGCGTCCGGCGACCGGCCCGCGAGCGAGGACAGGTGGGACGCGAGCCCGCCGACCGTCGGGTCGTAGGAACGGGTGTTGTCGTTGAGCACGACGACGACCGGGAGATCGCCTGCGGTGCCGAGGTTGTTGAGGGCCTCCCAAGCGAGGCCGCCGGTGCACGCACCGTCACCGATCACGGCGACGACGTGGCGGTCGGTGAGGCCCCGCAGCCGCTGGCCCTGGGCGAGGCCGACGGCGTACGACAGCGATGTGGAGGCGTGCGAGTTCTCGACGATGTCGTGCACCGACTCCGCCGACGAAGGGTAGCCGGACAGCCCGCCGCGCGTGCGCAGCCCGTCGAACTCGGCGGCGCGGCCGGTGACGATCTTGTGCACGTAGGCCTGGTGGCCGGTGTCCCACACGATCCGGTCGCTTGGCGACTCGAAGACCCGGTGCAGGGCGAGCGTCAGTTCGACGACGCCGAGGTTCGGGCCGAGGTGGCCACCGCGGCCGGTGACCTTCTCGACGAGGAAAGACCGGATCTCGTCGGCGAGTGCGCGCATCTGGTTGGCCGACAGGGCGCGGACGTCCTCTGGGCCACGGATGGAGGCGATCACGTCATGCTCCTGTCGGTTTAAGGGTGCGGACGCCGCCGGGCACGGAGAACACGACGTCCTCGACCGCGGTGGTCTGGATCTGGAGGCCGGTGAAGCCCGACCGGCGCAGGGTGCGCAGCAGTTCGTCGACGAGCACCTCGGGCACGCTTGCCCCCGAGCTGACGCCGACGGTCGTGACGCCGTCGAGCCAGGCGTCGGGGAGCCGGTCGACGTCAGTGACCAGGTGCGCCCGGACGCCCGCCTGCCGTGCGACATCGACCATCCGGACCGAGTTGCTGGAGTTCTCGGACCCGACGACGAGCACGAGATCGCACGCCGCGGCGATGGCCTTGATGCCGTTCTGCCGGTTCTGGCTCGCGTAGCAGATGGTCGAGGTGTGCGGCCCGGTCAGATCGGCGAAGCGCGAGCGCAGCGCCGTGACGATCTCCGCGGTGTCGTCTATCGAGAGCGTCGTCTGGGTGAGGTAGGCGACCGGGGTGTCGTCGGCGAGCGACAGCCGCGCGACTTCGTCGACGGATTCGACGACGAGCGTGCGGTCCGCGGCCTCGCCGCGGGTGCCCTCGGTCTCCTCGTGCCCGTTGTGGCCGATGAGCAACAACAGCCGGCCGTTGCGGACCTCCCGCCGCGCCTGCTGGTGCACCTTCGACACGAGCGGGCAGGTCGCGTCGATGACCGTGAGGTCGCGGCGTTCGGCGTTCGTGCGCACGGCGGGCGAGACCCCGTGCGCCGAGAAGATGCAGACGCTCCCCTCGGGGACCTCCGACTCGGAGTCGACGAACACCGCGCCCCGCTCGGCGAGCGACTCGACGACGTACCGGTTGTGCACGATCTGCTTGCGGACGTAGACCGGCGCCCCGTAGACGGCCAGGGCGCGCTCGACCGTGGCGATGGCCCGGTCGACCCCTGCGCAGAACCCGCGGGGATCCGCGAGCAGCACTGTTCTGGACGCGTCCGGCAACTCCGGCCGACGATCGTCCGCAAGGTTGGACATCCTGTTCCCCTCGACGGAGGTGGTGCGGCAGTTTGATGACTGCCACACCGCCTCGGCTCGTGCGGTGCTGTGGATTTGCGGACAGCCGCCCGCCCGGGTCGGCTTCGACCGGTGACCGGTGACCGGTGAGCGGTGAGCGGTGAGCGGTGGCGTGGTCCGAAGTCGGCCCCTGGCGATGGCCAGATCCGACCGTGACGGGGCCTAGGTGGGGAAGATGCAGACGAACAAAATCCCCCAAAGGGTGTAGTCGGCAGGTCCGATTGGGACAGAGAGGATCGGGCCGATGACCCATTCCGCGAACAGCGCCGCCCCCCCACAGTGTGATCATGTCGTTGACCGCGGTGTCGTTGCGGCCTTCCGCCGGGCCGCGCCTACCCCTCGCCGTCGCCGTCCGCACCGTGGGGTTTGTGCCCGTCGCCCGGCCGACCGGTCAGGCGTGGAGCACCGCTCGGGCGGTGTTTGCGGAGTCGCGACCCTGCGTGCAGTTCGTGGTGGCCCTGCGCCTGATCGGCGCCACCGACGTGTTGGTGCAGCCGTCGGTGCAGGGGGTAGCGATCCTGGTGGGCTGGCTGTCGCTGTCGATCTCGGTCTACCTGCTTAACGGCCTCAGCGACGTCCGGGCCGACCGTTCGAACGGCTCCGCGCGACCGATCGCCTCGGGCCGGCTCGCCTTCGCCACGGCGACCCGCTGGTGCGCGGGCCTGGCCGTCGGCGGTCTCTTTGCGGTGTCGTACGCCGGGCCGCTCGTCACCCGCGCTGGTTTCGCGTACCTCGCGCTGGGCTGGGCGTACTCGGCCGGCCCGTGCCTAAAGAACTACCGGTACGGCAGCGTGCTCGCGATCGGCGGTGGCGCGGGCTTGACCTATACGGCGGGCCTCGTGGTCGCCAACGAGGCGAAGTGGCGAGAGGTGGCCCTCGTCTTGCTGCTGTCGGCCTGGATCGGGATCGCGTCCATGAGCAAAGACTTTTCCGACATCGACGGCGACGCCGTGGCCGGGCGGCGCACCGCGCCGGTGCTATTCGGCGCGCGGCGTGCGGCCACTATGCTTGCTGCGCAGACGGTGCCCACGAGCGTCGCAGTCACGTTCCTCGCGATCACCATGCACTCGATTGCAGCGTCGGCCCCCGGACTGCTCCTCGTCACCGGTTCGATTGTGCTCACCGTGACGGCCCGACGTTTCGGGTCGGACCCACGGCGCTCAGCGCGGCGGATGCCGTACCGCGCCTTCCTGTCCACGCAGTACCTCGCGGACCTCGCGCTGCTCGCGGTGCTGGCTAGGTGAGTAGGGTCATCCAAGATGTCCGAGGATCGGGACCTGATGTCAAACGAGTCCGCACCGGCGGCGCGGGCGCGGTGGGTCGGCCTGTCCTTGGAGGGCGACCGCGAGCAGATCCTTGCTCGCTACCTCGAGCTGCTCGTCGAGGCCGAGAGTCCGCTAATCCACGCGGGTCCGGCCGTCGTCGAGCAGCTAACGTCGCAGCTGTACTCGGTGGTCGACGCCGTCTACGGCCAGACGCTGTCCCGGAATCTTGCGCGGGACGATCCGGCACCGGCCGCGGGCGGCGAGTCGGAGTCGCTCAGCGAGGACATCGGGCGACGACGCGCCGGGTCGCAGACGCACCCGTCGCATTCGTTGCACGCAGCATCCTTGATCTTTCGCGCCACGCTGCCGAGCCTCACCCGACGTCTCCAGCAGGCGGGAGACCCGGAGCCGACCATTACTGCGGCCTACGCGCTAAACGACGACATCATGCGGCGCATGTCGGTCGCGGCTGTCGGTTACGTGGAGCACCTGCTCGCCCGCATCCACACCTCGCAACAGGACGAGCGGCGACGCCTTTCGCGGGAGCTGCACGACGTCGCCGCGCCCGCGGTGGCGGTTGCTTTGCAGAACCTCGAGTTGTCTGACATCTACGCGCAGGACGATCCGGCGGCCGCGCAGAACAGGCGGGACGGGGCGCGACAGGCACTGCTCGATGCGTTGGGCACCATCCGGTCATTGTCCGCGCAGTCGCGCGAGTGCGTTCAGCACGACGGGCTCGTCGGTGCCATCCAACGCGACCTCGACGCGGTGCCGACCGACATCGCGACGTCGCTGCGGTTCGAGGGCAATCCCGACGCCCTCTCGCCCTACTACACGGACGACCTGTTCTTCATGATCAGAGAGGCCGTCCGCAACGCGGCCGAGCACGCAAACCCGCGCCGGATCCTCGTGCACGTCGTCGCGGGCAAACACGGGATCGAGGCCCGGGTGACCGACGACGGAACGGGTTTCGATGTACGACGTACACTCCATGTTCTGACACGTCACGTTGGGATGGATTCCATGCACGAACGGGCGGCGCTCATCGGCGCCGAACTGGTCATCGTGTCTCAGCGTTCCGGTGATCCGTCGCCCTCCGCGGTCGTCGACGGTCTGCCGGACGCCGTGAAGTTGGAGGGGCTGGATGTGGGCATGTGGGCGTCGTCATCGGCGGAGGAACCGGCGGCTGCCAGCGGCACAACCGTGATCATCCGCACGGCCGCGCCGAACCTCTGCGCAGGCTCGCGCGACTCCCCGGCCTACCGCGCGCACGTGTGAGTGCGCCGATGCGGGTCGTGGTGGCCGACGACCACCAAATGTTTCGCGCCGGAGTCATCGAGCTGCTCGCGTCCGCGCCGAACGTAATCGTTGTGGCCCAGTGCGCGAACGGCGACGAGGTGGTGGAATTGGCCGGCGAGCACCGGCCGGACATCGTTGTCCTCGACGTCGAGATGCCCGGCCCCGGCGCGGTCGCCACGATCCGGCTGATTACCGAGGCCAGTCCGCACACGAAGACGGTCGTGCTTACGATGCACGACGCGCCGGACATCGTGCGCGAGGTGTTCGCTGCGGGCGCGCGAGCTTACCTGCTTAAGTCGGTCGGCCGTCCGGAGCTGCTCGCGGCGATCAGCACGGCCTCGCAGAGCGACGACGCCGTCCTGATGATCGTCTCGCTGACGACGCTGAAGTCGCTGAACGGATCCACGGGAGCGGCGCCGAAATCGCTGCTGTCGCCGCGGGAACTCGAGGTCCTGCTGCTCCTCACCGAGGGCAAGAACAACCGCGACATCGCGGCCGAGCTGTTCATCAGCGACGGCACGGTCAAGCGTCACCTGGCCAACATCTACGCCAAGCTAGACGCCAACTCGCGTCTCGACGCCGTGCGGCGGGCCGAACGGCTCGGCATCATTGGGGGCGGAGTCAGAGAGGGCGCTCCGCGACAAGGCCCGTCAGCACCAGATCCCGGTCGGTGAGCCAGCGACCCGTGAGGGTCGGGGGCAACGAAACCGGCCGGTCCAAAGGCAACCGGGCTGTGAACGTGCCAGTAGCGGCGCCCATCGTCACGTGCACCTGCTGGAAACCGAGCCACGTGTCCGTGACCGCCGACCACGCCTTGTAGACGGCCTCCTTCGCGCTGAATATCACGCGGTCGGCGTGCACGGCCGGCGCAAAGGCGGCAAGCTCCCGCTGCTCCTCGGGACGGAGCACCGCGGTGACCAGGTCTGTCGGCAACGGCTTGTGGGGTTCGGCGTCGACCCCGACGCTTACGTATCGGTCCGCGAGCGCCACCGCCGCCGCGCGGTACCCGGTGCAGTGCGTCATGGACCCCACCGTGCCGGGTGGCCACGGCGACGCGCCGCTCGGCCCCGGTGCCATCGCTGGCCGGTCGATCCCCAGCGTCGACAAGGCGATTCTCGCGCAGCCGCGCACCGTGCGGAACTCCCGGAAACGCTCGTCTAGGGCGCCCGCGATAGCGTCCTTCTCGCTGGGGTGGAGTGGTTCGTCGAGCTCGCCGTGGCACTCGGCGACCGCAACGTCCGACGGCAGGACCCGCTCCATCACGGTCGTCGACCTTGCCACGGCGCGGAGCGGACTCGACCGTCGGCTCTGGCGCGGCCTCGGGGGCTACTACGCGGTCGGAGTCGAGCGTCGTACGTCGGGCCAGGACAGCGGTGCCTGCGGCGAGCGCGAAGAGCGCAATCATGCAGCTCGCCATCGCGAAACAGGTCTGATTGCCGACCATGCCGGTGGGCGGTGTGGTGGTGGGGCTCTTCGCGGTGGAGGGTGATGGTCGGCTCCACGGGGTGATCGTTACGCCGCGGTCGCGGCGTTGCTGAGCAGGATACGGCGCTCATAGGAAGCGCGGTTGCGAAGCCGCACGCGACCCGCGTGAGCTGCTAATTCTTGCGTCCTTCGCCCTCGGTACGGGCATTGGTTGCCGGCATCGTCAGGTCGGGGTACGCCTCGATCGCGGGCCACTAGTCCAAGTGTGGTCCAGTCAAATCGGGGTCCGGTTCACACTTCTGCGAAGCACCAGCTCCAGCCGCGACCAGAGTCGAACAAACGAAGCCTGCGCCGGGTGTCAACGACGGGCAGCGAGACTTCGTGTGGGCAGTCCTTCTGGCCAAGGGCGTCAAGCTCGGGTAGGTGCTACGAGTCAGGCCCTATCCTCCACGAGATGTTGCTGCTGTCCGTAGTTGCGCAGGGGACCACGGAGATCAATTTACAGCGACTCGCGCCGAAATCGACATGCGCCGCGCCGAACCCAAAGGCGCCTCAGCCGAACCGATAGCGCGCGCATCGTGGACAGCTTCCGAGAGATCCGCACCGTGATCCAGGAGGCGGACACAGCCAGCAAGGCCCTGATGTACAACGAGATCGGGCGCCTCCTGACCTACAAGCCCAACGAGAAGTCGCTCATCGCGACCGCCACATCGCCCGTTTGGCACTATGTGGTGTCCGAGGGGGGACTTGAACCCCCACGCCCGTTAATAGGGCACTAGCACCTCAAGCTAGCGCGTCTGCCATTCCGCCACTCGGACCGAGCACCTGACCTGCTGGCCGGTGCGCCGCATGAGGCTATCCGATCCCCGAGACGCCCCCCAACCCCGCCACACCGGAGAACGTCGGTCCCGGATGGTAGGAACACCGGGTGGCCACTACCGAGGAACCCGACCGCGAGCAATCCCGCGCCGAGCGGGAGGTGGTCGACCTGGCCAGCCAGCTGATCCGCATCGACACCAGCAACACCGGTGACCCGGCCACGGTGGTGGGGGAGCAGGAGGCCGCCGATTGGGTGGTGCGCCAACTGGAGGAGGTCGGCTACCAGACCACCCTGGTGGAGTCGGGGATGCCGGGCCGAGCCAACGTCTTCTGCCGCCTCGAAGGCGCAGACCGATCGCGGGGCGCCCTGCTGGTCCACGGCCACCTCGACGTCGTACCCGCCGAGCCAGCGGACTGGTCGGTGCACCCGTTCTCCGGTGCCGTGGCCGACGGCTACCTCTGGGGCCGCGGCGCGGTGGACATGAAGGACATGGTCGGTATGACGCTCGCGGTCGCCCGGCAGTTCAAAGCCGAGGGCGTCGTCCCGCCCCGCGACCTGGTGTTCGCCTTCCTGGCTGATGAGGAGGCCGGGGGCACCTGGGGTTCGCATTGGTTGGTGGAGCACCGGCCTGAGCTGTTCGCGGGGATCACCGAGGCGGTGGGTGAGGTCGGGGGCTTCTCCTTGACGGTGGCCCGCCCGGACGGCTCCGAGGCCCGGCTGTACCTGGTGGAGACCGCGGAGAAAGGCATCGCCTGGATGCGGTTGCGGGCCAAGGCGCGCGCTGGGCACGGCTCGTTCCTGCACCCGGACAACGCGGTCACCATCCTGGCCCAGGCCGTCGCCCGGCTCGGTACCCACACCTTCCCGCTGGTGATGACCGAGTCGGTGGCGGAGTTCCTGGGCGCGGTCGGGCAGGAGACCGGGCTCAGCTTCGACCCGACCTCCCCGGACCTTGACGGCACGCTGGAAAAGTTGGGCAGCATCAGCCGCATCGTTGGCGCCACGCTGCGTGACACCGCCAACCCCACCATGCTCAAGGCCGGGTACAAGGCCAACGTCATCCCGCAGACCGCCGAGGCGGTCATCGACTGCCGGGTGTTGCCCGGACGGCAGGCGGCCTTCGAGCGGGAGGTCGACGCCCTGTTTGGCCCCGACGTGGAGCGGGAGTGGGTCACCCATCTGGAGCCGTATGAGACCACCTTCGACGGTGACCTGGTCGCGGCGATGAGTGCCGCGGTGCTGGCCCACGACCCGGACGGGCGCACCGTGCCCTACATGCTGTCCGGGGGCACCGACGCGAAAGCCTTTGCGAAGCTGGGGATCCGCTGCTTCGGTTTCGCCCCGCTGCGGTTGCCTCCGGAGTTGGACTTCGCCGCCCTGTTCCACGGGGTGGACGAACGGGTGCCGGTGGAGTCGCTGCGCTTCGGTGTGCGGGTGCTCGACCACTTCCTGCGGCACTGTTAAAGCCAAAGAAACTGAGGGAGACGTCACACGTGGACTACACCGGCCAGGTCGTGCTGATCACCGGCGGGGGTTCCGGCTTCGGTGCCGCCGCCGCCCGCCGCTTGCGCGCTGCGGGCGCCCAGGTAGCTGTGCTGGACCGCGACACCGAATCGGTCACCGCGGTCGCCGAGCAGATCGACGGGTTGGCGATCGTGGGTGACGTCACCGACCCCGACACCTCCACCCGCGCGGTGTTCGAGACCGAAGAGCGCTACGGCCGCCTCGACGCCGCATTCCTCAACGCCGGCACCATGGGCGGGCAGCTGGCCAGCGACGACGCCCTGGACCTGGAGCGTTATCGGGCGGTGGTCGGGGTGAATCTGGACGCAGTGGTGTATGGCACCTGCGCGGCGGTGCCGGCGCTGCGCCGGGCCGGGGGCGGCCAGATCGTCGCCACCGCGTCCCTGGCGGGCCTGGTCGCCATTCCCACCGACCCCATCTACACCCTCACCAAACACGGGGTGGTCGGCTACGTCCGGGCGATCGGTGCGCAACTCGCCGGGGAGGGGATCCGGGTCAACGCGCTCTGCCCGGGCTTCGCCGACACCCCGCTGATCGCCGAACATCGCAGCGCCTTCACCGAGGCGGGTTTCCCGCTGTTGTCCGCCGAGGACGTGGTCGACGCGTTGGAGCAGGTGCTGACCGGCTCGGGCACCGCGGAATGCTGGTTCATCCAGCCCGGTCGCGGCAGCGAACCATTCCGCTTCCGGGGTGTGCCTGGGCCGCGCACCGGCGCACCGGCCCAGGCCCCGCCCGACGGTGCCCTGCACCCGTGATCATGCCCGGGTAGCCGCACTGCCGACCGCGTCGGCCACCGAGGTATATCCGCCGGCGCGCAGCCGCCGGGCCACGCCGCGCTGCACCCGCCGCGCCCAGAGCGGGCCGTGGTAGATGAACGCCGTGTAGGCCTGCACCAGGCTCGCGCCCGCGGTGATCCGCTCCCAAACGTCCTGATCGGTCTGCACCCCGCCGACCGACACCAGTACCAGCCGGTCACCGACCCGGGCGCGCAATCGGCGCAGCACCTGAACTGACCGCGCCGCCAGCGGCGGGCCGGACAACCCCCCCGCTCCAGCGGCGGTGACCACGCGCTCCGGGCTGCGCAGCCCCACCCGTTGCGTGGTGGTGTTGGTGGCCACGATCCCGGCCAGCCCCAGGTGCAGGGCCAGGTCGGCGACCGCGTCCACCTCGGCGTCGGAGAGGTCCGGGGCAATCTTCACCAACACCGGGACGTCAACGGCTCCCAATACTGCCGCCAACAGTGGGCGCAGCGCCGCCACCGCCTGCAAGTCCCGCAGCCCAGGGGTGTTCGGGGAGCTGACGTTGACCACCACCCAGTCGGCGAGCGGGCCCAGCAGCCGGGCACTGTGCACGTAGTCCGCGGCGGCGTCGGCGGCCGGGGTCACCTTCGACTTTCCGATGTTCACCGCCACCGGCAACCGGGTTCGCCGCCGCCGCAACCGGTCAGCTGCCGCGCCCGCACCGTGGTTGTTGAACCCCATCCGGTTCACCAGTGCCCGGTCGGCGGGCAGCCGGAACATCCGCGGGGCCGGGTTGCCTGGCTGCGGCAGCGCGGTCACGGTGCCCACCTCGACGTGGCCGAACCCCAGTGCCCCCCAGGCGTCCACTCCGGTCGCATCCTTGTCGAACCCGGCGGCCAACCCCACCGGCGACGCCAGCTCGCAGCCCAGCACTCGGGTGCGCAGCACCGGATCGTGCACTGCGAGCACCCGGCCCACCCCCCAGCGCAGCGGAGCGAGAGTCCCCACCAGCCGGATCAGCGCAAACCCGACGCGGTGCGCCGTCTCCGGCTCCACCCGCAGCGCCAGCACCCGGAACAGCAGCCGGTACAGCCGCCCGCTCACGTGGCGGGTCCGGGCAGCTGACGCGCACTCTTGCGGCGCCGCAGCACCACCCGGCGGGTCCCGTCGGAGTACAGCCGCACCCGGGACAGCTCCCACCCGCCGTACTCGGCTTGGATGGCCAGTTGCACCGAGGCGGTCAACCGGGAGACCTCCGGCGGCAGCCGCAGCGGGTGGTAGTCGTAGTCGTCGGCGGAAAACGGCCGGGGTTCGGGGATCCGGCTCACGGCGTCACCCCGGGCTGGATCCGCTGCAACCCCTCACCGGTTGCCGAACCGACCAACACCGCACCGCTGGTGCTGTCGACCGCCACCGAATCCGGTTGGGTAACAGTGTCGAAGCGGTAGCGCTCCACCGGCTCACCACCGCGGACGTCGTAGCCCACCACCTGGTTGCGCGCCGTCAACGTGACCCACACCAGGGCGGTTTTGGGGTCATATGCCAGCGCGTAGGGCGCGCCGGGGACGGGGTAGCGCTGCCGCAGCATCAGGGCGCCGGTGGAGAACGCCAGCAACGCGCCACCGGTGGTGTCGGTCACCAGCGCGCGGTTGAAGCTGTCGGTGATCATGTTCGTGGCACCCTCCCCGGCCCGCAGCGCCTCGCCGAGTTTGCCGGCAGCCGGGTCCACCACCGACACCGCTGTCTGCGCCCGGTCCAGGGCAACCAGCACCCCCCCGGCCTGCACCAACCCGTCGACCCCGGCCAGGCCCGACACCGTCTGTGCTACCGCCCCGTCGGCGCGGAGAACCTGCACCACACCGCTGGCCAAACCGACCGCGACCTGCCCGCCGGTGAGGCCCACCACCGACCGCACCTCGCCGTCGACGGGGGTGCTGGTCGCTGAACCCGATCGCGGGTCCACCCGCAGCACCGCACGGGGCTGGGCGACCAGCACCGACGTGCCGTCCACCGTCACCGCGGCTGGCCGCCCTGCCAGCACCACCGTGCGCGGCGGGGCGGAGAGGTCGCCGGCGTCGAACAGCAGCAGGCGGTCGGGGGAGTCGACCGCCAGCACCACGGTGCGGCTGGACTCCTCGACGACCGTGCTCCGGATCACCGCTCCCACCCGGGTCACCGTGCCGGCCGGGACGCTGGTCTGCGTGGGGGACACCGCGGCTCGTGCGGCGGTGATGGTCTGCAGGGCACGTCCTGAGCTGCCGCACCCGGCCAGCAGGGTTACGGCGAGCACCATCCCCACCGCGATCAGCCTCGTCGAGCATTGCCGCACCGTCACTCGCACCCTTCTCCCACCGCCACCGTCGCCTACCAGCATCCCTGACGACGAACCATGCCGGAGACAGCGGAGCCGGTACCGCGGCGGGCGGGCCCGGCTCAGCCGGAGCTGACGTCGTCCAGCGCGGCGCGGATCGCCACCGGCAAGGTCAGTGCCTCCACGGCCAGCGCCCCGGTCAGCTGCGCGGCGTCCCGCCCCCCGATGATGGCGCTGGCCACCCCCGGCCGGTCACGGACCCACGCCAGGGCCACCGCCAGCGGCGAGGTACCCAACCCGTCGGCGGCGGTCACCACCGCCTCCACCACCCGGTTGGCGTGCGCGGTGCGGTGACCCTCCAGGGCCGCCGCCAGGTGCGGGCTGGCCCCACGGGAGTCCGCCGGGGTACCGCCGCGGTACTTGCCGGTCAGCACGCCGCGGGCCAACGGCACAGCGGCCAGGATCCCCAGACCGTGGTGCGCGGCGGCCGGGGCCACCTCCTCCTCCGGGGCCCTGGCCAGCAGGGAGTACTCCGCTTGTACGGCCACCAACGCCGGGCCCGCCGCCGCCGCTACGGTGGCGACCTGCCACCCGGTGTGTCCGCGCAGCCCGGTGTAGCGGGTGCGGCCGGTGCGCACCGCGTGCTCCAAGGTGTCGACCACCTCGGCTACCGGGGTGCACGGGTCCCACGCACCGACCTGCCACAGGTCCAGGTGATCGGTGGCGAGCTCGGCGAGGGTGGCGTCGAGCTGGGCCAACAGGGCGGTGCGGGAGCAGTCCTGCACGGTGCCTGCTGTGCTGCTCAGTACCAGCGTCGAGCGGGGCACCAGGTCTCCCACCAGACCCGCGAGGACGGACTGCGCTGCGCCGTCGGTGTAGGTCGGGCTGCAGTCGACGAGGGTGCCCCCGGCGTCCACGAACGCCACCAGCTGGGCGGCCGCCTCGTCGGCGTCGGTGTCGCGTCCCCAGGTGAACGTGCCCAGTCCGGTCCGCGACACCCGCAGGCCACCGGCACCCACCACTCGCTGGGCCACCGGCGGTCGTTGCGCGCTTCGCTGCTCCACGATCACGGGACCCTAGAGCCGTCGCGGCGCACCCGGTCGCAGGCTCGCCGGTCCTGGCGGTGCTAGCCGGTAGGTTCACCGGTTGTGAGACTTGGACTGAACATGGGGTACTGGGGGGCCGGCAATGATGCGGCGAACCTCGCATTGGCGGTGCAGGCCGAGAAGTTGGGCTTCGCGGTGGCCTGGGCGGCGGAGGCGTACGGCTCCGACGCGCCCACGGTGCTGTCCTGGGTCGCGGCGCAGACCTCCACCATCGACGTCGGCAGCGCTATCCTGCAGATCCCCGCGCGCACCCCGGCGATGACGGCCATGACGGCAGCCACCCTGGACACCCTCAGCGGGGGTCGTTTCCGGCTGGGCCTGGGGGTGTCGGGTCCGCAGGTGTCCGAGGGTTGGCACGGGGTGCGTTTCGACAAGCCGTTGGGCCGCACCCGGGAGTACGTGCAGGTGGTGCGCGCCGCATTGTCGGGGCAGAAGGTGCGCTACGACGGTGAGCACTACGTGCTGCCGTTGCCGGACGGGCCAGGCAAGGCGCTGCAGCTCACAGTGCACGGCGCCCGGCAGGAGTTGCCCATCTACCTGGCGTCCATCGGCCCGAAGAACCTGGAGCTGACCGGTGCGGTCGCCGACGGCTGGTTGGGGCTATTCGTGACTGTCGAGGGCCTGGCCGAGCAGCTAGCGCTGATCTCCGCGGGACGCGCCGCCGTGGGCAAGGACCTGACCGGTTTCGATGTGGTGCCGACCGTACCGTTGGTGCCCGGACAGGACTGGCGCCAATGTGCGGATGCGGTGCGCCCCTACAGCGCGCTGTATGTCGGCGGGATGGGTAGCCGGCAGAAGAACTTCTACCACGCCCAGGCCACCCGGATGGGTTACGGCGAGGCCGCCAACGTGGTGCAGGAGGAGTACCTGGCGCGGCGTTACGACGCGGCGATGGCCGCGCTGCCGGTGGAGTTCCTGGACGCAACCGCGCTGCTCGGCCCGGTACCGCGGATCGCGGAGCGGATGCAGGCGCTGGCCGGGGCCGGGGTCACGACGCTGACGGTGTCGGTGATGCCGGGGACGGACGGGTCGGCCGCCTTGCAGGCCGCCGCCGAGGCGATTGAGCTGGCGGGAGTGGCTGACTGATGGCGATGACGTGGTGGCAGACGTTGATCCTGGGGTTGGTGCAGGGCCTCACCGAGTTCCTGCCGATCTCCTCCTCAGCGCACCTGCGCATCGTGTCCGGGGTGTTCTTCGGCGACGACGCCGGGGCGTCGTTCACCGCGGTGACCCAACTGGGCACCGAGGCGGCGGTGCTGGTCTACTTCGGCCGCGACATTTGGCGGATCATGCTCGCGTGGTTCCGTGGGCTGCGGCATCCGGCGGCCCGCGCGGACTTCGACTACCGGATGGGCTGGTACGTCATCATCGGCACCATCCCGATCGGGGTGCTGGGCTACTTGTTCAAGGACCAGATCCGCACCGGGGCTCGCGACCTGCGGATCATCGGGGTGACGCTGATCGTCTTCGCTCTCGTGCTGGCCGCGGCCGAGCGGTACGGCCGCCAGCGTCGCCCGGTGGAGAAGCTGACCCTGCGCGACGGGGTGCTGATGGGCCTGGCGCAATCCCTGGCGCTGGTGCCCGGGGTGTCGCGTTCGGGGAGCACCATCAGCGCGGGGTTGTTCCTCGGCCTGACCCGCGAGGCCGCCACCCGGTACTCGTTCCTGCTCGCCATTCCCGCTGTGGTGGCGTCGGGGTTGTTCAGCCTGCCCGACGCGATCAGCCCGTCCACCACCACCGGCCTACAGGCCAGCGGACCGCAACTGGCGGTGGCCACGGTGGTGGCGTTCGTGGTCGGTTACGCCTCCATCGCCTGGCTGCTGCGCTACGTCGTCAACCACACCATCTACGTGTTCGTGTACTACCGCATCGCCCTGGGTGCGGTGGTGCTGCTGCTGCTGGCCACCACCGGCCTGACCGCGACGTAGCGGTCGATGCCCGGTCCTAGGGGATGCCCGGTCCTAGGGTGAGCCGATGACCGTCCTGCTGCTGCGCCACGGCCGTTCCACGGCGAACACCGCCGGGGTGCTCGCCGGGCGCAGTGAGGGGGTGGCGCTGGACGAGGTGGGCACGGCGCAGGCGCTGGCGGTGGTGGAGCGGCTGGCGATGTTGCCCGTCGTCGCCGTCGTGTCCTCGCCGCTGACCCGGTGCCAGCAGACGGTGGCTCCCCTGGTCGCCGCCCGCGACCTGGCCCCGATCCTGGACATCCGGCTTGCCGAGGTGGACTACGGCACGTGGACCGGGCGGGCGATCAAGGACCTGGCGAAGGAGCCGTTGTGGTCGGTGGTGCAGCAACACCCTTCTGCTGCGGTGTTCCCCGGCGGCGAGGGCCTGGCCCAGGTGCAGGTCAGGGCGGTGGACGCGGTGCGCGAGCACGACCGCAAGCTTGCCGCCGAGCATGGGCGCGACGTGGTGTGGGTGGCGTGCAGCCACGGCGACGTCATCAAAGCGGTGCTCGCCGACGCGCTGGGCGCTCACCTCGACGCCTTCCAGCGCATCGTCGCCGACCCGTGTTCGATCAGCGCGGTTCGCTATACCCCCACCCGACCGTTCGTGCTGCGCATCAACGACACCGGGGGCGACCTGACCAGCCTCGTGCCACCCACGCCGAAGAAGCGGCGGTTACGACGGAAGAAGGACGAGCCGGGCGGGGTTGCACACCCTGGCCCGGCCGACGCCCACGCCTCGGACGCCGTGGTCGGTGGCGGCGCCGGAACGTGAGCCCCACGGTGGGCGGACCACGCTCCTGCCGAACGATCCCGCGTCGCCTAGCCTCGGAGGCACCATGTCACGAGTGATCCACGTCTTCCGCACCCCCCACCGGTTTGTCGCCGGGACGGTGGGGGAGCCCGGCGCGCGGGCGTTCTACCTGCAGGCCACCGAGGCGGAGCGGGTGGTGAGCGTGCTGCTGGAGAAGCAGCAGGTGCAGGTGCTGGCCGAACGGGTGAACGCCCTGCTGGAGGAGGTGCACCGGCGCTTCGGTGCCGAGTTACCCGCCGAGGCCGAGCAGGTGGAGGATCTGCAGCCGCTGGCCACCCCGGTGGAGGAGGAGTTCCGGGTGGGCACCATGGGCCTGGGGTGGGACTCCGAGGCGGGTGCGGTCGTGGTGGAGCTCCTCGCAGTGACCGAGACCGAGGTGGACGAATCCGTGGTGCTGGACGACACCGAGGAGGGACCCGACGCCGTGCGCGTGTTCCTGTCGCCCGAGCAGGCGCGGGAGTTCACCGCCCGCTCGCAGCGGGTCATCTCCGCAGGTCGGTTGCCCTGCCCGCTGTGCGGCGAGGCGCTGGACCCCGCCGGGCACGTCTGCATCCGCACCAACGGATACCGGCGCGGGGTGGGCATCGCCCCGTCGGCGGCCGAACCCGACGAGGACTGACCCTCCCTGTGGCCGCCCCCGACCCCGTCCCAGCGGGCACCCACACTCCGGATGCACTGGAACTGCTGCGCCGGGGCACCCTGGAGGTGACCGGGCGCATCATGGCCGCCAGCAACGCCACCCTGCTGTGCGCGGTCGAGCTGGACGGGGTGAGCGGCAGTTGCGTGTACAAGCCGGTGCGTGGTGAGCGGCCACTGTGGGACTTCCCCGACGGCACCCTGGCCGGGCGCGAGGTGGCCTCCTACCTGGTCTCCGAGGCGACCGGATGGGCGGTGATCCCCCCGACGGTGCTCCGCGGCGGGCCGTACGGCCCCGGCATGGTGCAACTGTGGATCGACACCCCCGGTGCAACCCTGGCCGACCTCGACGAGGGCCAGGGTGAATCAGTGGAGCACGACCTGGTCGTGGAGGAGGAGCGTGGCGAGCTGATCGACCTGTGCCCGCCCGATCAGGTCCCCGACGGGTGGCGGCCGGTGCTGCGCGCCCACGACTACGGCGGTGACGTGGTGGTGCTCGCCCACGCCGACGACGACCGGCTGCGCCGGATGGCCGTGTTGGACTGCGTGATCAACAACGCCGACCGCAAGGGCGGTCATGTGCTGCATGGCGTCGACGGACGGGTGTACGGGGTGGATCACGGCATTTGCCTGCACGCCGAGAACAAGCTGCGCACCGTGCTGTGGGGCTGGGCTGGGCAGCCGGTGAGCGAGGAGGCAGTCGAGGTGTTGAGCCGGCTGGCGGCGGAGCTGGCTGGTGACCTCGGGAAGAGCTTGTACACCCATCTCACCGTCCGCGAGGTCGACGCGCTAGGGCGGCGGGTGCGTCGGCTGTTGGCGAGGCCGAACATGCCGGGGCCGAGCGGTGACCGGATGATCCCGTGGCCGGCGTTTTAACCACCCCCGCCCTCGCCGCAGATAGCGGGCTATTCGCGGTCCAGGAGCCCATCCCAGCGCGAATAGCGTGCTATCTGCGCGGGGGTAGTGGGCCTGGCATCCTCACCCCATGAACGCCGCGCCGGTCCGGATGGGCACCGCAGCCGGACGGTGGGTGCTGCTGGCCACCATCGGTGGCTCCGGTGTTGCCATGCTCGACGCCACCGTGGTGAACGTCGCGCTGGAGACCATCGGGCGGGACTTCGGCACCGGATTCGCTGGGCTGCAGTGGACGCTGAACGGCTACACGCTGACCCTGGCTGCGCTGATCCTGCTGGGCGGCTCACTGGGTGACCGTTACGGCCGGCGCCGGGTGTTCGTGCTCGGCACCGTGTGGTTCGCCGCGGCGTCGTTGCTGTGCGGGCTGGCACCCAACATCGAGACCCTGGTGGCCGCCCGGGCGCTGCAGGGCGTCGGCGGTGCCCTGCTCACCCCCGGCAGCCTCGCGCTGATCTCGGCCAGCTTCGACCCGCGGGATCGGGGTGCCGCGGTGGGGGCCTGGTCGGGCCTCGGTGGGGTCGCTGGCGCTGCGGGACCGTTCGTCGGGGGCTGGCTCGTGGAGCAGGTCAGCTGGCGAGCGGTGTTCCTGGTCAACCTCCCGCTGGCGGCGGCGGTGGTGTGGGTGGCATTGCGGCACGTGCCGGAGAGCCGGGACACCGAGGCTGCGCCCGCGGTGGACGTCAGCGGCGCGGTGCTGGCGGCCCTCGGGTTGGCGGGCCTGACGTACGGGCTGATCAGCTCGTCGTGGTCAGCGGGCGCGGCAGGTGCCGTTGCGCTGGCGATGTTCGTCCGCACCGAGCGGCGATCCAAGCATCCCCTGGTGCCCGTGGAATTGTTTGCGTCCCGGCTGTTCGTCGCGGCGAATCTTGTCACCCTGGTCGTCTACGCGGCGATCGCCGGCGTGTTCTTCCTGCTGGTGCTGCAGTTGCAGGTGGTGTCCGGCTTCTCCCCGCTCGCCGCCGGGGCGTCGGCGCTGCCAGTGACGGCGCTCATGCTGCTGCTGTCGGCGCGAGCCGGGGCCCTGGCGCAGCGCACCGGGCCGCGGCTGCCGATGACCCTCGGCCCACTGGTGGCCGCCGCCGGGCTGCTGCTGTTGCTGCGGGTGGGTCCAGGGGCGTCCTACGTCGCCGATGTGCTGCCCGCCGTGGTGGTGTTCGGGCTGGGGCTGTCCAGCCTGGTCGCCCCGCTGACCGCGACGGTGCTGGGCTCCGCGCCGGGGCACCTGGCTGGAACGGCGTCCGGGGTGAACAATGCGGTGGCGCGGACAGCCGGGTTGTTGGCGGTGGCGGCGTTGCCGGTGCTGGTGGGGTTGACCGGCACCGACTACACCAACGCCGCTGCTTTCGACGCCGGGTTCCGCGCCGCCATGCTGATCAGTGCGGGGTTGCTCATCCTCGGCTCGGTGCTGGCCGCGGTGCTGGTGCGCACCCCGGTGAGCACCGACCACGAGGTGCCGGTGGAGCGGCAGGCGCACTGCGCGGTCAGCGCCCCGGCTGCGCACCCCGCACCGGTGCGGACCGGCCCACCACCGGGTTGAGACGACCGTCGGCCACCGCCCCTGGTGCGGTGTCGGGAAGGAACTCTCGCCAGGTGCCGCTGACCATGGTCGGGCTGGGCACCACCCGGACGCCGTCGGCGAAGTAGGTGGTGGCCAGCGCGCGGCGCGGCTGGGTGGTGCGGTTCGGTCCGGCGGTGTGAAAGCACAGCGCGGAATGGAAGCTCACGTCGCCCACCGCGTACGGGCTGTCCACGACCTGCACCCCGGCACTGCCGAAGGTGCGCGAGACCGCCACGTCGTAGCTGGTGCCGACCTTGTCGAAGTCGACCCCGGCCAGCAGTGCACGTAGCCCGGTGCCCCGGGCGAAACTCAGCGGGCCCATCTCCGCGGGGATCGCCGACACCGGCATCCAGGCCGTGACCACCTGCGCGGAGTCCAGCGGGAAGTGCTCGTCGTCGTGGTGCCACGGGGTGCGCCCGCAACCGGGTTCCTTGCTGAGGGCGTTGTCGTGGTAGATCCGCACCCCCGGCTCACCCAGCAGGGTCGCGGCGATCGCACCGAGGCGCGGTGACAGCGCCACCAGCCGCATCAGATCGTCGTGCAACCACATCTGCTCCAGGGCTAGGAAGCGGCCCGCGGTGTCGTTGCCGTGCTGCGCAATGAGCAACTCCTGCAACCGCTCCGCCAACCGGCGCACCACCCCGGGGCTCAGCACGCCCGCCAGCTTGACGAACCCGTCGTGGGTGTAGGACAGCACGGCCGGCCCGGGCACCTGATAGGGCTCGGCGAGCAGCGCCGTCACCTCGGCGTCGGTGGCCGCGGGCACCTCCGGCAGGCCGGGACCCGCAACCAGCGGGCCGCCCGCCTCGGGGTTCTCCGCCAAGGTGACGTACCAGTCCCACCACTGCTGGTCGTCACCCGCCCAGGGTGCGTCGATTCCGCCGGACCGGTTCGCCTCGGGCAGCAACTCGTGCGGGTTCAGCTCGCGGGGGTTCGCCCCGCTGGGAGTTACAGCCACAACAGCACCGCCTCGTGCGCGAAGGTCCACGTCCCGTCGGCGTCGCGGCAGCCGGCCAGGTAGTCCCCGAGCACCGGTGCGGCTTCCATCTGCGCCAACGTCATCGTGTCGTCGAATGCGCAACGCTGCAGAAAGCCTTGCACCACAGCACGTTCGCTGCTGCGGGTGGTGTAACGCACCCGCTGCTCGCGCACCGCGGCACCGGTGGCGCTCAGGGCGTCGCGCACCTGCTCACCAGTGAGGAAGGGGGCCACGCCTGCGGCCCCGGGCACGCCCGCGCGATAGGCGTCATAAAAGGCCAGGTAGTGCGAGGCAGCGCTGGCGTGGGCCACGAACCCTAGACCACCGGGGGCCATCGCCGCGACGAAGCGGGTGGCCGCCTGCGCCAGCTCGGCTGGTGGCAGCGCGTACAGGGCGTGAGTGGCCCACACCACGTCGTAGGTGAGCCCGGCGGGCAACTCCTGCAGCGTCGTCACCAGCTCCCGTCCGGGCCGGAACGGCGCCCCCAGCCGGGCTTTCGCCTCTGCTACCGAGAACTCCGAGGGATCCAGCAGGTCGTAGCTGATCTCCGGTAGGTCCGTCAGATCCAGCAGGGTCCGCAGCGCGGTGGGGAACTTCCCGCTGCCGCAGGCCACGTCCAGGATCGTGGTCCGACAGGCCAGCAGCGCGGGCCAGTCAGCAGCCAGCGCCAGCTGGCGGTAATCCTCTGCGGCGAGGACGTAGAACGCGTCCATCTCCGCGCGGCCCCGCTCGCTCCAGTGCGCCAGGCTGCGAGCGGCGGTGTCCTGAGTCGACGACACGGGGCTCTCCTGGTGACGTGGCGGGCAGTGAGCTGAGGTCTGCGGGTTCGTCGGTGGCGTGGTTGCGTTAGAACCCTACGGCGGGTCGCAGCAGCCCGCCGGGTGCCGAACGGGAGACCAGCAGTGCGACGTTCGGTGATGATGACGGCCGCTGAGGCGCGGGCGGACGTCCATCGAGGTTCGCCGCTGGCCGCGCTGGGTCCGGTTGAGTACGCCCGCGGTCACGAGCTGTTCGAGGCCCGCTCCGACCAGCGTGCCCTGATCACGGCCTGGCTGGCGAAGCACATCGCGGGTCGCACCGGGCCGTTGTCGGTGCTGTCGGTGGGCTGCGGGTCCGGCGCGGTGGACGTGGCGCTGGCCGACCGGGCCGTCCGGAGACCAGGGGCTGCGGCGGTCACCTGGACGGGGGTTGATCCGCACCGCGCCAACACCGTGACCTTCACCACAGCCCTGGACGGGCTGGGGCATCCGCAGCTGGACGTCAGGTCGTGGAACGGCACGTTCGACTCCCTCGACGTCCCCGGCCGCTACGACGTCGTGACGTTCGTGCATTCGCTGTACTACGTGCCGGACGTGCGGGCCGCCCTGGTCAAGGCCCTCAAGCTGCTTGTCCCCGGCGGCGAGCTGCTGATCCTGCACGCACCGCTGGGCGCACTCAACGAGCTGACGGCGGCGCTGTCCCCGCAGACCGGTGGGCACCCGCAGTGGTGGAGTGACACCGTCCTCGCGGCGCTGGGCCGATTGCCGGTCACCGTGGAGTCGACGGGTCTAGGCGCCCATGTCGACCTCACCGACGCCGGTGCCGCAGACCCCGCGTTGCTGGACTTCGCCGTGCAGGCCACTCTGCCCGCGGAGATCCGCACGTGGGCGCTGCACAAGTTGGCCGAGGCCGCCGTGCCCGGCGCCGGGGTGCTCGTTCCGCACCCGGTGACCGCGTTCGTGGTTCGCCCGCGCCTGCACTAACCGGGATCGGCCGGCCCCCTGGGAACTGTCGGCGTCCGGGTGCACCATCGAGGGCATGGACCACGTCTGCCAGATTGTCCCGCCGTACCTGCTGGAGCGCCTCGCCCAGGTGGGGGATGCGCCCACTTCCCGGGTCAGCGCCGCGACCGCCCAGCGGGCCGGTGCAACCCTGACCCATGACGTCGAGCTGCGTCGGGCCAGAGTCCGCGCCCGATCCCCGCGCGGCGGCGGCGCACCGGGGCTGGTGCGGGCGATTTCCGATACGCAGGCCAGCACCACCCTGCCCGGGAAGCTGGTCCGGGCGGAGGGGGCGCCACCGGCGGGGGACGTCAGTGTGGACGAGGCCTACGACGGGCTGGGAAACACCTACGCGCTGTTCGACCAGGTGTACCGGCGTTCCAGCCTGGACGGCGCCGGGCTGGGCCTCGATGCCACGGTGCACTACGGCCAGCGCTACGACAACGCGTTCTGGGACGGTTCCCGGATGGTGTTCGGTGACGGCGACGGGGAGGTGTTCACCCGGTTCACCATCTCCCTGGCGGTCATCGGCCACGAGCTGACCCACGGCCTCACCCAGTTCACGGCCGGCTTCACCTACGCCGGCCAGTCCGGCGCGTTGAACGAGTCGGTGTCCGATGTGTTCGGGGTGCTGGTGGAGCAGCACGCCGCCGACCAGACGGCGGATCAGGCGTCGTGGCTGGTGGGTGAGGGCTTGTTCCTACCCGCGGTACAGGGCCGCGCCCTGCGGGACATGGCTGCACCGGGCACCGCGTACAACGACGACGTGCTCGGCAAAGATCCGCAGCCAGCCACCATGGCCGGGTACGTGCAGACCACCAAAGACAACGGCGGGGTGCACATCAACTCCGGTATCCCCAACCACGCGTTCCAATTGGCCGCGGTCGCCCTCGGTGGCAAGGCGTGGACCCGGGCCGGGCAGGTGTGGTTCGACGTGCTCACCGGGGGCACACTGGCAGTGGATGTGGACTTCGCTGGGTTCGCCACTGCCACTGTCGCCGCCGCGGGTCAGCGGTACGGGACCGACTCCGACGTGCAGGCCGCGGTCCGTTCGGCGTGGACCGCGGTAGGAGTGCTATCAGGCAGGTAGCGGCAAGGAGGAGCAAGCATGTTCATCGAGGTGCACCGCACCGGTGGGGTGGCGGGGATCACCCGCCGCGGGGTGATTGACACCACCGAACGCGCGGACGCCGCGGAGTGGGCGGCGCTGCTCACCCAGGCGCAACCCGTCACAACGGTCCAAGATCAACCCGCGGACGTGATGCCGGACACATTCACCTGGACTATCCGGCTGGACTCCGAACACCTCGAGCTGGGGGATCAGGCGCTGACCGGACCGCTGCGCGAACTGGCCGAGCGGGCGTTGCGGGAGGGTCGGGTGCCGCCGGGGTGAGCCGATCCGGCGTCGCACGCCTCGCCGGATCGGCTGAGCACTCGTAGCGTTGAGCAGGTGACGAGTGCCCCGCCAGCGAACCTGCCCACCACTGTGCGCGCGTTGCGCGCCACCGACCACGTCCAGCGGGGCGTGAAGGACGAAATCCGGCACAACCTGCTGACCGCGCTGCGGGCCGGGGTGAACCCGTGGCCGGGCATCCTCGGCTTCGACGACACGGTGCTGCCGCAGCTGGAACGGGCCCTGCTGGCCGGGCACGACCTGGTACTGCTGGGTGAGCGCGGGCAGGGCAAGACCCGCCTACTGCGCACCCTCGTGGGTTTGCTGGACGAGTGGACACCGGTGATCGCCGGCGCCGAGCTCGGCGAACATCCCTTCGAGCCGATCACCCCCGCCTGCATCCGCAAGGCCGCCGAGCTGGGCGAAGAGCTGCCGGTGGCGTGGCGGCACCGCAGTGAGCGCTACGCGGAGAAGCTGGCCACCCCGGACACCTCTGTCGGTGACCTGGTGGGTGACGTCGACCCGGTCAAGGTGGCCGAGGGCCGCAGCCTGGGCGACCCGGACACCATCCACTTCGGCCTGGTCCCGCGCAGCCACCGCGGCATCGTGGCCATCAACGAGCTGCCCGACCTGGCCGAACGCATCCAGGTGAGCCTGCTCAACGTGATGGAGGAACGCGACATCCAGGTGCGTGGGTACACGCTGCGCCTGCCGCTGGACGTGCTGATGGTGGCGAGTGCGAACCCGGAGGACTACACCAACCGCGGCCGGATCATCACCCCCCTCAAGGACCGTTTCGGCGCCGAGATCCGCACCCATTACCCCCTGGAACTCGACGACGAGGTCGCGGTCATCGCCCAAGAGGCGGACCTCGTCGCAACGGTGCCCGAGCACCTGGTGGAGGTCGTCGCCCGGTTCACCCGATACCTGCGCGAGTCGACCTCGGTGGATCAACGCTCCGGGGTGTCGGCACGGTTCTCGGTGGCCGCCGCGGAGACCGTCGCCGCCGCGGCTCTGCGCCGATCGGCGGTGCTGGGGGAGGAGACAGCGGTAGCACGAGCCGTGGACCTGGGCACCGTCATCGACGTGCTGCGGGGCAAGTTGGAGTTCGAGTCCGGTGAGGAGGGCCGCGAGGTGGAGGTACTGGAGCACCTGCTGCGCCGTTCGGTCGCCGACACCGCCCGGGCGCACCTGGGTGGGGTGGACCTGGCTGCGCTGGTGGCCGCCGTGGAGGCCGGTACCGCCGTGGTCACCGGGGACACCATCACCGCCGCCGAGCTACTGAAGTCCCTTCCGGACACGCCCGCACTGGGGCAGGTGTACACGCGGCTTGAAGCCGAGGTGGACGGGGAGCGGGCGGCAGCGGCCGAGCTGGCACTGGAAGGGCTGTACTTGGCGCGGCGAATCGCCAAGGACGCCGACACCGACGGCCGCACGGTCTATCAGGCATGAGAGGTCCCGCATGAGCACCCCGATCGGAGGCCGGCGGCGATACGCGTACGGGCCGTTTCACGGCGGCCCGGACCCGCTGGCGCCGCCAGTGGACCTGCGGGAAGCACTGGACGCCATCGGGGCCGACGTCATGGGCGGCAGCTCACCCCAGGCCGCGCTGCGGGAGCTGCTGCGCCGCGGGATGCCCGGCCAACGTGGCCTGGACCAGCTGGCGGCCCGGGCGAACAAGCGTCGCCGCGAGTTACTCAAACGCAACAACCTCGACGGCACCCTGCAGGAGGTACGGGAGCTGCTGGAGCGGGCGGTGCTGGCCGAACGCCAGGAGCTGGCCAGGGCGCTGGACGACGACGCGCGGTTCGCGGAGATGCAGCTGGAGCAGCGCAGCCCGTCCGTCGCCGAGGCGGTGCGCGAGCTCGCCGACTACGACTGGCGCAGCCCGCAGGCCCGGCAGGACTTCGAGAAGATCCAGGACCTGATGGGCCGAGAGCTGCTCGACGAGCGGTTCCAGGGCATGAAGCAGGCGCTGCAGGGTGCCACCGACGCCGACCGGGACGCCGTCACCGCCATGCTCGCCGACCTCAACGCCCTGCTGGCCGCGCACGCCCGGGCGCAGGACCCGGCCGACGTGCAGGAGCAGTTCGAGCAGTTCATGGCCCAGCATGGTCAGTACTTCCCGGACAACCCCGGCACCGTCGAGGAACTCCTGGACTCCCTGGCTCGGCGGGCCGCGGCGGCGGCGCGGATGCGCAACTCGCTGAGCGCGGAGCAGCGCGCCGAACTGGATGCGTTGGCGCAGCAGGCGTTCGGCAGTCCCGAACTCGCGCAACAGTTGGCGGAGCTGGACGGGATGCTGCAGGCGGCGCGGCCGGGCGAGGACTGGTCGGGCAGCGAGAACTTCCGGGGACGCAACGGGATGGGCATGGGGGAGGCCACCCAGGCGATGGCCGACCTGGGCGAGCTGGATCAGCTGATCGAGCAGCTCAGCCAGGCCTACCCGGGCGCCCGGATGGAGGATGTGGACCTCGACGCCCTGGAGCGGCAGCTGGGACCGCAAGCCGGGGTGGACGCGCGGGCGCTGAGCGAGCTGGAACGGGAACTGGCGCGTCAAGGACTGTTGGACCGCGCGCCGGACGGTAGTTGGCGCCTGTCGCCGCAGGCTATGCGACGGTTGGGGGAGTCGGCGTTGCGGGACGTCGCCGACCACATCAGCTCCCGGACCGGGCAACGCGAGACCCGCAGGGCCGGTGCGGCCGGGGAACCGACCGGAGCCAGCCGGGAGTGGGAGTTCGGCGACTCCGAACCGTGGGACGTCGCCCGCACGCTGACCAACGCGGTGCTGCGCTCCGCCGGGTCCGGCCAGCCTATGCGGATGACGGTGCAGGACGTGGAGGTGGTGGAGACCGAGCAGCGCAGCCGGGCCACGGTGGCGTTGTTGGTGGACACCTCGTGGTCGATGGTGTCCGAGGGCCGGTGGCTGCCGATGAAGCGGACCGCGCTGGCGTTGCACCAGCTGGTGTCCACCCGCTTCCGCGGTGATGCGCTGACGATGATCGGGTTCGGTCGGCACGCGCAGACGTTGACGGCGGCGGAGCTCACCTCGCTGGACGGCGCGTACCAGCAGGGCACCAACCTGCACCATGCGCTGCTGCTGGCCGGTCGGCACCTGCGGCGCCACCCCGGGACGCAACCGGTGGTCCTCATCGTCACCGACGGCGAGCCCACCGCGCACCTGGAACGCGACGGGCACGCGGTGTTCGACTACCCGCCGCTGCCGCAGACTCTGGGGTTGACGGTCCGCGAACTCGACGCCCTGGCCCGCCTGGGTGCTCAGGTGACGATCTTCCGGCTTGGTGACGAGCCGCGGTTGCAGCGGGTGGTCGATCAGCTGGCCCAACGGGTGGGCGGGCGGGTGGTGGCGCCGGACCTCGACGGGCTGGGCGCGGCGGTGGTCAGTGACTATCTGCGGCGGCGCCGGGCGTGATGGCGTCGAGATCGCTGCGCGGGACTGCGTCTGGCGGGGGCCACGCGTCGCCCCAGCTGGCTCGCCGGGCCGCCCGGTAGGTGTCACCTCGGCGTTTTGCTGACCAGCTCGGTGCTGACCTCGCCCGCGGCCGTGCATAGTTGCAGCCCCACCAGGCCCTTGCGTACCTGCGGGTGACGCACGATCCGGGCCGCGGCCGCAGCGTGCGGGGTAGGCGTCACGACCAGGTAGGCGAACTTTTCGTCCTCATGACCCTTGGTCGCCGATTTGGCTTTGCGGTGCTCCATGCTGCGATGCACTCGGGCCACGAAGTGGCACCAGTCGCCGGCACGGGCCATCGGGCACTGCCGCGGGTGCGGGCAGGGCGCGAGGATGCGGCGCCCGGCCGCGAGCAGCGCGTCGCGGGCTTGCAGAATGCGCTGGTGCCCGGCGACTGTGCCGGGCTCGACGATCACCACGACGCCGCCGTGGCGGCCGAGTGTGGTCATTAACTGCGCACGGGCGGGCGGCTCGAGTTCACCCAGCAGGTAGGACACCGTGACGAGGTCGGCGTCGGGCAGCGGTGTGGGCTCGGTGATGTCACGGTGGTGCCAGTCGGTGTAGCGCAGCGTGGTGGTCGCTGACGCGGCTAAGCGTTGGCCCAGTTGCGCGACCACGTCGACGTGTTCCCAGACGGTATGGGCGAGCCGGTTGGGCCACACGTCGGCCACCGCCCATACCGCGGCGCCGGTGCCCCCACCGATGTCGAGATGTACGCGGGGGGCGAAGTCCGGCGCTGCGGAGTGCAACTCAGCGAGCGCGGACCGCACCGCGGCGTAGGTCGCCGGCATCCGGTACGTGGCGTACGCGACGGCGTCGGTTGTTGAACGCAGGATGGGCTCCGCCGCGGCAGGGTCCCCTTGCTGGTAGCGGTCGATGAGACGCGCGGTGGTGCTGGCCACGACGGGCAGCGGGTACTGGCTGGCCGCGGCGGCGAGGGCGCTACGCAACGCGGCGGGTAGGTCGTGCACAGCATAGGAAACTACCGGGGATGTCGGCGGCGACCGGCCCCGGGCGCCGCATGGTCCTCAGTTCTGGCCGAGCCGGACCGCTGCGCGGCGCAAACGGGATGGGTAGGCTGCATTCACCGCGACTGGCGTCGGTGGGGTGACCACCAGGGAGCACAGCCTCGGGGCATCGACCGCCTGGGTGCTCCGCTCGAAGTGGAGCCGCCATGAGCGCCGTCGTGATGGACGGAACAGCCCTCGCCAACCGACTCGCCCAAGAAACCGCGCGACGCGCACGCGTCGTCGAGCAACGCCTCGGACGGACAGTTCGGCTTGCGACGGTCCTGGTCGGGGACGACCCTGCATCGCGAACCTACCTGCGCATGAAGGTCAACCGATGCACCGAAGCAGGCATAGCTGCGCAGGGGCACGGGCTGGCGGCTGACGCCAGCACAGAGCAAGTAGTGCGCTTGGTGAGGCGATTGTCGGTCGACTCCGAGGTGGACGGCATCTTGGTGCAGCATCCGGTGCCCCAGCAGGTGGACGAGCGTGCGGTGTTCGAAGCCGTTGCCCCCAGCAAGGATGTCGACGGAGTCACTACCGCCTCGTTCGCTGCAATGGCGTTCAACCAACCCGGATTCGCCTCCTGCACCCCGGCAGGCATTATGCGATTGCTCGACGCCTACGACGTCCAAACTACTGGGCAGCACGCCGTGGTCGTGGGACGCAGCCCGATTCTGGGCAAACCCATCGGGATGCTCCTGTTAGCCCGCGATGCCACCGTCACGTTCTGCCACTCCAAGACAGTCGACCTGCCAGAGGTGGTCGGTCGCGCCGACATCCTCATCGCAGCCGTCGGTCGGCCCGCCCTCATCCACGGTGACTGGATCGAGTCCGGAGCCGTCGTCATCGACGCTGGATACAACGCCGGCAACATCGGCGATGTCGACTACGCCTCGGCCGCCGACCGCGCCAGCTTCATCACTCCGGTCCCCGGTGGTGTCGGGCCGATGACCCTCGCAGTCTTGCTGGCCAACACCGTCGACGCTGCGGCGCGGCATCCCCACCCCGATGCCGGAGGCCACGGGCAGGGGTGTGGGGGCTCTGATCGCCACGACTGCCGGAACCGGATCAGTTGAGGACACCTCTCGCCGTTTTTGTCGGGGGTGGTGGTTAGTCTTCGAACATGAGTTCTACTCAGGTGGTGGAGGCGTTGGCGGGGTTGGCGGCTGCGGTGGATGCCCTGCACGCGGTGGCCTTCGACCGGCTCGATGATGACGGGGTGTTGGGGGTGCTCCGGGAGGTGGAAACCCAGCGGCGCCGGTTACCGGTGATCGATCACGCCCTGATCACCGAAATGGAGATCCGGTCCCTGGCCGCGAAACACCTGCAACGGGGGACGGCGGGGTTACTCGGTGACCTGCTGCACCTAGACCCCCCGGTGGCCCGGGCCCGGGTCCGGGCCGCCCAAATGTTGGGTCCCCGGGTCAGTGTCACCGGCCAACCCCTACCCCCGGTACAACCGGCGACGGCCACCGCCCAAGCCGCCGGGCTGCTGGACCCGGCGCACACGGTGGTCATCACCCGGGTCCTCGGTGCCCTCCCGCACAGCCTGGACCCGCAGGTGGTGGCCGAGGCCGAACGCAGCCTGGCTGCCCACGCCACCCGGCT
>JAABUP010001833.1_pt1 | contig 43438 bp, 44 predicted proteins | sample 5559201 | NCBI WGS metagenome assembly JAABUP01 (sample SAMN10711887, study PRJNA513373) | rock metagenome | isolation source: Antarctica rocks | place: Antarctica
TATATATGACGAATTGATGATATCCTCCAGTGGCCTCTTGGGCTTCTTTGACTGGATTAATAGAGGCCGTCGGCTACGCAAGCAGAGACAGTCTCGCCAGATCCTTGACAACAGGCACATCCCTCTTCTTCTCCCCCTCCAACGTATCCCACACCCAACCCTCTCCCCCGTTTGTCCTGTCCTCCTCTCCCTTCACCTCCCCACCACCCCCCTTCTCCGTCTGCTCACCAAACACCTCCGCCAAGCACCCCCTACACAACCCCACGACCTCCACCATCGAGCCCTCCACCGCCCCCGCCCTCTCCCTCATCCCCCTCCTCATCAACCCTACCACCAACCTTTCCACCTCCTCATTGACAGAATTAACCCTCTCAATCAATCTCCCCACACTATTAACCAAATACTCTTCCTCATAAATACTTCCCTTCTTCCCCCTCGCCTTCTTACGCTCCTCCCTCCGACGGCTCTTACTGCTTTTCCTCGTGGCGTTCGTGCCCACTGTGCCAGTACGATTAGTGTATCGCGTGAAGAGACTGCCACCACCCGTTGTGGAGGCGTCAGTTGGGGCTAGGGAGACGTTATCGGGGATATCAGCGCCGTCGTTGATATCACCGTCGAAAACCGCAAGCGGATCTTGCGCTTTCTTAAGCCGAAGTTCGCGAATGCGTGGGACCTGCGCATTGAGCTGGCTCTTGCAATCGGCGAGGAGTTCAGTCATAGTTGCCATGCCGTCCACGAGTCCAACGTCGATGATGGAGGTGAGGAGATCGGGAAGACTGTGCAGGCCGATGATGCGAAGGGCGTCGGCAAAGAAGTAGCCTTTGCAGAGGAGACGGGTGGCGGTGGGGATGTCGGAGAGGTAGTCGAGGTGGATGGTTGCTGCGGCGGAGAAATTTTTAGATTCGATGAGGGTGTCGGAGAGGGTTTGGCAGAGGGAGTGGAGTTGGGGTTGGGGGAGGGGAATGAGGGTTGCGCAGGCGAGGGTTTCTTTCCAGAGGTGGGCGCGGCGGTATGATTCGCTGGCTGAGGGGTAGTCGGTGAGGTATTCGTAGGCTAAGAAGGTCAATGGGGAGAAAAAAAAGTGGGGAAGATGGTAGAGTACCTATTCCGGCTTCTTTGAATTTTCCTTGCTGATGGAGGTAGTCACCGTATAGGCGCATCAGCTCCTTCAGCGTGTCTTCTTGATACCGGTAGAATTCCATAGCATTGGAGTATAGGGTATGCTTTACAGCATAAGACTTGACTTCCTCAAAGGCCTTGAGCTCGCACAAGTGCTTCAGAGCTTTCTGATGTCGACCAAGATGATTGTCGATTGAGTATTGTCTCCGGAGCGGTGGCTCTTTCTGCAGGTTCCGCAAAAAGGGCAGGTATTCTTTGGGGTCTTTTTGAGACTGCTGAGCAACTAGTAAAGCGAGCTCAAGATCGTAGAGACCGAGAGCATTGTCGTACAATCTGTTGACATCTGCTAAAAAGCAGATGTGCTCGATTGCCGCGTCTACTAACTCTGGACTCTTACCTATCAAAATTAGCAATCGGCAAGAATTTGATCGAGTGTATACAACTAACTCCTCAAGCCGGCAATCTGGCTAAGACCTGCATCTAGATCTGGGGGGACCTTGCAGACATGCGCTGTCACAACATTTTGGAAATGGGTTGATGTACGATTGTTTAGGTTGTTCAAAAATGCGTCGCAGATCCTATTGACCTTTGATGTAGATGCATCGGCAGTTTGATGTATCTTGGGTTCTGTAAGATTCGGATATTGATTTGTGTCTTTATACATCGTCTTAGAAACGTCTTCTTCCCTAGTCTTATTTAGCATGCAATTTATATATATAACTAAATGCACAAGCTCACCTTAGTTGCGATAAGAACAAATCGATATGTTCCACCTTCTGGACTTGGTCGACGAAAGCCCCAACATGCGAGATAAATTGTTGTGGCTCATGATCGTGCAGAATGTTCATGTCAACCCTGTGATTTCTGCAGGCTAGGAATGCTTTCTTGTACTTCTTTTTATTGATGTTGGTACGGATTCCCACGAGCACTAGTGCTCGAGGGTATATGGTCTCGAGGTTGCCCCTTGGCATTTGCATCACCAAGGCAAATGTCGAAGGCATTACCGTCACGAGTTTGGCTCCCCTTTCTATACTGCGACAGCGTTCGTCGCTCTCTGGCGTATCAGGAGGTATCTCGAGCTCTAGACGGCGAGATTAGAAAAGTGGGATCAGCAAGATTATGGTTTCTCCAAGAACATACCTTCAACGAAGCCTGCCATGTGCACAAATTTCAGGATATGTTGGCTAGTAGTGTAGATTAAATGAGCCGGTGTTACAAGGAAAGAGGTGCAATTTCTGGCCAGACGACGCTGATTTGCCATCAAGGAGCCGTTATCCGCGAGGCTAAAAATTATGTCCTCGGAAATAGAATTTCCGTCTGAAGGCATATGAGTCGCGGGACTGCAGCTTATGGCCTCCGTTCTGGCGATTGCGAATGGAGCGATGAGGAGCCTCAGATCGCTTTGCTGATCGATTTTAGCAACATCTTTATCTAGATCATTCTGTGCTATGATGGCGTCGTCATCAGTCACAACGTAAGTTCCAGTCTTCGAGTAAGGTCCGTTAGTGATAATGCCTTTGATAACCTTACCGCATGAAGACAATTCTCTCAGCGAAACACCGTCCTGAGCTATAATCCAGAGCATAGAAGCTTCTGAGTAGTTTGCAAGCACTAAGATAGACATTGCACTGGACGATCCAGCACTGAAGGCCGCTTGCGAAAATGCTAGATCTTGATATTCGTTCTTCTTGTTAGGGTCCACAGACCATTTATGACTCGGTGGAGAATGTATCATAGATGTCAGAGGCCACTCATAGAGCGAACAGCCTCCGTGGTGTAAGACTGCAATCTGTATCGATCGTGTGCTTTGATGGTTCATCGTAATAGCGACATCAATGATATTGTTTTTGAGACTAATATCATGTAATGCCATAGGTGGCGGCACATTGCTCAAGCGCATTGGTGTAAGTTTCAGGCACTCTATACCGCATCAGAAAATTTGGAAGGACGGGCTTTTGATGACTTACTGCCATCAATTACGGCCACAACACCGTAGTCATCAGGTCCTGCTGTTGGACCGCCACTGATGGACAAAGAGTACACCAACCTTTGCACTCCATCTGCCACATTTAATTTAGTACAACCGAATTGGAGAAATAGTGTCGATGAATGTCTTACCTTTAGAGCTCAAGATGAGTTTAAGAGGCTTTTCTGAATGCCACTTGACAGTTGCCGGTTTTCCCATTAGCTCCTTCGAGGCTACAAGAATTTCTTGCTTGAGGTAATTATGATAATTGCTCATACTCCATAACTGGACTCTGTCGTTGAAACAAACGGCCAAAACCGAAGAATCAATGTTCCATTTCAATGATAAACTCGAGCCCCAGCTCATTATCTCTTCTTTACTCAAGCGTAAATCGAATTGGCCATGCCGTAAGCCATTCTTCTCAAAAAAGACCACCTGGGCAAGACTATCTAGGTACTGTATACCGGCTATAAGATTCCCAGCCGGCCTCCAGCTCAACGCTCCTATTAAGCCATCGACAGGCTCACTGACGCTATCTAACACTCCTTCTCTCGAATAAACGCGAATAACTCGACGACTGTCAGTCTCGATGCTGTTTACTGCGAGAAAAGTGCCATCGCCACGCCAGCTGATCGTAGTCTCCTTGCGATCGTGCTCACTCAAGACACCCTCATCGACTGTCTCGGGCATCGTAGGGTCTCTAAGTGCCCTTGCTTTCTTACCCTTGAATTGCGTCTCTTTCTTTCCCCAGCCGACAGAGACATGGTTTGAAGCGTTGAGATCATCAGTGTGGAAAGTAATATCTGTGACATTTTCGAATTCTCGTGTCATGTACAACAAAGTAGCAGCATTTGTAGTTATAGCTAGCAATTCTTCATCAGGCGACCATGCAGCAGCAGAGATTCCTGCATCAACGGAGCCAACTATCTCTATTTTTTCCTCTCCGGCTTGGGGCGATTCTCGGACAACAATGAGATCCCCGCCTGCAAGGACTAGACATGCTGTAGAAGAATCGGGGAAATATTGCAAGTCAAGGATCTCGTCACAATCGAGGCTGGGTAGTGGACACGGTGCGTCCCATGAGGCTATGGGCTGCAATGTCCGTTCACCTTTCTTCCAGCGTTTCAATTCAATAAGAGAATTTTCTTGGCTCGGTCCAATGGCACAAATGACATCATCAGAAGCAATATCTAAGGCGACTGCTGTCAATTCAAGTGCCAGTGGACTTTGTAATAGCGAACGATGAATGTTTCGCAGATTCCGCATTGCTCATGATTTTTACTTCATGATTAGGACTCACGCTTCTCGTGGTGACTTCAGTTTTATACCAAGAGCGCTAGCCCGATCGAAGCTAGCTACATCCTTAGCGCCGCTTGAACTATCTGCCTCAGGTTCCTACATACAGAATTCAAGAACGAGACGTCTCGATTAATGTTATATGATGTTGGTGTCCTATAATGGGTATGGTACAGAGGCGATGAGAGCTTTGCTTGCTTGATGTTCTCGAAATTATTGTGTTAACAGCTGGAAACAACATGTTCAATGAATCAAGATTCGGTGTCAAATGTCAACGTTGAGACTCCAATGCGTCCGTTTACTCTCACCCAAGGTCTACCGCTAATCATAATCCATGTAATCGGGCCGCAACTTCTCGTTACATTGGGTAACACCTGTTTATAATGGAAACAACTCAGCAAGAGTCAACTCCAAAGAGCAGAAGTCGAAACCCTAGGCGGCGCAATACGATGAGTTTGTTTTACAAGAATCCTTGAGACGAGCACAATGATATTGAAACAGGCGAGCATCGCGAGCATCCACGTCACATACTGCCCACGGTGATCGGGTGCCCGCCCTTCATGGCGAATTGATGCGGAGTAAACAACATTTTCAGGACCCTCTTGTTTTTAAACACGTTTCTGTTTGTCAGTCGTGACCAATCCGATAGTTTGGTGAAACGCCGGCCTTCTAAAACAGTCAGAGCATTGGCTTGTATGTGAATCAAGTCCCCAGGGCTGATATAGTTGTACATTCGATGTACCCATTTCGTGGCTCATTTAGCATACTATTAGTTAAGGAACTGCCTAGGACAACTTGGTGCTCCTGACCTTAACAGAAGATTCTGGCTCACATGTTCCGCATCCCTGTGAATGACAATTTTCAGCTGCAGGAGATTTAAAGTGTCCACCATATCCTAGTGGCGGTAATCGGAAGCTCCCCAATTCAGTATCCTTCTAGTAATGACTCCTCGATGTTCAGAGACTTTAAATCTTTCTCCAATCGCTGTCTTTGCTCTCCGGCTAGGCTACTAGAGGACGCGCCTTATACAATTCCAGAACCTGACAAATGAATGTGTTTGTGGTGCTCGTTGAGCAAGTCTCGCTGATCATTGCGTCTTACGAATATTGGGATTGTGCTCATCGAGTCTTGCTGCCCACCCATTGTGGTCAAGATTCCATTTTACAGCCTTCCGGATACCCTCTTCGAAATCCGCAACGGGCGAATAGCCCAGCTTCTCTCTTGCCTTGTCAATGTTATAGGTGTGTGTGAAGCATGAGTACTCAACCTGCTGTCTACTAAGTAAACCTGGCCGCTTGGTCCCTAAAGTGAACAAACAATAGAGCCATTCTAGAACTGCTGCTATCGCAACAGCAAGTCCCGAAGGCATTTTAGCAATAGGTTGGTCATCTTGAGGCTTCCAGCCAGCAGCTCTCCATATGGCGCGGGGAAAATCCCAGAAATTATGTCGTTCGCCGTCGGTGATGTTGAAAGCCTGGCCGTCCACCCTCAAACCTGACAATGTACCCTGTCTTTGTAAAAGCGCTTTGGCGAGGAGGACGTGAGCTGCCGCAGCATTGTCTGCACTTACAAAATCCCATGTATTTAAACCATCACCAAGTTGAAACGAGGTTTAATTCTTCTCAAGCGCTTTCAGAGTTTCTGGTATTGAAAGCAGATCTCGTTCGCCATAAACGATTGGAAGCCGAATGCATCCCGTAAGAAGGCTTGGCATATCATCATGTTGTGGAGTCGCATTGGCTTGTAATACCATCTTGTCTGCCACAGCTTTGCATCTAGCATATGGATGGCTACTCGAGATAGTGTCTGCTAAAGGCGTGTCCTCGTCCAAATTAATGTGCTCTGGACCGGCTGCCATAGTGGCTGAGGACGTGTAAATAAAAGCTTTGACCGAAGTTGCCTGAGTCGCACTTGTGAGGAGATCACGTGTGCCATTCACAACGATTCTTTCGTAGGCATGCCTACTCGCGGTCGTTGGATGAGGACATGCTGCATGGACAATGATGGAAGGTCGAATGGATAATACGAGCTCATGGACTCTGGACGAGTCCGAGATATCTCCGATATGGTAAGACACTCCGGGAATTGCGTTGCGCTTTGGATTGCGGCTGATGACAGACACGGATGTATTGCGCTCTTGAAGGAAATGGCGTACGATGTGAAAGCCCAGGAAGCCAGAGCCGCCAATGACTTAGACCGACCCTAGATCTTTGGTATAAGTGTGGTCCATGAGTGGTTGATTGTTGTGCACATAAGAGAGTATCCATCGGTCATTCAGTCGTGGCTAATACCAAAATTCAACGCACTCGAATACACTGATTCGTGAATAGACCAGTACCTCCCCTCGCTCATGGTCCTCGGATGGAAAGTGTTAAAATACGCTAGTCTAGATCGGGTAAGTCCCAGTAAGACTGCAAGAAATGACAACCGCCTTGAACCTAATTTTCTTTATAAGATCCAAGAAAGAAGAAGATTGAGGCTCTACTGATGCTATTCACTCGAACCAACAGCCCGCATGCATGACATTCGCGTTCTTCAAAGCATCGCATCGGCTCCAGTCTCCCTTTCAATTCACCTTAAGATATTCCATTTCATTCTTTCCCTGGGAACATTGGGCATTATGAATTGGCAAAATTCTAGATGGATTGTCTGCCTGCAGTAAAATCAACCTATGTTTCTCCGTGTATTGTCTGTGGCTTGAAAAGGAACTTCTTCAATACCGCCGCTGCTAAGTTGCTAAAAGCTGCTGGAGTGGGTTTCACGGTTCTTAAATGCCCAAGCCATTCCTCTGTCATATTGTACACGTGGTGATACGAATTCTTACGGCCCTGCGATCTATCTGATGAGCTTGGATTAATACCCTAGCTATCTAGTGTTTCATGGTCCCAGCGCGTAAGCGGTAAAAGCATATACGCGCCGTCCAACAGCTGGAACGCTGGTGCGTCAAACGACAGCAATCCTATTTTTGAGAGACAATCTTGTTTAAACCCTTGAAATGTTTCTCTGTTGCCTTGTCGTTATGCATTTCGGGCTCTGTTTGTATTTGGCTGCTGCATCGAGATGTCTTCGATTCTCAGAGGCTTCTTTACATTCTTTCATCATTTGACGTTCATTGTAATAGTTCTTAGTACCTTCACTACTTTCACATCAGCAGGCATTGGCAGTAGTTCGCTCTCTCGGATAGACAACACCAATCCAGCAAACGCGGATCCTAGGCTCAGTATTACGTGCGTCGGAGAATATGACAAGGCTTTACCAGTCGAAGCAGGCTTCAGCCCCATTTATCCATTGGGCATTCCCATGCAGAAATTGTGCGCTAAGACCCAATTCAACGGTGGTCCACCAGGTCAACATGTTGGGGGCTGGTGCCAATCAGGTCGCTATCACAGCGGAGTCGTGTTTGATCTAAGTGTCGCTGCACAGATTAATCCAATGGTCGCAAATCCTCGAGTCATGTTGGCATGCTCTTACCGTTGCTTCTGTAATTACGGTCTCGCTCCTAATGCTCCCCAACCCAGGTATGGTGACTACGCGCAGAGTTGGGAGTCTGATCAAACGTACGAGCTGCAACTTGATGTGGTCGACGATTACGATGTAGCATGGACGTCAAACTTTGGACTGCTTTCTGAGGATAGCGATGTCGAGGTCCCTCAGTTATCTCATAAAGGAACAGCTGGGAAGAATCCCGTCACAGTTGCCGAAATACAAACCGAGAGTCAGCAAGTTTATAGCTTGGACCCGTCTGGTGCCCAACCACGAGTCTCTTATGTGAGCATGGATGCCGAAAATAATATTGATTGTCATGGGTTTTTGCCCAAGTTCCCACTTCCTTCACCCTACCGGACTTCCGATTTCAGTACATTGGAGGAACTATGCGCAGTGCAATTCTCTGGCGGTAAACGGTTGGTCCTCTTCTACTTTCCATTTGTTACCACTCTATGCTAATCTCGATGCATTTGTAGAGAAGCAAATGCCGGAGGATATTGCCATCGCAGCGACAATCCAGATGGATCATTCACGAAAACCGTATGGTTTTCAGATGAATTTACTCCTCGACTTGAGTGGACGTGGGGAAATAATTTCTTTGCTGCTGCAGCGATACGATTCTATTGCTGGCAACGATGTGCCTGTAGTGCGGGACAGTCGAAGAGCGATCCAGTGACAAAGATGTTTTTGAGTCCAATATGGAATATTGTCGCCAGTCAGAACATTGCCCAACACGGCGATGGTTCTCTTACTCTCGAAGCTACAGGTTCCCAGCAAAGCGAAGTCCAGGTCCTTCCGCCTCAACCTCCCGTAAATCGCTTATCGCCATACCCTCCAGCTGGCACCTGCGGTCCGGACAAAATGCAGTTTTGTCCAAGTACGTGGCCTACGGACATCCTAGGACCACTCTCACAAATGCAAACCCCTCCCGATGCAACGCTAATCGTCAAAGATCCGGCATCGACTGACTTCACAAAGTGTGGTCAATACTGCGAAGGACCTCAAGACTGCAAACCCCCGGATTCAAAAGATAGCTGCGTTTGTGCACTTCCCTCACCTAAGGATTCTAGGACTCTTGGCTTGGATCCCATTTCGCCTAAGACTATCTGTTTAGCTTTAGCTCTTGCTATCACTGGTATAAGCGGCAGAGATGTTCCACAGTACTTGGATGAACGAGATCTACCCTATCAGTGTGCTTGCAATTCGACGTGCATCTCGAATGATTGTTGTGGAAGTAATGATGGGAGGGTTTGGCTTTCATAACATAGACATGTTCTAGATCACGATACCCTATAGATTTCGTTATGAACAATAGCCGTTCAACAAAACCATTGTATAGACAAATCAATACCATTGCCTGATGCCAGAGAGGTCTCCGCGCGTCCGAAGTTTTCTCTTGGACAGAAGAGAGCAAGTGATCGTCGATTGTCTGACACGGTTATCAAATACTAGTGGTATGTCTCCAGCAGCAGTGCGAGAGAAAATCATCTCGGTCACCGGTGCCAATACAACAGTGTATTTGCTTTCGTTGATCAAGTTGTATACAGAGAAAGCACGTCCGTAGCTATGGCGAAACCTTGTGCTCCTAAGCCCCAAGCCACGATTCCAGCTTCCTTCCACTTGCCCAATTTTGACCCAAATCAAAACGTCCTCACTACTTATTCTTCTTCGTTTGCCAAACTGCCAACGTGTCAGTATTGTGCCACTGAAAATCAACCACCCAGTCTTACCCGCAATGCCAAACGGCAAAGCAAAGAAGAAAGCTATCCGTCAGTCAGCCAAGGCACTCTTTCTTGACTCTTTCGCCGCTTACCCATAGTGCCCCAGTATCTGACGGCAAAGTATTTCGTCAGAGGATTAAATGGTATGTTGCTTCGAGGACCCGTGGGGTAATGGTATGGACTTGAGAGGAGTGCGGCCGATGTTCGAAAGCCGCGAGTGGTGATCAATGATGGCGTTTTCGTAGCATGGAGCGCGGTTCGAGAAAGCATCTGCAGAATCAGTGTACATTCATGCCATAGAATGATCGATTCCTACCTTGGCGATTGACTGCTGTGATGTCTAGACATGGAAGGCTCTCGGCGGCGATGAAAGTACCTTAATTCCTTGTAGGGCTTAGCGCCTTTAGGCAGGACCTGCATCGGATTTTGCGACCTAGAACAATTTTCCAAATTCATTGAGCTTGCAAATTTTTATCGCAACATAGTGCCAGTGTACCATTGAACACGTTCGCTGCAAATTTAAGCTCCTAATTGTGTGGGTAAAGACACAAACGGCCACAATGGCCACCCGCCGCGCCCTCACCACGATTCCCACACCCATGACAACCTCTCAGCTCGCCCAAAGAACCACCTCAAAGCATCTTTTCCCTCGAAGAACGCAACACACCACGTCCTCAACCTCCGCATTGGCTTACAAAGCCCTTCATCGCCGGATCAACCCCCTCCCAACGCAAGATACTCTCCCATCATGGTCAGCTCCGGCCGCAGTCTCTTCAATTCTATACGAAACGCCGTTACCTTCACAATTGCCGCCAAAGCGACACATACTCAATTGCCTCGTGCAGAACGAGCCTGGTGTGCTGTCGCGTGTTTCTGGGATTTTGGCCGCTAGGGGTTTCAATATCGATAGCTTGGTTGTGTGTAATACGGAGGTGGATGATCTATCTCGGATGACGATCGTGCTGTCAGGGCAAGACGGAGTAGTCGAGCAAGCAAGACGGCAATTAGAAGATCTCGTACCCGTATGGGCTGTGCTCGACTACACAGCAGCGCCTCTCGTACAACGAGAGCTTCTACTTGCAAAGATCTCCATCCTCGGCCCCGAATACTTTGAAGATCTCATGGCCCATCACAGAGAGATGACCGCAGCCGATGCCTCAAAATTCGAAGAGTCGAAAGCAGCAGAAGAGCAGCGAGCACAAGAGCAGAGAGGTGATGGGGAAGACTATCATCCTAGTCGAATGGCGGCTAGTCAGGCTTTGAGACATAAGCATGAGCATTTGGAAGCTATTACGCATTTGACGCATCAGTTTGGAGGGAAAGTCTTGGACATCAGTACTAACAATTGTATTGTCGAAGTGTAAGTTCTCAGGATCCTAGCATCTGATGCTCTTCTAGGGCTGGTATACTAATTCCGCCTTTACAGTTCTGCAAAACCTCCACGCATAGATGCCTTCATGAAGCTCATCTCTCCCTTCGGTATCCTTGAATCAGCGCGAACAGGCTTGATGGCCCTGCCCCGAACTCCACTTGAAGCCGCAACCGAGGAAATCGAGAAAGACGCGGGAGACTTGGTGGATGCCAGCTCCCTGCCTCCGGGATAATAATAATCCGCCTGATATCAAAAAATCTCGCGATCTAGCGCTGGCGTTCTATCTAGGTGATTCTCCGGGTGATCCTTAGTTGGTTTTGGTTTGTTGTCTAAAAACACGGAATGCAACGATTGGAAAGGGAGTTTGACCGATCTTGTTTGATGTGGAACAAAAGCCTTATAAAAGCTGACACATTGTTTTGTTTCTGGGTCGAGGGATATCAAGAAAGTTGGTGGATAGAGAAACCTAAAGTTGGTTCATACATTTTAAAGAGACCTCGATAGCTACATTGATTGCGAGCAACGATATTGGTTAAAAAGACGAAAGCCTCAGGCCGAAAACTTCAATGTTCAATATCTCGTATCACATATCCTCCCAAACGCCAAGCTCATTGCTCACCTTTGCTAAGAACCCAAGATCCAATCCGCAGTTACCAACCCTCCGTCCAAAGCATCCCTCATCGCCCACACATCCCCCACCCTCTCAACCTACAACCTACAACCTACAACCTAACCCCAGCCCCAACCCCCCTCCCCTCAAACCAAACCCGTTCCCCCCACTCCCCCACCCCAACCCCAACATCCGCCCTAGCATCCAACCTCAACCTCCCCCCCACCGCCTCCCTCACAGCCTCATACCCCACACTCCCCAGACTCCACTCCACCGGTAATCTAGGACTCTCGCTGACCCCCGGCCTCACCTCAAACGGATACTCCCACAGAATGCGTCCCACCGGCTCCGTATGGTTATAAAAAGCGGTCGCGTTCAAAAAGCTGATGGTGATGGTGGAGTGCGGGAGCGGGGAGAGGAGGGTGAAGGTTGCGGTGGAGGTGAGGAGGTGGAAGGTGGCGTCGTCGATGAAGGCGGGGGCGGAGGGGGAGGGAGGGGGGGTGGTGGGGTCGCGGTTTGGGTTGGTGGGGGGGTGGAGTTGGGGGGTTGGGATGGAGATGGCGAAGTGGGAGAGGGCGAGGCCGAGGGTGGGGTTGTGGGGGATGCTGCCGGAGTGGGTGGTTAGGGTTATGGTTGTGTTATAGCCTGCTGGGGGGTTAGTCTGGTGTTTTGGAGAATGGGGATGGTAAGGGCTGACCGGATATGTATTGGGAAAGTAGCTCTTTGCCTTGAGCGACTCCTTTATCGCCGCTGGGTGTGAGAGGGTCCCAGAGGGATTCGACGAGGATGTTGTGGTTTGGACCCGGAACGACAGTGACATTGCGAGCGGTAGCATGGCCTAGCTCGGTGCCATTACTAGAGAGCTTTATATTCACGTACGGCACTGTTGCAGTGTACTCGGTGGGATTCGTAATGTTGACCAATGCCTCGAAAGAGAGGCTAGATTTGGTGGTATCCAAGATGCGTAACGAGCCTACTTGAGGCGAGAAGCCTGCCAGGTCGCCACCCGATATTGCTGGTCACAGACCATCAGCATTGCTAATGCCATTGTGCTATCATACATTCGTAAAAATCAGGAAGACTAACGCTTGACGAATACCTTGCCCTCTGCTGGAATATCCCGAACCACAAATTTCCCAAGCGCCGTTTCCGTTTCGACGTCGACATCAGCTTTCACTCCGAGAACGACCTTTTTGCCTGCAAAAACCAGATCTTGGACTACGTCTGAGAAAACGTCGTTATCGGTGATCTTCAGAGGAGCGTTCTTCACAATCGAGTCGACTGCCAGGCCGGCTGGTGTATCGCCATGTGCCTCAATCCGGGTCGAATTTGCTTTCTGCCATTTGTTAAGATCAAGATGGCCGAGCTTCTTCTTGTGGTAAAATACATCTGCGTCTGCACGAACGCGAGGGACGTCTATTGGGAAGTTCATCTCCTTTGGCAAGCCAGCGAGAACTTTGACAGTTGCAGATATCCTCGGCGAAGCTTCAGGAGAATTTGGAGCAGCAAAGGCGCTCGGTAGGCTGAAGTGCACGTCTGCTAATGAGAAATTGCGGATGAGCCCTTCGAATGTCTTTCCAGGGAATGGCACTGGTAGAGTCACACTCTTCATGAGCTCAGTAACCCAATCAGGTGTGTCTTCTAATGGACCATTTGCGCCGCGAACAAAGATAGTCGTCTCATCTCCGCGGATGTAATCCCCTAAAAGAGCGTCCAAGGGCGACTTCTGGGTTTGTGGACACGTAGCCAAAAGACTCTCGGGTATCTTCTGGATTAATCCTCCAACTGCGACCTTGACGTCCTTACGTGACTCGATGTGGATCTCACCGGTTGTTGCATCGCCAAGCCTAATATATGGCTGTTCAGGGGAGCAGTCTTGAACAAGTAGATCAACCCGAAGGGGTGGTACGGTGAATGTCACCGGGTAGTCGTTTGTCAGCTTGATTAAAACAGCTGCTTCCATCCCCGTTCCTCCGTTTGGCAATTGAAATTCATGGAAGTTCAACTTTGTTAAGTTGTACTTGGGCATCGCAGGAATGTCCTTGCCTACAGTCCCATCAGTCAGTATAGACCAATTTTTCACCTAACCGTAATCAAATTCAGAGGGCTTACCGCTGAATCTCAGAGTCTGAACAAGACTTTGTGTGCCAAGACTAAAAATCCCTGATTTCAGGGGTACATCTGCAACGCCTCTTACACTCAATTGACCTATTCTTCCCTCGATCCAATCCATTGCCATTCTCCGTATCCCGTCCAGATCGCCAGCTTCCAGATCACTCAGAATATCAATATGCGTAGTATGGCCATCTCGGATGTCGACCACGATTGGTGGCACATTGGCAGTGCCTAACAATAGATCATCATACTCCGGTAAGTAGACCTGCACCTTCGACTGCCGGCTCTCTACAGCTCTTGCGATCCATGTCCCAGCGCGACCCAGATCTCGAACAGATTTCTTTTCCACTTTTGATCCATCAAGCGTAAAGTCCCCACGTATCCTTGCTTTGACTCCTGTAGATGTGAATGAGTCGATAGAGAGATCTGTAGGCTCGAACACCATGGCCTCTTTCGCGTATTCCTCCACCACCGCTGGTGCTGCGAAACCCAGACACAGTATTACGAGAACGACTATGGCCAGTATTGTGAGAGCGATGATCGTAGGCCATCTTCTGGATTTTTTTCCACTACTTGAACCCCAATTTTGTAAAGATCTTAGGGACGAAGCAGCGGGCGAACCAGCTTCATTGTGGCGGGGTGCATCACCATAATCGTTGGAGTTGGCCTCTCGTGAAAGTAGCGGCGTCGATTCCACTGGATGGATCGAGTGTTTTGATCGGACTGAGGCTTTCGAGCTGTGTGGTAAGCGGCTATCGGATTCGTCTGGTTCGGCGTCTGCCTGGCCAAGGAGGGGCGACGCTGGGTTATCGGACATCTTCAATGCAGTGGATCAGAGTTCTTTAGACTATATTCGAGCTTTCCGCATGGTGCAATGGTAGTTGCAGTCTCAGCACAAATCACAAGAAGAAGTTGCAAGATGGAAGAGTTGAGCGAATGTAGATAGATAGGCGCTTGCGAGTCGCGATCGCCTGCATGCTGCAGGTTGATGACGACTCCTTGGCAAGGCTGAAGGGTTGGAAGGGGGATTAGTCACGTGATCAGAACATCTAGATTTTTGCTAACATGTTTCTAGCCCTCCTTATCAACACTAAATTCTGGAGATATTTGCCAACTTGCAGCCACACCTCTTTCTTCGTCATAGATCTAATACATATCCCTAGCCGTGTAGTATGAGTTCGCGAATGCCTGTGGAATTTCGTTAAGCCCGGTGAGTTCATGGTCTTGACCTTGAGCTTAATTAATCAGAATTGATGGACGATGCAAAAGTCTTTTTCTAAATTCCATTGGAAAAATTATGAAACTTGTAACGGTCGGCGCAAAAGCACTGCTAGATATTCTGGTATCACATCCAATGTTCGCTTCGCGTTTCTTCAATCGATTAAAACCTTAGAATATCACAAAACCTCGCACGTCCGTCCCTGATCTAATCTAAACGACAGCTACATAGAGCGCGTTACTTCGGATCGAATCCTTCATCGTAGCTCTGAACTGAAATCCTCCCTTCTTCGGAAACGTCAACTTAGCCAGCCCATTCTTATTCGTCGTAAACCCATCGATGAAAGCTCCAGCAAAGCGTGCACCCGTCCTCCCATCCGTCACATTGACCGTCCGAGTCGTCCCCACCTCCCAACAAAGTCGACGGCGTCACTTGCAGGAAATGAACCGCATTGTACCCGTTGAAACCCCACAGCATATCATCTCCCTGCTTGCCCTCCACCTGACAGTCCAATCGAGCATGAGGCGTAAATTGGTAATTTACCAACGTTGCGAAGACTTCTGGAGTGGCATCTTCGGTGGTGGTGGAGATATCTCTGATGAAATAATCCTCGGCGCCAGGCCCCGGGTCGCAGCTGCCATCGTATGTGAATTTGGCGAGTTTGGAGGCGACGTCCACCGCCGCGGTAGGAGTGTTGCCGGCAATGGGGTTTGCGCCGCCATTGGTACCGAGGCAAGGGTGGGTGCCCCCAGAGACAGTTGTGATAGTACGTGGACTGGAGTAAATTGGGGCCTCAAAAATTGTGTCATTGGTCGCAGCTCTCTGATACTCATTTGACCATTCATTTTTATTCACATCTCAGAGACTTTGTGCAATTAAGGGAAATGTCATGTCCGATTCAACCCTGTCGTTATTGATCCTTTGTAGAGGAGGCCGTACTATATTACAGACTTGATGATGAGTCTTCCGTTCAGAGACCTCGGGGCTCGTGGCTTTGAGATTTCTCTGGGCGAGGCCCCTTTGGATCAAGTATGCTTGCAATTCGTCTGGCAGCCTTTCCAACTGGAAGCTCCGGAGGCCAAATGACAAATCAGACGTAGCTATTTCATGTGCACGAAAGATCGTATCTGTAATAACATTGTATTGGTGTGGTTTTCGGAGGGTTTCTATACTTCGTGGACGGTACGCGTAGTCTACTTAAGCTGAGAGTGATAATTAAGGGCATTTGTTGGTAGGCAGATATGCCGGTGTTAGGAAGGCTATGGGTACTGCTGTCTGGACCAATTCCTCGACTGGGCTACTGCGAGTTGCTCATGAGTCAGCAACAGCAAGTTGTAACAAAGACGTCGCCGTAAGAGAAAGCGGCCGGTCCTTGCTCAACAAGTCGCTCCTTGGACGGTATCTTCGCAGGAACAAGCCACGAAGCAGAAACTAGAGCGTCTTGATAGTGCTTCGATTCTCGATCCAATACGTATTGGACGGACTTCCTTAGTTTCTCGTGCGATTGGGTTGGGCGAATTCTGCTTCAGCTGCTCGCTTCCCTATATTCTCTTCGTATACGTTACGAACGATTCTCTTCGCTGCCGTATCGACGAGCTCCATAAGCATTTGGTTGTCTTTAGCCCTGGCAGCACATATTTTCCCGAACAGTTCTCTATCGTCGGACGTGACGATTTTTTCATCACCATCTTGCAATCTCCGCACACTGAGCTCGACGTCCGCACCTCGCTCGAGCAGCAGATCGAATATCGATTGCTCCCGGCCCCACGCTGCAGCCCTTAGTACATCGCTGGATCCGCCCATTTGAATATTAGGATCCGCGCCTGCGTCGAGTAGCAGTCTTGTGACAATCTCGGAGCCTCTTTCTACTGCGCCTTGCAGTGCAGAACCATAGGCATAATTCCCTTTCGCAGCTGCAGCCTCTAAGGCATACCCAGCACGAGCGTTGATTTGAGCGCCAGAATTGAGGAGTAGCCGGACCAAGTCTTCATGGCCGCATTCGTAAGCGATCTGAAGAGCAATTCCGCCAAGGTAATTCACATCGGCTCTTTCGCCTACCAATAAGTGGACTATCTTCTCGTCCCCTCTGCTCGCTGCAGCCACCAGTGCGGTGCCGTACCTGCCACCAAGAGCATTTACATCGTAACCCAAGTCCAGTAACGCTCGCGTAGACTCTGCAAGGCCGAGCAACGCTGCATAATAGAGAGGCGAAGGACCGGAACCGTGAATTCTATCAGAGCCTCTTTTGATATCGGGATCATACATTCTCAGCCAATTCTGGAATACTGTGACCGATGTATGGAACACTTGGATTGCAAAATCTTGAGTTATCAGATCTCCATCCGTTACAGTTCCTTCATCAATGTTACCCCATTCTTCAGCATGCTGGAACCAGAACTCTGCGGCGTACATGAGTAGTGGCATGACTTCTGGAGCAGGCGCGAATTGGGATTTCCATCTATTCCGGAGCAGAACAGACAGGCAGCATTGACTTATCCATTCGTGGGACTGTTTCTCTGATAGTGAGAAGCTTGCGGCTAAGCCTTGTGTGATGTGATCTGACAAAAGATATTCTCGCACTGACGCGTGAGCAAATCGGACGATTTGACGAACTTCAAGCTTGCCACAGATTCTGACATGTCCTTCAGACAGGGAGACCAAGGACTGACAAATGCGAAGTACGTCGTGAGGATCATACAACTTGTCATCTGGATCAAGATCTTCAGATCCCGGCTGTATTGTCGCAGCTTCCGCCACTTCCTCCAGAGCCAGTGGTCGCTTCGCAAATGCTATCCATTGCAAAATTGCACGAGCATCTGCACGATCGGTACTACTTATACTCTCAAAAATTCGCTCGTAGGTACCGTATAAGGATGTGGGTAAGTCTTCCAATGCCGCCTTGACAGCTGAGGCTTTGTTGCAAGATCTCAGGGCATCGATCTGACAGACTGCCCACCGAAACCTGTCAAGATTTGAGAGTTAGTATCAAAGATCTATAGCTAGATTGCTTCGCGAAAAAGAGGACTTGGGCGATAGGATTAGGCGAGTCTAGCCTTCACCTACATGCCTTGAGCACCCTCACTGAGCTTGAACTCTACTAGATGTTTCATGTGGTCAGGTAATCTGTTCAGTCTAGGATCTTCCACAAGGCACGTGCGAACGTGTAATCTGATGTCGGCATCTACTTGATCATTTACAATGGAAATGCATTCTGTTGCCGATTCGCCAATCGTGAACTTGATGTCGTGCTTAGCTCGACTGGTAGTAAAGATATTGGTATTCTTGAAATCGTTCCCGACCAATGACTGGATGGTGTGTAGAAGTTCTGGTCTTTGGTGCTCATCATACTCATCTAGTGCATCTATGATAATGTATATTTAGATGGCCAATGTTTTCTCTAGAGCTTGGAGAGTCAAGAGTAATGATGGGACGCTTGGCTGTTGGCCAGACGCTCGATGTTCAGCACACAGGGACTGCACAAACGTGGGAAGCGTGTCAGCACCGACGCATATTTGCTTGATCAAAGATCGTAGTATGTTGCTGACGCTCGTATTGGGGGCATCATTGAAATCGATGAAATAGTATGCCATTACTGTTGACCCCGAAAGCTTGCAATAATCTTGAATCGCCTCGATGATAGTAGCACTAAATAACAATGTTTGTCAGGGATTGTGACTACTTCTTGTCAACATTCTTACCAGAGGATGGTTTTTCCACATCCCGCTATCTCAAATGATAAGCAATCTACAAGCATTGGTTCCGCGACGCATACTCACGAATACCGTGCAGCCACCCCAGCCCTTTGCATCGCGATCTCCAACGATTGAATTGTTCTAATTGAAGAAGCCACTGCCCTGTAAATGGCTCTCTTTGCTGAATTGCTCGGTTGTGGTATACTGAAGGGTCCGTGGTGCTCAGCCACTGGAGCATCTTCATTTGCTCGTCGGCTTGAATGGATGAGATCGTTGTGGGATTGTCTCTCTGAGCTGTTACACTCACGGAATGGTGGGTGAGATATAAAACATTGTTACGAAGCTCATGAGCTATGAATCTAACCTTTTCGTCTTGATGGACACTAAGCAGGGCTTTCTTTGCCGTGCGCCAGGACGAGTCGGTAATGCTAGGTAAGATCTTTAGCAGGATCTCATTCAGGGCCTGCGGCTTGTTTCAGCACGAAAATAGACTTGAATTCATAAAAACACCCTCAGCTCCATCTACTTGAATAATGAGTTTTATAGGTGTTGAGGCAACCTACGCTCACATGCGCATGGCAGCTCTGGACAACGGCCAGAACAGCACTCTGTGTAACCAAAGGTACTTCGTGAAGTTCAACCCGGTCTCTGGTCCGCTTGAGATCGCTGATCAGAAGCGGGAGCTGGACGCTTATATCCCGGAAGACAACCGGTATCTCATTTTTCTTAGAACGAAATTGGTCCATTCGTCCGATTACTTTCGTACTGACGTCGACAAATTGGACAATAGCTGATACAAGACCAACGAGAGCAAGGCGTTCGGCCATAATTGAAAATATGCATTTAGCTTATCAGCACCTTGATACTAGGTAGCATAAGCTTCCCATGTATTGAGGAAATGCTATCAGAGATCACAAAAATTGATCTGTTTATTCTGACCGGATCCTGGGTCAGATGTGATGCAATTGACCAAGATAACAAACGAAGGAGATATTGATTGTCAAATTGCAGTCGCATCGAGGGCAGGCTCAGGCTCAAATCTTTCAACGTATCGAGATTTAATTTCAAGGATATATCTCAGCCCGACAGCTGCAAATCAATACCTCATCGGTGGCCTGATGCCCAATCAAGAGTTATGCCTTTGTGGTGACTACAAAATCCCACGTGTTAGTGGACTTGTAGAGAACTTGAGACAAAGATGGTAGGATATAGACATGGCGGACATGTAGACAGAACATCAATGACAGAAGAGAAAGGCTAAGTTTTCAGACCGTGATGGGGAGACTCTTGGCATCAAAATAGATTAGGATAGAGGTTTTACTAGCTCTAATTGGGTATAGCCTTGAGAGCTGCCGATCATCAGATATCTTTTCTAGGATTTTATAGATTACTGTATACACATTTACTTTGACCTGTGCGGTTTGATTCTTACTTCAAGGGCTTAGTCCAAATTTCTGGCTCCAATTGAAATCTTATGAGTGCTGTCTGTAATCTATACCGTATAGCGGCTTTAGCAATCCTCCCTGTTTGGCGGCAATGACTACGCTTCGCCCTTGTCTTCGTTGTCTTCGAGCATTTGAGAAGACACACCACAGATCTTACAGCTCTCCCTCATCTCCTCCTACTTCGCCCTTCGCCCCTAGACATTTACTCAGCATCGCCGACCTCTCAAGCACTGAACTTACCACACTTGTGCGAAATGCTCACTCACATAAGCAAGCTTTCAAATCTGGCTCCATACCCAAGTCATTGCTTGGATCATTGGCAGGAAAAACCGTGGCTATAACATTTGACAAGCGAAGTACTCGTACGAGAGTCAGTACTGAGGGTGCTATTGCTGCGTTAGGTGGACATCCAATGTTTTTGGGGAAAGATGATATACAATTGGGCGTCAACGAATCGCTTTATGATACATCAGTGGTTATCAGCTCGATGGTGTCTGCCTGGTTTGCGAGAGTCACATCCCATTCAGACATTGCAGTACTTGCAAAGAATAGTACCGTGCCCGTTGTCAATGCAATGTCGGACAACGAACATCCTTTACAAACAATCGCTGATTTCCTCACAATATATGAAGCATCTGAATCAAGTCGAACTAAAGAGCGATCCCCAATACCAGGACTTGGGTTAGAAGGCTTAAAGCTTGCATGGGTTGGCGATGGGAATAACGTGCTGCATGGCCTGGCTATTGCGGCGGGGAAATTAGGGGTGAACATGGCAGTTGCGGCACCAAAGGGCTATGAAATGCCAAAATTTATGCGGGAGTCAATACAACAGTCTGGTCAAGACGCACGATTTCAGGGGAAATTGACAGAAACGAATGTGCCCGAAGAAGCAGTCAAGGATGCAGATATACTACTCACTGACACGTGGATTTCAATGGGACAGGAAAGCGAAAAGAAGAAGAAGCTCAAAGCTTTCTCCGGCTTCCAGATCACACCGGCTCTGGCAGAAAGGGGAGGTGCCAAACCTGGATGGCAATTCATGCATTGTCTACCTCGACATCCAGAGGAGGTGTCAGACGATGTGTTTTACTCACCACGATCCTTAGTGTTCAAAGAAGCCGAAAACCGACTATGGGCAGCCCTTGCTGTTCTTGAAGCTTTCGTCGTCAACAAAGGCCGCATACTGTGAGGACATCCGATCTGCCATTTAAGGTGCTTCGCGGAGTACTTGTAGCTCCTGAACTTATACTCACGTTAACGTGATCGAGACGATGCTGGTGAAATTGGAATACATGTGGGCGCTTTTGCCAGCCATTGAGGCCTAGATACCCCTGAGATCTTTGAAATCAAATACTTGGATAGAGAACCAAAACTTTTAAGTCGGAATCTTAATCAATTGCCATAATAAACCCATAACTCATGACATAGTAATGGTGGGAATATCAATATACTAGCGCCGAAACCAGCCTTAACTCCGACCTCGGATATTCGTTCTTCCACACATCTAGTACATGCTTCTTCATCAAACAACTCAAAATGGATGTCAGTCACCATGTTCTCCCCTTAAAGTCCCAGTATGCTAACAAACCCCAGCACCGCACCCGCTCCCACCCAACCCTAACCCCCCTAACCAACGTCCTCACCTCCCCCTCCTACATCTACCCCACAACCTCCATCCCCAGCACCCCCTCCCTCCTCTCCCGCCCCTCCTCCTCCACCCGTCTCCGCCCCCTCCACAGCGCCCCCACCGCCCTCCGTCCCGCCTCAAAATCATCCACAACCCTCTCAAAACCGCCCCGCAAATACAAAGACAAGAAGTACGACGACGATTGGATCACCCGCACGGCATCCACACTTACGCTTACGCGGTTGGAGGAGAAAGGGCAGAGTTGGCTGGCGGCGCGGCATTCGAGTACGAGTTTAACGGGGGAGGATGAGGAGGAGGGGTTTCATTCGCCGCCGGAGTGGAGGGGGCCGTCGGCACGGGGTTCAGCACGGAGATTACAGTTGGGGAATCCCAGGTCGAGAAGAACTAATTTTGGGGGTGATGGGGCGGGGGAGGATGTTGCAGTAGAGCCGGACTTTGTGGATGGGTGGGAGGAGGATGAGGAAGCGGAGGAGGTGGAGGTTGATGAGGGGGAGATGAGGAAGGTTGTTATGGGGAGGGTGGGGGGGTGGGTTGATTGGGCGGTTGGGTGGTTGGATTTGAGGGGGGACGAGGGGGATGATGAGGGGGAAGGGGAAGGGGAGAGAGAAGGGGGGGAACAGAAAGGAGAGTTGGATCCAGTGGAATTGCAGAGACGGCTTCGGAGGAAGAAAAAGAGGGATGAGGAGGTGGGGATGGATGCTATGGTGGGCAGAGGGGTGCGCGCGGCGCCTGAGGGTGAGAGGGCGGGGACGTGGAGTGATGCTCAATGGTTGCTTCATGTGGCTATGGCCGCTGCAGTAGAGTAGATGCTGTCCAGACAGGATGGTCGAGCGTGCTGTAATGGACGGATGATATCCCAACCCCAATGATCGACGAGGAAATATTGCTGCTTGCTGAAACTATGTTCATAATCCATTACATACATATGCCTCACAAGTCATGAAAATCGTACACCCTGACTTACATCCCACTGCCCCCCTCTCCCCATCGCATTCGGATAAGCAGGATTATGTACATTCCCATTCGCCTTCGCCTGATGCGGAGTCGTCACCCCTGCAAATTTAATCCCCATCTCCGGATTCCACATCCCGGACGACTGAGCAGCAGCAGGCGGTGGTTGAACAGCAGCTCTCGTCCGCACCGGCGCAGTCAATGGTTCAGACGCAGGTGCCTTAGCATTATAATGCGACCGTAAGCCCTCGCGCTGTTTCTGATCTTGAAGAGAAGACGCTTGCGAGATATTTAGAGCGGACATTGCGTTCGAGAGATCGCTTTCCAGCTGTCCTGCTTCGACTCTTCGTTGGTATGCGAAGTTTTTGGCCTCGTCGCGGAAGCGGTTGACGATTTTGGCGAGGTCGTTGTAGAATTTTCGGCCGGTGTTCAGGTTGGTGACGATTTCTTTGTATTTGACGTAGGCGTTTTCGAGGCGTTGGAGGGCTTGCTCTCGCTCTCTGGTTGAGGAGTCGCCTCGTCGTGCGCTTGTGAATGCAGCGTTGGATTCCTTGAGCTGGCTTGTGAGCTGGTTTTGCTCTTCGCTTTCGGTGGAGATTAGGCGCTTGCCTTCGTCGTATCTTTGGAGGCGATGCTCGAAGAGATTCTCGAATTGGGCGGGCTCGATCTTTTGCATTGGGAATTCTCGCTCTAGACGGGCTGTTTCTGCTAGGATAACTTGATCTGGGAAATTGTAAGTCTCAAAGTGTGGCTAGTATTGGCTGGCTTGCTTACTTATGTCGTCTTGCTTCGCCTTATCGCGCATTTTTTCGATCTGTTTTCTTCGTCTACTCTCAAGTCGACTTACTTCATTAAGTGTACTTCTTAGATCATATGCTGCACGTTCGACGTTAGGAGGCATTGTCGCCTTCCGACTACTTGGCACGTATTCTTCGATATCCCTATTGCTACCAGAAAGGACTTCGAGCGCCTTTTCACATTCTTTCAACTTGCCTTTGACAAGGCCATCGCTACTTGAAGCGGATTTCAAATACCCGTCGATTTCTGGTACTTGTGCGTAAAGCTTTTCTGCAGCCTGCCGTGAGGGTGGACGATTCCATCGGTCCGTGCCATGCTTCAGCATAGCACGCTCATCCTCAGCCGCTTCAGATTTAAGCAGCTCAACGCCTTCTTGATACACGGCTGTATCATTTGATTTGAGTTTACCGGTCTCATGAATTGAGCGGCGGAGTCGATGAAGACCTTCCTGCTGACGTATCTCTTCAGCATGCGAAGTCAGTGAAGGTGGGAGACCTAGAGGCTTCTCCAATGCCTGAAGCGAGCCTGGCAGATTCAATGACTGAAGCAGGCTATTACAGAGTCAGCAAATTTGCTACAGAAGTTATCAAATTGGACGCACTCCCTGAGTTTATTGGTCAAGCCCTCCATTTCGTCGACGATGGAGGCATTGACCAGTCTATTCTTTCGTTCTTCATATATGCTTGCCGCAATATGTACAGCATACGGGACCAATCTTGCGAAGAGTGGCTGACCAAATTGCCCACCTTCCCCTGGTGTCGAACAGGGATCAGAGACTTCCTGTGGCACCCTCGCAGTAGCCATTCCCGCCCGATCGAGGGTTCTTAATTCCGACTTGGGAGGTACAGGCATCAAATAAATGATGTCGTTGTCTTTCTCCGCTCTCTTCAAATCCTCCGAAACTCTGTTTTTGAGCCCGGTAAGATCTCCTAGAACGATCTTGTTGATCCATTTTGATTCTTTCAAGGCTTCATTGACACACACAAGACTGTCCCTCAGCCGTGCAACCTCTTCCCCATAATTTTGTTTATCTAGACAGTCACGAGACGCTCTATACTGAGCTGCCGCAGCAAAGTGGTGTTGCTTCGCTGTCATGTGGTGGATCCATTCGGTAGTTATTGTATCTGACTTCGTCCCATACTCTGCAGCTTGGTCGTAGAAATCAGATACCTTGGCTGCCAGCTTCGCAACAAGACCATCTTTCAAGCCATCCTTTACAGCTTTGGACCAAAAGCATTCCTGAGCTTGGGCGAGTAGCAGTTGCTGTATACCTTCCAACGTCATTATATCCATGTCTTCTGGGGGTGAAGTTCGCAGGTCCGGTAGAGTCTCGTTTTTGATATGAGAGATGACCCCTGCCGCTTGACAGAAGTAGTTGCAAGCTGACTTCAATCCTTCGCTTGTGCTACGATTTAAGGAAACGGCAAGCTGAGAGTAGAGGGCGGCTAGGTTGTAAAGGATGTTTACTAATTCGAAGCGGAGATTGTTTTCAGAAAGCGGTCTCTGTGTATTGAATCCCAGAGCAGGATACCAAGTAAAATCAACTCCAATATCGATTGGGAATTTCCCTCCAATCCACACGAGTTGCGCAGCGTATGCAGTAAGCTTCCTGATACCGCTGTTGTGAGGCTCTTGAGTATTGACAGCGTCCACCCGTAGCTTGTCTATGGCGTCCATGTCTCCCATGAACATATCCGGGTGCTGGTCATACTTGGTCGAGATGTACTGCCTAATTGCGGTAGACAGCAGAGCCGAATGGGTCTTTCGAAAAGGCAAGGAAAGAATATTCCTGTACGTCGCGATCAGCATGTGTTGGTCTCACTGATATTGGAGCACTTACGACGCCATAATGAAAGATACAGTGTTGTTCACTACTGCCCTAAGGTGTCTGATATTGAGAGAGGTCCGCGGTAGCGCGCCGCCCACTTATCTAGCGTGTGTAACTTTATCGGGATTCCTTAAAACCCCCTTTTGATACATTGACACACCCCTAAATTAGGCTTAGTCCCGGGGGCGCAGTCTAATGTACCCCACCCGGGAAGGCGCCCTAAAAGCAGCCCTGAAAGATGACCCCGTACCCTGTCTCGCCTGTCATGGATTCATCAGATTTGGTGAGTCATGTATGGTTGATTGACTAGATTACAGCAAATTATGATATGTAGGCCTGCTACGAAATCTCGAATTTTGGTGTGAGTTTGCGGGGCCGACGGGGGAAAACCGCGCTACAGTAATATCTACAGAGTTTTACAGGCACGATACAGCGATACTCTTAACTCCTGAAAGGATTCAATCCCTACTAAATCTCTACATTTCTCTATCGCTCTGTCAATCGATCACACTAACGTCTATACTAGAGCTTCGGCGGAACTAATGTGGAATGGAATCTTGACGGGGCGAATTTATCACTCAATCTTGATGAGATGCCCATTCTTTTTCGTGGTTCTCTCCTCTTTTCCTCCCCCCGAGTTAGTGAGCTGTATGAGTCGCGGTAGTCATGGTGCTTGTCAGTGTGAGAGGTTCGGTATATGCTTTGTATGGATTTCCCTGCTCGTCTTGTTGGACTCCTCGGCTAGAATTTACATAAATCATCAAAGTCTTCTCACTGGTATCTAGATCGCCAAAGCACTCGAATGGCCTGACGATAGTACGATCATCGGATTCGTTGATGAAGAGCCATCGAATGGGGAGGAAGATATCTGGAATACCAAAGAAAGGATCAGGGTAGTAATGTGCCGCGTAGCTGCTGTCTGGATGAACTGCATAAAACTCCAGAAGGCTCCGATTTGTGGGTGTGATCGGGAGTTCATCATTGACGGCAGTGTTGTTGAGATCATCCACGGTATGTAGCAGGTCGGCATTCAATATGTGGAAGAAGATTGCTGGTATGTTCCCTGCATCATACTGGCAATTGCAACCCTTATAAGGATCGAGCGATAGTTCGCTGGGCGTGAAATTTTGGGAGTATATTCCCTGAAGATAATACCCACATAGGCATCCTCGATAACATGTCTGGTAAAGGTCGGGGAATTATCTGGTAGGGTTTGAATAATCAGGATCGGCAATAAACGGCGTATCAACGAGTTCTTGGATTTGCCCAGTAGGTGCTTGGTCATTGTATTGTTCGCAGTCTTCTAGAACAAAGACCGTCACACCCTTCGCATTGCCATTTTTGTCGACATATGTGGTATTTGTGCATGCGAAGGTCGAGTTGTAATTACTGCTACAAGTGTGGTAGGGTTCACCCTAGTATTGAATCAAAACGTGCTAGCCAAAATAAGTCAACAATCACTGCCCGTGGCCGACAGTATTGCATACGAGTACAGCTCCAAATGTCAAGGTAGTTGCAGTTGAAATTGCTTGAGAAGAGCTCCGAGGAAGAATTGCTTAACGCCAGAGCAGAACCTACTGCAAAGTAATCACCATTTGCCCAGTGACTCGGCTTTCGCTCTCCTTGGATGAAGAAGCCACAGGAACTCCGGAGCCTGTTAGTAAGGCAACTTTGTTTACGCTGTCTGAGAAGCTTGCATGACAAAGTAAGGGAGAAACGTCCAATATCCGCAAGAATCACTAGAATTTTCAGGCCTAGTGCTCGTGACAGTCTGCGATGTCGTAATTGTTGTCGAATAGGTGTATGTGGCCCCCAGATTGAACGCTAATTTGAGAGCGCCTATCCCTGTTGTCGCAGTAATCCCACCAGCAAACATATAGCTGTTCATTATAGCAAATGTGTCGGCGGTAGAGAAAGTGCATGTTTCATTAGCCTCACAGTGCGAATTCGGGTAGGGTACTTCTGACCCGAAGAACCAGTACAAGAATTGTTCGCAATATGCTACACAGTTTTGTTTGTAGGCCGAATTGTCTAAGCATCTCGACGGGCTTGTAAGCGAAGCTGGACATGCGTCGTTGATCCAGAAAGGAAGAGTCAGTTTCTTGTGCCCACCTCGTGTGGAAATGTCAAAACTCACAAAAAGCTCAGGCTGAGAATTAGGGTCCATACAGTCTGTACCTGATGTACGCTTTTGTAGAGAGCGTGGCGGAACTGGGTGTCGTTTTGTTGAAATTGAAATTGAACCAATAACGACCAATATGAATAGCAGAAATTTGAGCATCTTTGGGAGACTAGCTAATGAGGCAAGGCTGTTGGTTCAGCAATTCGAACTTCGATCTTGTTCAACACAACAGGCTCTTGTTATCAATTGCAGAGCAACGAATTGATCAAATCTGCTGTGTACTCTTCACCATTCGCTACAGGATAATGGAAGACAAATGCCTCAGCATTTGATTGCATGAAAGAGAGCAGCAAGCGGCTTCATTTGATCAATATGCTCGCTTTTGAACCCATGCAGAGCCGCTCATTGGTACATAGATGCGACAAGCCACGTATGATCCTCTCAGCGCTTCTGCCAATTCTGCTTTAGTTCTGGTTTATGGAAGTTCCTCGTTAGGTCTGCAGCATGATATTGAGCGAAAGGCGACAGACAATTTAATTCGAATGGCTCCCAAAGTCCCGCACATCTATTTCTTTAACAAGCCTGACTTCAATTTGTCCGACTAGTCATACGCTAGAGATGCTTGTTTCAAAGGCGGTGTCATTGAACCGGACATCCTTGAATTAGCTGCTGGTAATGAAGCTGATAGATTGTGGTCCATCTGGCAAACCTTAGCTGGCAGCCGTCACGCACATTGTCTTGGCTCATATGCTCAGCAAGGGAAGGCATTATCGGAGTAATGCTAGACTTCGCTATCGACAATCCTCTAGCAAGCTTGTTCTGAACATATCTAAGCAGTACTGCAGCTTGTCATGCGCCTTAGTCAATAGACGTCGCCTACTTCCGAGCAATGTTTGAGCGTGCACGGAGAATCAGGCATATTCAGGCAAATTTAGCGGCAGTAGTACCTCGAAGCTGGGACTTACCGTTTGAGCCGGTGCAATCATTGATAGGTGCACTTTTTACGGAACGGATTAAGGGGCCTTCATAGCCTGAATTTGCACGGGTCAATGGAAGACTGTTTGGTTGCTTCAGTGCCATCCACTGCCAACGTGGGGTGCTTAGCAAGGTCAATTGCGGTAAATTGAGTCAACACGCGCTCAATTCAGCAGGAAAGTGTGTCCAGCCCTGTATGTGAGTGTCAAACTTTGGTAAGCATGTTGAGGATCCGAGTCCCTAGCCAACCAGCTATGAAAGGAACGGTTGCAAAAGCTTTCGTGACTTAAGGAGTATTATAAGACCGATCGCTGGTTTTACTAGCACATCTCGAGTCCATAGCTTCCCAACGATTAGACATACTTCTTACGCCCTGATTTGGTTGAAGATATTATTCGCTGTAATACAAACGTCTCTATGTTCTTTAGTCTCCTCGTCAACTTCCACGACTGAGATACTGTTGCCAGCGACATTTGAGTCGATCAATATTGTTGTTCCTAAGAATTTACGCCGAATCAGAGCGACGGACGCTCTCATTCGCAATAGGATTGAAGGGAAGGACATTCATCCAGTCATCACGCCATACCGGCGGCCAGGAATCGAATTTTGGTCGGTAAGAGGAGACCTAAGTTCCTTGAACGTAGACGATGTGAGAACAATCTTCCGACTTCTTGACGACCAACCACACCACTGATCTTGGCAGCTATGGCAGCAGCTGACACATGCCTTAGGTCGATATCTTTGCTAATACAGAGATCGCGAAAGCACAAGATCTCGCATTAGACCTTCCAACAAGGGTCTCGGAGGTTAGAGGTTTGATTACTAGTCCATCGCCCGCGCCCTCAGTGAAGCTCCAGAGACCTGCTCCCTGGGATTTGGAAATAATTTCCTGGGCTCCAGCAATCCAATATATATGGAACTTGAAAGGTTATGCATATCTATGGAACCAACCCCGGCAGACATATGTATACACCATAGATAACGGGCTAGATCTATACGCAGGCAAAGTTAGACGCAGTGTCTCAGAGGATGTTTAATCATCTCTAACATACCCCATAGGAGTTTTTCAACCCACATCGAGGCGTGACTTGGCACCTCCCCCCTTGGGCGCAGCAGAGTAAAACCGATAGCAGTGAGGACTGGCATGGATCCTGTGTATCTTCACAGGCAGCGGGTCTAAAAAGTGGCGTCGCTAAAGAGTCTCGATTATTAATGTTGAAGTCCTCCCAAAACTTACGTGATATATTCTGGGCGTTTTCTCAGGCACGAGACTCGTTCCGGGAGAGTCGCCAAGAGGGCAGATCTGTCATACTGTTCACTGCGGCGGCACGAAACACAGGCGAGAGCCTTTCTTATTGGATCCGTGTCAAAGAGATTATGCGGGAACTTTTTGAGGCAGATGCCGTTATTGTGGTCCCAGCAGGAAACTACGCCCAAGAAGAAGGGAGGCGGCAAATTGACACTATCCCGGCTCGATGGTCTAGTCTAGATTTCCCGTTAATTGTCGTTGGGGCAGTAAACAGCTTAAGATTTCCTGCCACGTTCACTCAGGGTCCTAAGAATGTCACAGTCTATGCGCCAGGGGTCGACGTTATATGTGCTAATAAGCCTGAGGCTTCCGGCATGTCCTACGCAGCAGCATTAGTGAGTAGGCAGATAAATTAAATTCCTTCGTGCTTACCTTAATTTCTAGGTCGCTGGCTTATTAGCTTACTATTTGAGCTCTGAGACACCACCTTTTCGTATCGGGGACGGTAAGACTGCACAGCATGCAAGAGATCATCTTCAGCAGCCAGAATCTTCTTGGTCGAGATCCTATGACGGCATAAATGTCATTTGGAATGGTCAAGACGGCTCTGTTCGTCCATCATCCTCCGATATCTCTCACTTGAGTAGCAATTTGACAGCTCTTGAGGCTAGGTGATTAGTCTGGCATGATTTGACCGGCCTTTCTTGTCACCTGCCCCAATAAGCAGTGTGTCACGAACATGGGCTCATGATTGTTGGCCATCTCAGACCATAATTAGCGCTATTAAGGGCGATATTGAAGCATGATTTGTGGCGCGCACAATCAAGAGCGACGGGCGCCCCTAAGGGTGAAGAAAGAGACATGGATTGTTCGCCTGCAGCAAGAGGCGGCCACATTGAGCCACAATAGCGATCTTTGATTCTCATAGTGCTTCTTCTCCCCATCATCTAAAGTCCTAGAATGATTGAAAGACGAGCCTTCCCAACAACTGACAGGCCAGAATTGCGTAGCATTCTAATGAATCAGATTAAGCTCAAAATGAAGTCGAGGCCGGAGCCCCTAGTGCCAAGAGCTGTAGGGCTGAGAAGGCTGAATGCAGAATGCATAGATACTCTACTCGCTCATTTACATAGTAAGGTAGTAACCCACACCTGTGAGACCTCCGACTTTCTACCTCAGAAGGCTCTGAAGAAACAAACCCGGACTTTGTTGCCTATCTTGAGGTTGAGAAGTCAGGAAGGATTTCGTCATTCCACTATGTAAAGTCAGTGGATGAGCCAATGATGTCGACGCTCATGATCTCTTACAGTCGTTCAAATCACTGAGCACTGGAATCTCTTCCACACTTCACTGAATCTGTGGCTCTGCTAATTAATGTCATCACTGGCATCGCATCCATCGTTTGCTCCATTGCGGATGGGATCAAGCATACCACTCTAATCAGGAGGATCAGCTGTGAACAACATGTTCAAAATAAACCAAAGCCGAAAGTCTCATTATCAGACCAGGGGAGCTAATGACATGTCCCCAAAGACATCCCTCTTGCTGATATCTATGCATTGCCTCCCACAATATCCATGATCGACTATGGATATTCGTAACTGATACAAGGTTTATGTCGATGCAAAAGTATTCGTCCACATCATTCACTGCAGGGTTGACCTAAAGGACTGGGTAAGTTCACAGAAAGTTGCTGAAAGGATCCCAAAATCAGCGGCTTCCTCAACAGATTTTCTACATCCCATTGGGGAATGGTGCTATTTTTCTATTTGCGTTGAGATTGGGAAAGGTTCCATCCTGTGGCAATTACAGTCGTCCAAAAAGTGGGGTGTATTCCATGAACTCGCGCAGTGTACTAATTTAGTCTTGACAAAGGCACCCTTGGACGTCGTAGAGACCTACTGGGTTTCTGGCAAATACGACATAACCAGGCCCAATCCAGAATTTCCTGTCTGGTGTTGTGGGTCCATACTTCAATCAATAGCCACCCTGAGTAATCGGAACGGTACCAGACATGCGAAGTATATTTGATGGTGACGTTCCATTTTAGGGGCCCCACCAAAAGCCAGAAGAAGCGAGGGACCCGAATTAACATTGGCATAGCTGCACTCTGGGGAGGTGTAGTATTTCCTCTCATCATCGCCTCAGCTATCGGCAGTGATCACGCCAATGACAAACGGTCCCCACAAAAGCAAGATCATATTGCAATCTGGACACCAAGGCCTGACAAGTGCTGTACGGAGATTAATCAAGGAAGCAAGGGAAAAAATAACAATACCTCTGTATTTTCCAGCATGGTACGGCGCTTGATGTGCTTGATTTCAAGTCTCAAGCTAAAGGTAATTGTAGATTGCCGCACTGCAAGCTTACTATTTGAGCTCGAACTCGCGTCCATTAACTGTGGTCAGGGAACAGACCGATCCAAACGTTCAGATTTCTTTCCGTAACTTGACTTGGCCGTAGCAGGACGAAGATCGCCCGGTCATCTATGAGGTAATGGACCCCACATAACAATACAAGGCGCGGAAAACAAGGCCGTGTCACATCCCTATATTCGACCAATCTCTCGATTCTCATTCCGATTTAATGCGGTCGAGATGATTCTAATAGCACATCGCATGAGGGAATTGTGAGGTCAATGAAGTCGACTCGAGTGTTCATGATTTCATTGCCTTTCTCTGGCTTTGGGCAACATCGTTATGCGTAATTGTAAAAAGCATGACATGCATGTGGTAGGTGAAAAATCGCGGCGAGGGGCTTAAAAGCTTGATTCAAGACCGTGTAGACTTAATGGCTCCAGCAAGCTTTTTTCCATTGCCAACTTATCGTGGTCTATAGCTGTCGAGTCGCATACCGCATGCTACAACCTACTTCGAAGAAAGGAAGGACAGGCTCTTACTCGCGGCTGAGTCCCGGACAGATCGCCTAGGTTGATGGCATCTCGAGCGTTTACAATGAGAATGTGAAGCGTCCTGAATCCATATCTATCCCTCCTTCATGTTCTCCGCTTTCATCCTACTCGAAGGTAAGAAATAATCGTGTCAAGAGCTTTTCGGTTGGAGACTTACGTAGTCCATCCAGCGGGCATCCGATTGACAAATTCGAACTCCCTTGGCTTGACAAACAAAGGTTCTGTAGCCTCCAGATACGGCTTATAGTAGTCCTTAGTGATTTGATGCTACATCACATAAAGGCACAACCTTTAGCGGATTATTCTTCTCTTTCGATTATGTACCAACTCTAGAAATTGCTGCGTGGTCTCATATGAGATGGTACTCCACCGTGCTTGAATAGGGAGGCACAGACACTATAACGCAATCGAGCAACATCAAAGCGCGCCAGGGAGAAAGCCAGATAAACTAAAATGCAGCAGTAAAGAAAACACTCACCTTAAAGAACCACTCCTTATCCTTACTCCAATTCTCAACCCACATGAAGCGCCCAGGCGTATCTGCATCCCGATATACCTCGAAGAAAGTACACTCAGGCTCCGCAGTCACGGCATCAAAGCACGGCTTAAAGGCAGCGAGGAATTTATCGGCATTCTCAGGGGCGACGGTGACGCTGACATGGAGACTAATACCGTGGAAAGTAGGGGTTTGGGCGGACATGATGGTTGAAATCGAAAGGTGCGGTTTTGGTTATTGTAAAAAGAGAGAAGGGGGGAGTGTAAAAAAATCTCGCTATTATTATGTGCTTGTTAAATCAAGATAATTTACCTCCAACATCCAACTCGAAGTCAATCCGCCTAGTCCTAGTCATTGGCTGGCTCGGAAGGCACAGTCTTTTTCATATTTACACTGCCGATGATTACCTCAGCCTTATCATCTCCTTCTGATCCTTGTTCACATAACCCTCCAATCTCCATTATTAGAGATCCTAGTTGAGATGAACAGGATGCTCGTCTACATATCCAGCCTCGCCAGCTCCCGCTCAAGCGACTGCTGCGGACTCCGTCCGAGTCCGGCGGCGCGGGCACCAGCGTTCCAACAACCAGACGGCCGAGATGACTTGATTACATACATGTACCTTGAGCTTTCTTCTAAGAAAACCAATTGAAACGACGTTTTCCCCTCACCACCCCTCCCTCGCGAGCAATCGACCCCCAAGAACATTCGCAACCAACACAATGTCCGCAGTCTGGCCGCACCCCCCCTACGCCGAAGACCAACCCCACTCCCACCTAATCCTAACAACCCACGTCCTCCACCGCGGCTTCCAAACCGGCGCCATCCTAGGCCCGCTCATTGGGGCCCTCCGCTACACTCTCCTCCCCCGACGATCCCCCCTCTCAATCCCTCCGCCCCCCTTCCTTCCCCCCCTCCTCCGCAGCACCGGCACCGGCGCCCTACTCGGTACCGGAATCCTAGGCTTAGCATTGATAGGCCGCATGAGGGGGCGAGAGGACATCGAGTGGCGGGATCGGGCGTGGCGGTTGTTGGGGAATAGGGGGCAGGTGGAGGTGGATGGGTGGAGTGTGGGGGGGATGGTGGGGGGTGGGGTTGCGGCGGGGGTTTGGGGGAGGGGGAGGGGGTTGGGTGTGAGGGGCGTGGTGGGGAGTGTGGGGAGTGTGGGGATGGGGGGAACGGTGGGGGTGGTGGGGTATTTGGGGTGGAGGTATGGGGTTAGGGGGGGGAGGTGGGAGGGGGAGTGAGTGAGAGTTGGAGATTGGGGGGGCGGATGAAGATGTAGGTGTCACCTTGAAGTTGAGCATGGCGTTTATGGTTATTTTTGGAAAGCAGAGGAAAAGGGTATCTAATTCTATTTCGAGGCTTCGCGCTGTAAATCTATGAGTTTGCTCAATTGCTCGACCCAGCTGGTGGCGAAGGCTTCTTCTGTGAAGCGCTTGCTAGAGGCTCGGGCAAATTTTCGCATGGAGAAGGTGGCTTCTGGGGACATTGAGAGGGATTTGGTAAAGGCGGCTGCGTATTCGGCTTCTGAGCTGGCGTGGTAGCCTGTCGCGGAAAGTTAGTCCATTGCTGGAAAGGATGTATTGTTGGAGAAGTGCAAAATTCAGTGGTCATAAGTAGAGTATCAGCCAACGTACCTGTTGGTTCCCCGTCGACGTCGACCACGATATCAGCCTTCGGTCCCCCACTATCATTGACCACACAAATCAAACCCGCTGCTTGGTACTCCACGACTCCAATACCGAAATGCTCGTTCCACATCCCGTTGACTCCGACCCAGCTTCGCTTAAGCCAATTCAAGATCTCGTCCCATGAGGCATCGAGTATGAATTGAACTTGGTCCTGGATTTTGAGCTCGTGAGCCAACAATCGAAGCTGATAGACCATCTTTTGATCAACACTGTCTCGTACTGAACCAATGAGTACGAGCTGTGCCCCTTCCTCTTTCTCAGATGCCTGAGAATGATACATTTTGGCAAATGAACGCATTACTAGATCATGATTCTTCTCAGGTCGGAATTGAGCAACGTATAGGAGCGCCCGCTCTCTTGGTATGGCTTTCGGCCCATCGAGATTCACAGCTCTCTCGATTTCCTCTACAGCCACTGGCGGGAAAACAACTTCGACCACGTGTGGCTTCCGCCGTTTTGTACGCTTAGGACCCCAGAGCGCCTGAACGTGTGCTTGCGTCCAGGAGGAATTCGTCATAACCAGATCCACGTCGCGTCCAGATTGGCTGTAAAGATAGGCGTAAGCCTTCCAGTACAGTCTTTTTGCAAAGCCTCTGAGCCCTTTTCCAGTTCCTGCATTAACTCCTTTGCCGGGCTCAGCATCCAAGGAGTTTAGCATGTCGGTTGAAATTGTGGGGTAATGAACGTAAGCACCGGTCGGTGTTTTTGGGAAGAAGATCTTGCTCAAAGCAAGAGTAAAAGAGTAACCCATAGTATCGATGAAGATATCAGGAACGAGGAGGGAGAAAGCATCATAAGCCATGATCAGAGAACCCAGGCTTTGACCCAGAAGTGTGAAATGTGGCCATGTAGTGCTCAGAACCCACTTGCGGGTTCCTAAATACATGAAAGCAACGGTTGGAGGGTGGAGATGAATGTTGAATCGGTGCTTCACTCGCTCAAGTATAGTGGATTTCGTTGCGTCATGGTCGCCAGTGTAAACGACACAGGTAGCCTTCGGCCAGCGCCTTTGAGTTGCATTGATGGCTGCCCACAAAACTCGTTCCCCTCCCCCTCCCGCATTACAGAATGGGTGGAGAAATCCTACGATCCCTTCCCAATCGTCCAAGGCCTGTTCCCCGTTGGGAGCTATTCCACCAGGATGACCTTCAACCTCTACCCAATCTCCATCTTCTGGTCGAGGCGTGACGCGCTCTCTCTCGCGGTACTCAATCTCTTCACGCTCGCTTGTGGCCAGCAGGGCGTTTCTCCGAGCCTTTGATTTGTTGGTGAGGCGCCATCCCAGAGCAGGCCCGATTTGATGACTTGCCAAGCGAGGAAGGAATAGAGCGATCCCCAGCAAGGCTATTGGAAATCGCAAAGACTCAGGTGCGAGATTGAAGCAAGCGAACCACAGGGGGAATAGCCATATGACGCTCATCATGAGCTAGAACTTTTCAATCTGCCATAGATCATATCAGTGTTCCGTCCTTTCCAAAGCGACTTATTTTCAAAATAAGATTTGCAGGGTGTTAGAAGCAAGACAGCTGCAGCGTATGAGCCTGAGGATGGAAGCCGAGTCCCAAACGTAGCGAGAGTTGGATAAGGACTCGTGAGCTAGATAAAGTGAAGTACCTGCCCTGTGGTGTACTTGGAATTCCTGAAGAGACCTCGTCATCGGCTCGGCGCCTGGCGCGGGGATCGCTTCGGGCCGCTGTCGGTAGCCCGAGCGGGCATGTGTAAAAAGGGGAAAGCCTGCTAGGTCGGTCACTTCACTCTCCCTATTAATGTCGATTTGATCAAGACCGAATTAATTCTAACTCTCGGACGCCGCTTAACAAATGAAAAGGCTCTGAACTTATCACTCCTTTCCGTATATATAAGATTTGTTTTGCGGGTGCTTTGCAATGTTAGATTTTCGAATCCTCGGTCCAGTACTAGATCGCGCAGCCAACTTGCATAGAAACACCTTCAATATTCAGTCTTGGGTGTGACCAGATTTCTGCCCATCCTCAACCAGGGTCCCCCCAAAAAGGCCCCAACTGTTTCTTCTAGAATACTCATTGGTCAGGCTAGTCTGGTTGTGTTCGTCTCTGAACCTTGGCCGTGGTGTATCAGCCATGGCAGTAACGCTGCATCGAGCACTGAAGCGGGATTCAATCTTTTGCAAGTCCGTGGGCTCTCTCGATCTATCATCGAAACACGGATCTTGCTTTAAGCCCAAAAGCCGAGGGTTTCATGTGACTGCTCGACGTCCATTCGTTAGTGAATGTCTAGTCCCGATACATTCACTCATTTGTGGTCTTCATGATTTCACCGGCCTTCCCTGGGTTGCCTCGATACCCTTGACCGCTTTTGTCGTAAGAGCTGCCTTCTTATTTCCCATGGATTGGTCTTCTCGCAAGTTATCAACGCGGCTTCAGACTAAAGATATTAGCACACCTATGATCCCAGAGAGCATTACCCGAGCGGACTTGGCCGACATTGCGCAACAATTAGATCGTGACTACATTAGGCGTTTGGTCCGGCGCCTTCTTCCAGTCCAAAGACAAAATGGGCGATGGATCCTTGGCCTTCCCACCTACATTTTGAAAGTCCCGGTCTGGCTTGCAATTATGGAAACTTTGCGGCGTATGACCGGAGTCGATCAGGGTTTGCTCAGTCTCGTTAGCAAGTCAGTGACCGGCAGCCGAACCACAGTATCAGACCTACCTCCCGATGGAAAAATTCCTATCGAACATTCCCTTGTGACCGAGGGGATGCTCTGGTTTCCAAATCTTCAGCTGTTCGATCCGTCGCTTGCAATGCCCTTCATGTTAGCTGCTGTCTGGCTTGCTCAAGCTTTTTACAACGAGGTATTCCTAGGGTCACCACACGTCATGTACAGAAAAGCGCTGGCCTCTCAGGGGTGGAACACTCCAGAAACACGTAGAGCATTCAGAGCAATCATCCTACTACCCCTAGCAATCGGGCCCGCTACGCTTCAGTTCCCAAGCGCTCTGCTGCTCTATTGGATTTCCAACGACCTCTTATCCCTTGGCACCAAGTATCTCATTGTCAAGTGGGTGCCGTTTGAGAATCCGTCGTTGAAAGTAGAAGACATACTTGAATCTAGAAAGCAGCAATTCCGCGGCCCCAAGATGGGTGATCTACGTAAACATAAGAAGAAGCAAAATAAGAAACGGTCATGATATCCAAGATATCCGCAAATTTCGCCGAACAGCGCCATTCTCGATTCACAATTTTCGAATATCAAGGAGCAGTTACAGGGCCCTCTTCAGTGACCCGCTAACAGCACGCTGAGAATTGCTACAACACGGACTTGCTCTTGGAGCACGACATGTAAGCTGAGTCACATCTGGCCGAGAGACCTCGCATTTGAGAGGGGGCGCTCGAACCATCCCACTATATCTCAGAGGGCGGAGACGTGTGGCCGAACGGGATTGAAATTCGGCCATTTGTAAGGAAGACAAGAACCACGAAAAAGAAGAAAATTGTACGGATTCTTTCTACCAAAACGGCGAAGCGAAAGACGCATTAAACAGGACGAAACCAATTGCCGGTACGTGAGTACTCCGGCGATGCAGAAATCAGAATATCCCTAGCTTGGTAATTGAATGACGGAAAGTCAACCAATACAATGGAATTCAGGCTCACTGCAGGACTGGAGAAAAGCTGGCAGATTCGTTTCACAGTTGCAGTTCGTGTAGGGAGAATGAGACATTGTTGATCTGCAAGCGCAGAGTCGATTTCCGTAATACTATGTCCTACTTTGATATTGAGATGGATAAAGGAGAGTTTCGAAAGTTTGGAGCAGTGATGCGATCTAGCCACATAATGTCGACCAGAGTTCCTCCTCCCATTAGGAAGAAACTTGGTTCCAGTACGATCATTCACATCATCAAAGCCGTTCGATTCGCAATGATCAATGATCACAAGATTGTGACATGCTACTCAATGACTCTAAACCCCCTCCTATCATACTTGCCCTCACCAACGCTCCCACCACCCTCCAACCCATCAACACTAGCCCTCACCCTCTCCGCTCTCCTCCTAGCATCCACCCATATCATAAACTCGGAATACGTCCGCGGCATAACTCTAATATCCTTCTCCACCGTAAACGTATAGTTAAACTGGCCAGTCGGCTTAGTCTCGCCATGCTCAATATTCCTAACTTTACTATCCACACGAATCTGCACCCTAGTATACTTCACCTCATAACCACCATCTGCAATCTCCCCTACCCCATCACCCGACGATGTCTTCGCCACTGACGGTGGATCCGTATACGCGACCGTTGCTGTAAGATAGAGCACACTACCTACGGGTACCGGGTTGTCAAATGTGCTGGGATCGAGACTGACGAAAGTGGGTCTGGAGTGGGAGAATGCGGCGGCGCAGCAGAAGGCGAGCTCGAAGGTCTGTTTGAGGAGGAAGCCGCCGAAGATCATGAAGTTGTGGCGGTTGCGGTATTGGGGTTGCATGATTTGGGTGGAGTGGATGCGGGTGCTGTCCATGAAGGTTACGTTTTCAGGTTTTCGGATGGCGATGTTGGGGTCTGTATAGGTGGATTAGTGCTTCAATCTTCGGATAAGATCATTTCGTGTGTACCGTGGTATTCTATTTGCTTGAGCCACATTGCATGGATCAAGTCGCTTTCCTCGTCATTCGGAGTCTCCTTGCCTAAGGCTTTCTTCGCAAGGGCTTTCTTTTCATTCGAGTTCTTTTCTCCAAGAGCAAACAGTCGCTTCTCCTCCGCTGTTTCAAGTTGGACTGGACTGATCGCTACAGGTTTCTTGGTCGAGGGATCTAAAGACACCATTGTGAAGGCACAAGTCACAAGGATATCCTCCTTCTTAATCTCGGCTCCTTCTTCGGGCGCTTTGGCGACCTGCAATGATATCTCCATACTGCTTCTTCCCGTTGCAAAGGTTACTTGGCCAGATAACTCGAGGTCACATAGCTCCCTCAGGGGGTGGTTGATAGTGATTCTATCCACGGCAGCCGTGACAGTTGTGACATCTTCTCCAGTATGCTTATAGGCAATGACACCAGAAAGGGCATCAAGATCCATGAAGATTGTCCCAAGTCTTGGACTGCCTTAGCATAGGTATCTGCCAATCAGACGTCTTAAGCACACCTGATGTGTCCGTTCGCATTGAGGTAATTGTCCAAAAGCCAGGGGTCCTGAGCCAAGGGTATTGTCTATGCCTGTATCAGTCAGTCAGAAAGTGAGTCGGGTACGGGTAATTCGTATGTACCACTCGGTGGAAGCTATCAGACATCTTCTTTGGCCTGAGGTCGCGATTTGACGGTGTCGCTGGCGTGCTTGATTGCCTCGTCGGGTTGCCACCATCCTTTCTCCGTTTTTTCAGCGCTTCGACCCATGGCGTCCTCACGCGTATGTTTGTCAGGTCTCTGTATACCCCATCTGTACGACAGGCTGGAGTAGCGTGGAACTGGCGCAAGGTAATAGGAGAGGCTTGGGGACTCTGAACGGTTGTTTTGGTTACGTTGATAAGTCGGAACCTCACTGCTGGATTGAGCGACCGCATGCTGTTGTTTGGAATGATCACCATTGAATTTACATGATGAATGGTAGACATCTAGGAATTGATATGCGGAGAGCGGAGGACAAGAAGGGCAACAGATGAGATGCCCTGGTTTCTCAATCGGGCTAGCTGCAAATCTTGACCGAACATGATCCAATCAGTCGCCACAAGTTGCTGTTCCGTTTTCACTGCGTTGCTTTGCCGAGCTTGCTATGGGTTTTTCGGCGGCAAGGCTGGAGAACGTTAACATCTCTAAGTTCCCCAGAAGCAGATGGGCTACATTATGATCTCCTTGCCAGCTTCAATTGCCTCTGTCCTCTTTTTGCAACCTCCCTGGCCAGTCCTTTCCTTCATCTTTCATCTCATGAATGATGTTACTTGAACTTCGGCTGGCTAACGTCGATACACAACCGTTCCTACTCATGGCTTGAGCATTCTCATTTGATAACAATGTCATGACTTCAAAGGTGTACAATCTCGGTGAACTTGAGCACATCCACAATAGCCAGAACCTCAAACTCAGGACCAACGTTTTCATTACTTTATATTCATGTGAATCTTTTCCTCTACTTTCCTCTAATCAAATCGGTCTAGAAACCCTCATCTCTTCTGGTGTATGGATAGCAGGAGGCAACAGAGTCCAGTTTCATGTTCAATTTCTCTTTGACGACATAGTAATCTCGGATGTAGCTGGTGGAGATGTTGTTGAGGATATTGGTGTGATGCTATGTGGTGCCGATGTGCTTATATTGACCTGTTGGCTTGTTGGTGTGACTAACAGGCTCGCAGATCTGGTCTCAGCTTCATCTCGACGCATCTCTCAGTCTAGTTGAAAGCATTAAGGACCACGCTGGCCATTGCAACCAATTCTTGCTCTGCTTGACTCGGATACCATCTGATAATCAAGACATACGCCCCCAAGAAGGTGTACCGTATGGTTGTCTCGAAGCTGTCAGACTGGTGCTCATTTTCTCCACTTGCAGACGTACTAGGGTTCCCCTAAAGACTCGGGGACAGAATGAAGTGGAAAAGATTGGCTGTGAGCAGCAGAATTCATGGGTATACCATGCCACGAGAGACGAAGTGGAGCAAGCCTGGGATTATGGACAGCCATCCCAGGATTGGTCATCGCTTGACATTGAGGCAGAATACAATAGGCAGAGCTGGGGATCAGACCAAGAGCATGATAGGCCTGGCATGCAGCCTATTTCAGACATGGGCCAATTTGCCACAAGTACACCGACGAGTTCTCAATACAGCAACTCATCTGCTCATTCACTGTGCTCAGCCAGGAATAGCTCTCAGCCTTCTACCAAAATCATGCCACAGTATAAGTTTGTCCCCCATGACGTCAACTTTGAGAACGTCTTGAGAATGATGAGTGATTCTTTGTCTATCGTCATCTGTGATCGCAGGCCAAGAAAATCAGGAGGCATAGTTTTATCAAACGATACTGGATTCCCGAGACTGGACACTATATCGCCAGTCTTGTTCAGCCCTGGATATCTCAGGGTAGGTCCAGGAGGCAAACATGTTCACCTAGCTACAGATATGCTAATGCTGATGTTTCCATCCAGGCACTCTCATCTCGTAATGATCTACTGCCCAATATAGCACATTCGTTGGGCGGAATCTCTCGTCGGACAGGTTCCATTGGGTTAAAACAAAAATTGGAACTTCTCCAGCAACGTATGCCCAATGTGTGCCTCGGAGATAGGGCATCGACGTTCGATGAACAGGAGGCCAATGGCAGTACACAGCCTGGCATTCAAGCGCGGCTTTGGTCATTGTTGCAGCATCGAATGATTGACGCTCAAGCCTGGCCTCGCTGGAGCCCAGATATTCTCAACGTCTCGATGTTGGCTCGTAGAGCTAGCCTAGGTTTGTACATTCTTGACGATCCCTCCCTGAATGCAATCACCAAGCCAGATTTGACAAACGTAGAATTTGACAATGTTCCTGAGGCCCGGGACATAATGTTAGATGACATTTTAGACTTCGATGACGACTTCCTCGATAATGGAGACGCGGCGGACGGTCAATGCTTACAGGACTTACGGATGAATGGAGACTTCGTTATCGAAGATGATCGTCTGGATGAGGACCTATTCTGGGCAGAGCTAGACGTCGACGCTGACGAAGATCCTCCAATTGGGACCTTGTCCCAGGACACCCTCGAAAGCAGTGGGAATGAGGAACGCTATGAAGTCCAGAGAGAAAGGGAAGAAGACGATGAAAGCAGACACGATGACCTTTTTGGCGACCACTTCAGAGTCGACACAGACAACCTCCCCTCTCTTCAAGCTTCCACCGAGGGTATCGGTCGACCTGAGTCTTGGGAGGTTGGCTTTGATGAGCTGCCGACCTGTGAAGTAGATGTCCTCCTAGATGATGAAGAAAGTGCTGCACTTGATGACAGCACCTTCGAAAGCAATCTTGGAGATGAATCCTATAACAAGATTCTTCACAAGCCCCTTGATGGTATTCGGGATGAAAACCACTATGACAATGAGTCGTTCGGCGAGATAATGATGGACTCCGATGCTGAAAAGGTCAGAGATCCGGCAATGTTGGTTTGAGTGATGAGCAATACGCTACCGACCTTTTGGAAAATTTTGGACCGATATTTACGTCAGTGCTGTAGCTCACTCAAGATACAGTCTCTCATCCAGAATCCACTTCGCCACTCCATCAGTGACCAATCGCCTCAAAGCCTTCTCGTCCTTCGCCTTTGCCGCTTCCCTAACTTTCGTCGAGCTGATGATTTCTTCACCCTCCTTCCTACCATCAACAAGCTCGATCCTGTCAGCCCATTCTCGCTTCCCACCCTCATCTTCTCTATCGCCATCTCTCAAATTGCTCAAGTACTCATCTTGAGCTTCTCTTCCACCCCTATTTCATCATATTCATCAGCAATCTTATTCTTACGTCAAGCCGCAAGATATGAATTCCAGGCTAAGAAAAACCCACCAAGCATCATCCGGCCTCTTAGTAACCCTCACCCGATGCTTATCAAACAGCGCCCCCAGCGGCTGCAAACTATGCTCCGGCGGATAATACTTAATATCCATCAACCTTATCAACGTATCGAACCCAATCAAATGCACCTGCTCCACCGGCATCCTCAACCCCTCCCAATCCACATACCCATAATCCCACTGTTTCTCCAACACAGCCGTCTTATCCACAAA